>Ga0308159_1003188_pt1 | contig 17102 bp, 11 predicted proteins | sample PhyCR1_FD_201040 | JGI IMG/M metagenome (GOLD analysis project Ga0308159, IMG submission 201040) | Phyllosphere microbial communities from UC Gill Tract Community Farm, Albany, California, United States - DLSLC.R1 | ecosystem: Host-associated > Plants > Phyllosphere > Unclassified | place: USA... | reverse complement strand
GCGATGGCCAATGGTCAGCTGGTTACCACGTTGAATGAAACCAAAAATGCCCTGCAAAGCCGGTTAAAGGGCGATCGCGGGCAAAAAGGCACGCGCAGAACGCTGCAATACTATTTTGTGGCGCAGGATATTCACGAACGCGCCAGCTCGATACACGTGCAATACCAGAAACTGCATGCCCGTTTTCATCAAACCGATCTCCTTTTCCGCCTGCAAAGGCTGATGAGTATGCAGTCCACCGCCTGCCAGCAGTTGTCGCAATGCATTCTCTATCGACAGAGCTATCAACATAATCCCCTGTTTGAGCGCGCTTTTCTGCGCCTTGGCGAAGCCATCGAACGCGAGTCTGCGCTTGAGCCGGACAGCAGTCTTATCAAGGCGTTGCGTCATCTGCTTAAAAATTTGCGGGCAATCGATGGTCAGCTGTCGAATATCGAGTCGGAGCAGGCGCTGTCGGAAGACCAGCCCGCCGGTCCGAATACCTTTGCCGATGACAAAATCCACGGTTTTCAGGATATCTGGTTGCGCATTTCGCGCCATTTAACGCCGAAATCGGCGCTGTTTCGCCATGCCGTGCGCATGTCTGCGGTGCTTTTGACCGGTTATATGTTTATCCAGTTCAGCGGGCTGGACCACGGTTACTGGATTTTGCTCACCAGCCTGTTTGTCTGCCAGCCGAACTACAGTGCGACGCGCCGAAGGCTGGCGCTGCGTGTGATAGGCACGCTCGCCGGTGTCGCGCTGGGCATGCCGATGCTGTATTTCATTCCGTCACTCGAAGGCCAGCTGATTCTGATTGTCGTTTTCGGCATGCTGTTCTTCGCCTTTCGCAATATTCAGTACGCGCAGGCAACGATGTTTATTACTCTGCTGGCGCTCCTGCTGTTCAACCTGATGGGTCAGGGCTTTGCCGTGGCGCTTCCACGCATCGTCGACACACTCATTGGCTGCCTGATTGCCTGGGTTGCCGTCAGTTATCTGTGGCCCGACTGGCGTTTTCGCCAATTGCCCGTGGTGGTCAACAGGACGTTTCAGGCCAACTGCCGCTATCTCGACGCCGTGGTGCAGCAATATCATCAGGGCAAGGATAACGGGTTGAACTACCGACTGGCGCGCCGCGATGCACATAACTGTGATGCCGAGCTGGCGTCGGTGGTGTCGAACATGACCTCCGAAAAAGACAACGCGGCCGAGACGCTGGACGCCGCCTTCCGCCTGCTGTGCCTGAATCACACCATGCTCAGCTATATTTCGGCGCTGGGCGCGCATCGCGAAAAGCTGGAAGACAACGAAACCCTTGGCCTGCTCGACGACGCGACACGGTTTATCGACCAGGCGCTTAATAAGGAAGAGAGTCTGGCTATCACCCCGCCTCTCGAATCCCTCGCGGCGCGCATTCAGGCCAAAACGTCGTCTTCCGACACCAAAGAGCAGCTGGTTTTACAGCAAATCAGATTGTTGATGGAACATCTGCCGGAGCTGACCAGCCTCAACAGCAAAATCGCCCCGGTCGAGACGCCGATTGCCGTTTAAAAAAAGGCCGGCAGAGGATTTCACTCTTCTGCCGGCCGTTGTCTATGCGCTGATTCTGCAATCATCCTGCTGAAAGCTATTGAACCAGTTAAGCAGCATGGCGTGGGATTGCGTGGGCAGCACCGACTTGTGAAAGCCGAGAATGGCTCCTTCGAGTGCCAGCAGCGTGTTGAGGCCCGTCTCCTTCTTTAACGCGCAGATTTTCACATAGGTTCCGATAGCCCCCTGAACGCGAAGTTCCGCCGCGTCTTTTACCCCAACCTGCCACAGCGTACGTTCGAGTGTCAGGTTGATATTGGGCAGATCCTTGAGCCTTCGCGGCTGGCTTTTTCGCGCGGCCTTTTCACTTTCCATACCGCGAATGGACTCGTCGGCCAGAGCGATGAGTTGCTCTGGTTGCTGCCACAGCGTTTCATCGACCCGAAAATAGCGCAGCAGGATTTCCATGCCGCGTTTGTAATAGACAAACTGCGGCATCATGAGCGCCCGCATCATGTTTTCGTTGTCCTGCGTGGCGCGCAGATAAAGTTCCCCTTCGGCAACCAGCGCAAACATCGAACCGCGCAAAGACAGGCTGAACCCGCCAAACTGGGCGCGACTGCGAACTTCCCCCAACGAGGCGAGCAACGCGATGGATTGATCGACCCTTTCTTTTGTAGCTTTTAACATATTGATTTCCTTATCGGTTATGACACGTGAAAAGATAACGGACGTTACGTGAACCGCTAAAAGCAAAATACGCAAAGCAGGGGAAGCCGCCAAACCTAAAGTGAATTTTCGGGCGACTTAAAACGAGATTTGCGAGACGTCTTGGAAAATTTAGGTTGATCTCTCACCATAGTCGCAGTACTGTATATCCATACAGTAACTCACTGGTGGAACAACACTATGCGAACTCATCATCGTCAGCACCCTCATTTTAGCCAGCACTCCATGACCGCCACTTCAGCGCCAAAGTGCCAAAAATCTACCGCTAACAGTGGCTTACTCAGTGAGTTCGTCTATAGTGAAAATCAGCCCGCTTTAACGCAGTTGCTCCTGCCCCTGCTTCACCATCTGGGTGAACAGTCTCGCTGGCTACTTTGGCTGACCCCAACGCAAAAACTGAGCCGCCGCTGGCTGGCGCAGTCCGGGCTTCCTGTCGACAAAATCGTTCAGGTGAGTCAATTGCAGGGCATGGCTTCGGTAGATGCCATGGAACGCGCCCTGCTCACCGGCAATTACAGCGTTGTACTCGGCTGGCTTCCGGAATTGAACGATCTCGATCGCAAAAGATTGCAGGTTGCGGCAGAAGTGGGTGGCTCCTATGGGTTCATCATGAAGCCCCTAATCAGCCCTTTTTGTGCCGACGGACAACCCCCCGCAGTAAAAATTCACTCGTCTGTGTACCATTAAATCAATTTAGGAGTAATCCGACGAAATGTCGGCTGTTTTTAGTTTTTTGTGCTGAAAAACCCAATTTACCCAGTAAAACTGGGTCTTTTTGAGGTGAAAAAACACATAGTTTCGTCAACTTTTTAGCTTTGATGTTAAAAAATGTGTACATTTTTCCCTTTTTTTCCGCTGCGTTATCACTTCAAGCTTGTAAGTTTCTCGCCACGTTGTAGACTTTAGTTCGCCAAGGTTGCTCTTATAATGCCTACGAAAAGTGGCAAGTACCTAAGTGAAGCAATAACTTGGACGAAGGAATTTAACCAAGGGCTTACAGCTTAAAGCTCAATTGCCTATTTGGATGATAACGAGGCGCATAAATGAAAAAGACAGCTATCGCATTAGCAGTGGCACTGGCAGGTTTCGCTACCGTAGCGCAAGCCGCCCCGAAAGATAACACCTGGTACACCGGTGCGAAATTGGGCTGGTCCCAGTATCACGATACTGGTTTTGCTAATGCTTACGACGGTATTGGTAATGGCCCTACCCATGAAAGCCAACTGGGCGCTGGTGCGTTCGTAGGTTATCAGGTAAATCCATTCCTGGGCTTCGAAGGCGGTTACGACTGGCTCGGCCGTATGCCTTATAAAGGCAGCGTAAACAATGGCGCATTCAAAGCACAAGGCATCCAGCTGGCTGCTAAACTGAGCTACCCACTGACTGACGATCTGGACATCTACACTCGTCTGGGTGGTATGGTTTGGCGTGCAGATGCTAAAGGCAACTTTGGCAACGGCAACCGCGTAAGCGACAACGACAACGGTGTTTCTCCACTGGCTGCAGTTGGTTTCGAATACGCAGTAACCAAAAACTGGGCAACCCGTCTGGACTACCAGTGGGTTAACAACATCGGTGACGCAGCGACTGTTGGCGCACGTCCTGATAACGCAATGCTGTCTGTGGGTGTTTCTTACCGTTTCGGTCAAGACGATGCTCCAGCACCTGTTGCTCCGACCCCAGCTCCAGCTCCAGTTGTACAGACTCACAAGTTCACTCTGAAATCTGACGTTCTGTTCACCTTCGGCAAAGCTTCCCTGAAACCAGAAGGCCGTCAGGCTCTGGATCAGCTGTACACCCAACTGAGCTCACTGGATCCGAAAGACGGTTCAGTCGTAGTTCTGGGTTACACCGACCCAGTTGGTTCAGAAGCATCTAACCAGAAACTGTCTGAGCAACGTGCTCAATCAGTAGTGGATTACCTGGTATCTAAAGGTATCCCTTCTAACAAGATCTCTGCACAGGGTCGTGGCGAAGCTGATCAAGTTACCGGCAACTTCGGTTACAAATCAGGCCGTGCTACTAAAGCTCAGATCGAAAACTTCGCACCTAACCGTCGCGTAGAAATCGAAGTTAAAGGTATCAAAGACGTTGTTACTCAGCCACAGGCTTAAGTAATACCGCTATCTTTCGATAGACCTGACTTCAAAAACCCCGCATTGCGGGGTTTTTTTTGCCCCCATTTTCTGTTTTCAAAAGAAGACGATAATAATGGGCAATGGGGTTTATCAGCAGGAGTGTATGCAGGATTCAGTGCAGGAGTGCTGGTCGAGAAATGTTGATCGGCAGGCGGTCGGCGCCTGCCGGCAGGATCCCTACTCTTTGTGGATCAGTGTTCTTTGTTGTCGAGGATCTGCAAAAGATCCTGCTTGAGGGAAGACATTTGCGTGGCGTATTTTTCTTTGCGTTCGGCATCTTCCAACAATTGAATAATGGTGTCGGAAAGGGTCGAGCCACGACGCTGCGCCAGTGCGGCAAGCCGCTGCCAGACCAGAAATTCCAGATCGATGGATTTCTTGCGCGTATGCTGATGTTCAGAGTTGAAGTGGCGTTTACGCCGGGCACGAATGGTCTGCTTAAGGCGGTTATCCAGCGCCTTGCTCATGTGCGTGTCTATCCATTCAAGCACCCTGACCGGTTCGTTCTCGAGTTTTAACAGCTGTTCCACGGCATCCTGCGCGGCGCTGTTCTCCACATGGCGGGTGATTTTTTCACCCTCGCGGTGTTTCTTTACCAGGTAATTCCATTTCCAACCGCTCTCAAGGTTTTCCAGTTGCTGATATTTCATCGCAAGCTCTTCTGTGACCACGTAACGTAGATAAGCATAACAGCTTTATGTCACTTTTTACTCTACTAATCTCACTACGTGCTTAGGATCACAGCGCTTATTTTTTGCTCACCCGAGTCAGAATGTCACAACTCTGTGTGTAATGAGTCACTCTCGTGGTATCAAGCACGACGTATTCTTGTATAATCGCCCTTTCCCTATTAAAGACTACAGCTAACACATTGACCAATAACCGACTCGATTGGCAGCTCTTACTGCCGGATTCCACGCCATACCAGACAATTTTTGCTACAGCGGATCAGTTGGCCCCGGTCGATTTTTCCGTGATTCAGCCGCGTCTCGAGAATGGACTTTCCCTGTTTTGCCACCCGAATTCGCGTCAGCGCTTTATGACCGTGAAAGGTCAGGAGAGCCGGGACTATCTCGCGCGTCTGGCCGATGCCGTCAATGCGCTGCTGCCCGAAGCCGATGAACTGGTGGGCAGTCAGTATCAAATCGACGGTCGCAACATTCAGGTCCTTCCCGCGCAAGATCCCGAGGCTCCCTTCAGTGGCGCGTCGCACTGTCTTTATCAGGAATGGATTGAGGCTGAGCAACTGTTTGGCTGTGTCCGCATTTATAAAGATCAGATTGAGCTGCAACCCGGTTTAATTCATCAGGTCAATGGTGGCGTCCTGCTGCTGTCGGTGCGCGCGCTTCTCGCGCAGCCGCTGCTCTGGCTGCGTTTAAAGCAGATGATCACCAACGAGCGCTATCATTGGGTTTCTCCCGATGAAACACGCCCGTTGCCGGTCAGCATTCCTTCCATGCCGCTGGATGTGAAACTGATTCTGGTTGGCGACCGCGTTTCTCTCGGCGAATTGAACGAGATGGAACCCGAGCTGCTCGAAACCGCGTTTTATGGTGAATTCGAAGCCGACCTGCCGCTTGCCGACAACGACGACATGGAAAAATGGTGTGCCTACGTCAACACCCTGGCCGATGAGCTTGAAATTCCGCGTCTTTCAGTCGATGCCTGGCCGGAACTGCTGAAAGCTTCCGTACGTTTTAGCAACGATCAGGGCTGTCTGCCGCTGGACCCGACCTGGCTCTCTGCTCAGTTAACCGAAGCCGAACTTTATAATGACGAGCCTGCGCTGACCGCCAAGGCCTTCGACGCCGCCATCTCGACTCGCGCCTGGCGTGAGAGTTACCTGCAGGAAAGAATGCAGGACGAGATTGAGCTGGGTCAAATCATGATAGAGACGGAAGGCGAAGTCATTGGCCAGATCAATGGTCTTTCGGTGCTGGAATATCCGGGGCATCCGCGCGCCTTTGGCGAGCCTTCGCGCATTAGCTGCGTCGTTCACGCCGGTGACGGCGAATTCAACGACGTAGAAAGAAAGGCGGAACTGGGTGGCAATCTGCATGCCAAGGGCATGATGATTCTCCAGGCATTTCTGGTTTCAGAACTGGAACTCGATCAGCCCCTGCCCTTCTCGGCGTCAACGGTTTTCGAGCAGTCCTACGGCGAAGTCGATGGCGACAGCGCGTCGCTTGCCGAGCTCTGTGCGTTAATCAGCGCCCTGTCCATGCAGCCGATCACCCAGCAACTCGCCGTGACCGGCTCCGTGGATCAGTTCGGTAACGTGCAACCCATTGGTGGCGTGAATGAGAAAATCGAAGGATTTTTCGAAGTTTGCCAACGCCGTGAACTCACCGGCAAGCAGGGTGTCATTATTCCCACGGCCAACGTGAGAAATCTTTGTCTGCATCCTCAAGTGATCGAGGCCGTGCGTGAAGGCAAGTTCCATTTATGGTCAGTCGATAACGCCGCCGACGCGCTGCCTATCCTGATAGGCTTACCCTATACTTCCATTGAAGAAAATGAAGAAACGCCTAACCTGCTGTCACTGATTCAGGAACGCATTGCCCAGGTCACTGCCCTTGAGCGTCCGCGTTACCCGTGGCTGCTACGTTGGTTAAATTGGTTCTCCCGTAGCTGATCGGACTTGTTCAGCGTACAGCTGTTAGCTAAGATGCGTGCTTCAATAAAATAAGGCTTACATAAAACATGGTAGATAAACGCGAATCCTATACGAAAGAAGACCTCGAAGCCTCTGGCCGTAGCGAACTTTTCGGAGCAGGTGGCCCACCATTGCCGTCGGGCAATATGCTGATGATGGATCGCATCGTCAAAATGACCGAAGACGGCGGTAGCCATAACAAAGGCTACGTTGAAGCCGAATTGGATATCAATCCTGACTTGTGGTTCTTCAGCTGCCACTTCATCGGCGATCCGGTGATGCCGGGTTGTCTGGGTCTCGACGCCATGTGGCAGCTGGTAGGATTCTACCTCGGCTGGCTGGGCGGCGAAGGTAAAGGCCGTGCGCTGGGCGTGGGCGAAGTGAAATTCACCGGTCAGGTTCTGCCGACCGCGAAGAAAGTCACCTACCGTCTGAACTTCAAACGCGTGATCAACCGTAAACTGATCATGGGTGTGGCAGATGGTGAAGTGCTGGTTGATGGCGAAGTGATTTACACCGCCACCGACCTGAAAGTGGGTCTGTTCAAAGACACGACCGCTTTCTAAAAAAAATCTCCGCGCTATCTACCGAAGATAGCGCGGAGATTATCCCTTTCCTATCAGGGGGAGCCGCTTAAGCGTTTACTGCCCTGACCTCCATGGCTTCTCGCCAACCTCCAAGCCAGTGTGATCGCGCGTCTAGCGATTGGTAAGGACAAATTTCTTTCGAACGTCCTCCAATTCCTGCTTGATAACCACGTGATTGTGCCCGTTCCAGGCGATCGCGTTTTTGTCTCTTCATGCCTCGTGTCCCTCATTATTCAGGTCAAGTGGAAAGAAAAACAGTGGCGCACACTTACGTCCACATCTAAGAATTAGTCGCATTCCAGTTAAAGGTCAATGCGCAAAATTCACGCCATTGTCATAATTTTGCGCTATATTTATAGATTGCGCGCGAGCTAATCGCGCGGCCAAACCGCCAGGCACCTGATCGCCAATAAAAAAATCCCGACGCCTGCCTGCACAGGAATCGGGATTTTTTATCGATCTAATTAAAAAAATTTATCTAATTTGTGAAGCAATACTGCTGGCTTCCTGCTGCCATCCGCTCGCCAGAGTTCTGACCAGCGCATCGTAACCGTCTTCATCCTGCTTCAAGACAGTATTGAAGGTGTGCTGGCTTACCTGCCCATCCTTGCTCAACGTCCATGAGCCGCTTATCACGGCCCTGCCATCATGACGCCCGTGGAAGCCTGTCACATTCACCGACAACTCCTCCTGGGAGCCGTCAGAGGCCTGCTGACTCGACACGACCCAACCCGGCAAATCACGGCCGAGATAGGTTTGCAGCGTCTGCTGCAATTGCTGGTCAAGCGGACTCGCCCACAGGTTGTTGGCCGCCATCACGTATTGCACATCGTTGGTCTGGTAAACCAGACCCGAATTGGAGCTGTTGAGGAAATCGGCCACGTTGACCTGCGAAATCCACAGTCTGTGCGGCTCCGTCTCCGGCAGCAAGCCGCCATTGACGGAAGACGTTGCGCTGACCGTGGCCGACGGATTGAGCGTCGGCAATTGATAGTAGGTCTTTTTGGCGTCACTGCTGCAGGCCGCCAGAAACAACGTTAAGACGACAGGTATCCATTTCATCATTATTTGGCCTTCTTCGGCTGGGGATCATCTTGCCCGGGGGCGGCGAATACCAGCGCATTGCTCTTCTGATTCAGAGTTTTCAGCACCGGTTGCAGTTCACGCAAGGTTTCATCCAGACGCTGCATATCCCCGACCATCTTGTTGTAGGCCGGTGAACCAGGCTGGAAGCCCTTCATGCTGCGATTAAGCTGCGTCAGGGTTTTCTGCATGTCCTGCGGCAGATTTTTCATCTCTTTGCTCGACACGATGGCGTTGAGCGAATCGATGGTTTTCTGCGTCGACTGCAACGTTTTCTGGCTCTGTGCCAACGTTTTGGTCGCTTCGTTGATCATCGGATTCAGCGGCAGCGCGTTTATCTTGTCGAGCGTTGCCATCAGTTTCTGCTGAATCTGCGCCAGTCCGCCGCTCACCGTCGGCAGCAGCGCCTGACCGTCGACCGAGTACGGGCCTTTCCACGGCTTGGCGTTTGGATAGAAGTCCAGGTCGATGTACAGCGAGCCGGTCAGCAGGTTCGCCGACTTCAGCGACGCGCGCAGTCCGCCTTTCAGCGCTTCCTGAAGACGCGCATCCATGTTGAAGTCCTTGCCCAGCAGCTTGTTGAAGCGCTCGGGTTCGATACGAATCAGCACCGGAATACGGTAATCGTTGTCTATCTGCTTGCCGAGTCCCAGCGCCTGATACGGAACCTGACCCACAGTACCCAGACGAATCCCGCGGAATTCGACCGGCGCACCCGGCTGTAGACCGCGCACGGAGTCGCTGAAGAACAGCACATAATCGGTATGATTGGTGTAGAGCGAATCCTGAATGCTGCGCTGATCGTTGAACAGCGCGTAGGTTGCACTGTTTTCGGCTTTCGCGCCCTGCTCCCAGCCGTCCGGCACGTCAAAGCTTACGCCGCCGCTAAACAGCGTGGTCAGCGAGCCCATTTCGACGCGGATACCGGCCGAAGACATATCGAAGTTCACGCCGCTCTCTTTCCAGAAACGCACATTGCTGGTGACCAACCCGTCGTAAGGCGAGCGGACAAACAGCTGATAGCGAATCTTGCGCGTTTGCGGGTCGAAGTGGCTGGTTTCGACCGTCCCGACCTGGAAACCGCGGAACAGCACAGGATCGCCCGGATTAAGCTGACCGGCGCGATCGCTTGTCAGCACCACGCGGATCCCCTTGGCATCCGGCGAGGCCAGCGGCGGAGAGTCCATCAGATCATACTGCTCTTTTTCTTCGCCCTTGGAACCGGCCTGCAACTGAATGTAGGCGCCCGACAGCAAGGTGCCGAGTCCGGAAATGCCTTCGCGTCCGACCTGCGGCTTGACGACCCAGAATACGGAATCGTCCCGGAGCATTTTTTCCATGCCCGAATCAAGGCGGGCCTTGATGATAACCTGCTGCAAGTCTTCGCTCAGGCTCACGGTTTCCACCTGCCCGACGTTGACGTTGCGGCTTTTGATGGTGGTTTTACCGGCTTCGATACCTTCGGCGGAAGAGGTAATCAGGGTCACTTCCGGCCCCTGATGGCTAAAGTGATAAAAGAGGATCCAGGCACCGATTAAGGCGGTCAGCACCGGAATAATCCACACCGGAGACCAGCGCTTGATTTTGCCGACCTCCGCCACGCCCGAGGTGTTCTCCTCGTGGGCAGACTTATTTTCCGACATCGAGTTGTTCCTTGTTTTCAGTGGTTCCTGAACGATCCCAAATCAGTCGGGGATCGAATGTATTGGCGGCGAACATGGTGAGGATAACCACCGCAGCAAAGAGCAATGCGCCGATATCCGGATAAATACTCATTAATTGCCCCATTCTGACCAGCGCCGAGAGCACCGCAATCACGAACACGTCAATCATCGACCAGCGGCCAACGAATTCCACGACCTCGTAAATCACGTGCAGCCGTTCACGGTCTATTTTCTTGTGACTGTTGGCATCCCAGCACAGGCGGCCGATAGCCAGCATTTTCAGCGACGGCACCATGATACTGGCGATAAAAATGACGCCTGCAATCGGGTAGGAGCCTTCGCCCCACAGCAGCACAACCCCGGCCATAATCGTCGACGGCATCTTGGAGCCCAGTACCTGCGTAATCATGATAGGCAGCATATTGGCCGGGATATACAGCATGATTGACGTCACCAGCAGCGCCATCGTCCATTGCAGACTGTGTTTTTTGCGGGCATGCCCCGTACTGCCGCAGCGCGGACACTGTGTCTGCTGCACCGGCAAGATAGCCATGCAGCACTGACAGGAACGCAGCCCCTGCGACAATCCGCTCCTGCCGATTTTCAGCGGCTGAGCGATGGCCGGTGCCGGCGAAAGCTGACGCCATAACCACAGGCGATCCGTGCACTGAAAGGCGCGCACCTGAAGCAGACAGAACAGCACATACGGAACAAAACTGGTGCCCACGCCGACGTCGCCATAGGCAATCAACTTGACGAAGCTGACCAGCACACCGGCGAGGAAAATCTCCACCATGCACCAGGACTTGAGATGGAACAGCAGCCAGCCGAGGCGAACACTCCAGCGACGCGGCATTTTCACCGGTTTGCACAGCAGAATAATCGACAGCATGCACAGCGCCGGGATCATCTGCACCACAATCATGAACAGCGAGGCGAGGCTGGCGTAGTTTTCATCCACCAGCACCTGCGGGATCTGAATCAGCATGACTTCACTGCTCAGCCCTTTGACATTCATGTTGACGAAGGGAAACAGGTTGGCGAGCAGCAGCATAAACAGCGCAGAAAGCGCGTAACCGACCGGACGTCTGTGCGGCTCCCGCCAGCGCATGGTCAAGGTGGTTTTACAACGGGGGCAGTTGGCCTTCTGGCCATATTGCAGGTCGGGCAGCGTCACCAACAAATCGCATTGGGGACACAGGATGTGCGGGTCATGAGAGTGTGAACACACATTCAACTCCTCAATGGCGGAACACGGGGGAGAAACCAGGTCCCCACCGCTTCTCCGGCAGGGAGAAACGGGGGGACAAGACGCCATATTAGCCGTTTTTCTGGGCTTCAAGCGCTTCCCAGCGCTCAAACGCCTGCTCGAGTTCGAGCTCGGCGCTGGCGAGGGCGTTCAATACCTGCTGGGTTTCATCGTGAGGACGCGTAAAGAAGCTGGCGTCGCTCATCTGTTTGCCCAGATCTTCAATCAGCACTTCCAACTCGCTGATTTTCTGAGGCAACTGCTCCAGCTCGCGTTGTTGATTGTAGCTCATTTTACCCGCTGCGCGTTTTACCGGCTCGGACTTGGGTGCCGCAGGCGCCTTGGTCTCGACCGGCGGCGCGCTGCGCAGGATACGCTGCGAGCTGCGCTGGTGGTGCGCGTCGTGATAACCGCCTACGTAGCTGTTGATCACGCCGTTGCCTTCGTAGATCCAGCATTCGGTGGCAGAGTTGTCGACGAATTCTCGGTCGTGACTTACCAGCATCACGGTGCCCTGATAGCTGTCGATCAGCTCTTCCAGCAGTTCCAGCGTTTCAACATCCAGGTCATTGGTCGGTTCATCGAGAATCAGCAGGTTACTTGGACGCAGGAACAGTTTGGCCAGCAGCAGACGGTTACGTTCCCCGCCCGACAGCGCCTTGACCGGGGTCATGGCGCGTTTCGGGTGGAACAGGAAGTCTTGCAGATAGCCCAGCACGTGACGTGAACGGCCATTGACCATGACTTCCTGCTTGCCTTCGGCCAGGTTGTCCATCACGGTGCGCTCAGGATCAAGTTCGGCGCGGTGCTGGTCGAAGTAGGCCACTTCCAGTTTGGTGCCGCAGTGTACGCGACCGCTGTCGGCGGCAATCTGGCTCAGCATCAGTTTCAGCAAGGTGGTTTTGCCGCAGCCGTTAGGCCCGACCAGTGCAATCTTGTCGCCGCGCATCACCTGTGCGGTGAAGTGGCTGACCAGTTGCTTGCCGCCCACGCTGTAGCTGACATCTTCCATCTCGAAGACGATTTTGCCGGAGCTTACCGCTTCTACAACCTGCATCTTCGCCGTGCCCATGACTTCGCGGCGATCGGAGCGCTCTTTACGCAACGCTTTCAGGGCGCGAACGCGGCCTTCGTTACGCGTGCGTCGTGCCTTGATGCCCTGACGGATCCACACTTCTTCCTGCGCCAGTTTTTTGTCGAATTCGGCGTTTTGCAGTTCTTCAACGCGCAGCGCTTCTTCTTTACTGGTCAGATACAGCTCGTAATTGCCCGGATAAGACACCAGCTTGCCGCGATCGAGGTCGACGATGCGGGTTGCCATGTTGCGGATAAACGAACGGTCATGCGAGATAAAGATAATGCTGCCCTGGAACTCTTTCAGAAACTCTTCCAGCCAGGCGATGCTTTCGATATCCAGGTGGTTGGTCGGTTCGTCAAGCAGCAGGACCTGCGGCGAGCTGACCAGCGCACGGCCCAGCGCCGCTTTGCGCAGCCAGCCGCCGGAGAGAGCAGAAAGCTCGGTATCGCCGTCCAGACCCAGTTGCAGCAGCACTTCGCTGATACGGCTGTCGAGCTGCCACAGACCCTGGTGGTCGAGGATCTCCATAATCTGCGCCAGCTTGTTCATGTTCTTTTCGCTAGGATCGGTTTCGACCAGATGCGAAATGGCGTGATAGGCCTTGAGGTGCTCGGCCTGTTCGGAAACGCCTTCGGAAACGAAATCGAACACGGTACCCGCCACGTTGCGCGGGGGATCCTGTTGCAGACGCGCCACAATCAGGTCTTGTTCATAGATGATACGACCATCGTCCAGCGGCACTTCGCGGTTGATAATCTTCATCAGGGTCGATTTGCCCGCCCCGTTACGCCCAACCAGACAGACACGCTCGTTAGGTTCGATATGGAGTTCGGTGTTGTCTAAAATCGGTGCATCACTGAACGACAGCCAGGCACCCGACATGCTAATTAACGACATAGACTTTATTTTTCCTCGCTAGCGTGAGTTATCAGCCAGCAGTTGTGAATTTGGCGGTTACGGGCAAAATCCTGCGACAGGGTTTGGCTGGTAATCTCTTTGGCGGCAAGACCGAGTTTGCTCAGGCCTTCGGCGTCCATCTGGAAACCGCGTTTGTTGTTCGAGAACATAATGGTGCCGTTACGGCGCAAAATGCGTTTCAAATCTTTCATCAGCGCCAGATGATCGCGCTGTACGTCAAAGCTTTCGGCCATACGCTTCGAGTTGGAGAAGGTCGGCGGATCGATGAAGATCACGTCGAACTGCTCGTCGGCGTGGGCAAGCCACGACAGGCAGTCGGCCTGAATCAGGCGATGCTGGCGACCGGTCAGGCCGTTGACGCGCAGGTTTTTCTCTGCCCACTCCAGGTAGGTACGCGACATATCCACCGTCGTGGTGCTGCGCGCACCGCCAAGCCCTGCATGAACGCTCGCCGTGCCGGTGTAGGCAAACAGGTTCAGGAAATCTTTGCCCTGGCTCATTTCGCCGAGCATTCTGCGTGCGATACGGTGGTCGAGGAACAGGCCGGTATCGAGGTAATCGGTCAGATTAACCCAGAATTTGGCGTTAAACTCTTCGACCATCAGGAACTCGCCCTTCTGCGCCAGTTTCTCGTACTGACTGGTGCCTTTCTGACGTTCACGGGTTTTCAGCACCAGCTGGCTCGAGGAGATATCCAGCACCGACAGCGTGGCGTTAATCACATCGAACAGGCGCTGACGCGCCTTCTGCGCATCGATGGTTTTCGGCGGCGCATATTCCTGCACCACAATCTTGCTGCCGTAGCGGTCAACCGCGACGTTATATTCCGGCAAGTCGGCGTCATACAGACGGTAGCATTCAATGCCCTGCTGTTTCGCCCACTTTTCCAGTTTCTTGACATTTTTCCGCAGGCGGTTGGCGAAATCTTCGGCAATTTGTGCACCGCTCGCCCCCTGCGGATTTTCAGCCAGCTGATAGTTCTTCTGCACACACTCCAGCGGACCGTTTTTGGCCTTGAACTGGCGCTCGGCGCGCAGTTGCAGGCAGCTCAGCAGTTCCGGCGAGGCGCTGAACAGAGAAAGCTGCCAGCCACCGAACTGGGTTTTGGCGATGCGGCCCAGCAGGTTGTGCAAGGCAATCAGCGCCGGTTCGCTTTCAAGACGTTCACCGTACGGCGGGTTGCTGAGAATCGTTCCGACCGGGCCTTCCGGCAGCGGATTTTTCAGCTTGCCGACTTCGGCGGCTTCAAAGCTTATCAGCTCGGCCACACCTGCGCGGCGGGCGTTGGATTTCGCCATCTCGATAACACGACGGTCGATATCCGAACCAAAGAAGCGCGAAGGGGTTTCCTGCACGGCACGACGGGTACGCACCTGTGCTTCGGTCGTCAGTTCGCGCCACAGGGCGTCGTCGAATTTCTCCCACGCGGTGAAGCCCCAGTGCTGACGGTGCAGACCGGGCGCACGATCGCCTGCGATCATCGCCGCTTCGATAAGCAAGGTGCCGGAACCACACATCGGATCCACCATCGGCGTGCCTGCCTGCCAGCCGGAACGCATCACGATGGCGGCCGCCAGATTCTCTTTCAGCGGCGCCTGACCGGCAAGGTCACGATAGCCGCGCTGATGCAGGCCTTCGCCGCTCAGGTCGAGGGCGACGCTTGCGGTATCGCGTTGCAGAAATACGTTAACGCGAATATCGGGCTGCTGCTTGGCCACGTTCGGACGTTCGTCCATTTTGCGGGTAAAGCTGTCGACGATGGCGTCTTTGACTTTCAGCGCACCGTACTGGCTGTTGCGGATTTCGTCATTCAGCCCGCTAAAGTGCACGGCAAAGGTTTTATCCACGCCGAAAATGGAAGGCCAGTCGATGGCCATCACGCCCAGATACAGGTCGAGATCGCTATGAACCTTGAATTCATTCAGGGGAAGAAGGATGCGAGATGCAAGTCGGCTCCAGAGCAGACTCTTATACATCAGGCGGTCGTCGCCTTCGAAATGCACTCCTCCCTGCACCACTTTGCAGCCCTGTGCACCCAGCGTTTCAAGTTCGCTTTTTAATAGTTCTTCCAATCCACGCGCCGTGCTGGCAAACAAAGAGTTCATATTGACGTCATCACCTAAAAGTTATTTCCTGCATTAAAAAACATCTTACTTTTCCAAAAAGTAAATTTTGCTCTGCGTCGCGAGACTGCGGCAAGGCGGCAGACACGCGGGTTCCGGGCGCGTCACAAGTCAGTGACCAAAGAGGACGCGTGCAGCCAACGCAGTGACAGTTTCAAGGACGCCGAGCAAATCAGTCGCGCATTATAGCTAAGTTGGGGACTTTGTCATAAAGTCTCTGGTCAAATTCAAAAAGAGCCTGACCCGAATGCACGGCGTTGCGGCCTGAAAGCTGGTATTGGAGGCAATACACCTTGGTTACTCTGTCGAGATTATATGTTCATCCCGTTAAATCCATGCGCGGTCTACAGGTGTCGCATGCCCAGGCTACGCCGAGCGGCCTGGCGTTTGACCGCCTGTTCATGCTGACCGACCCGCAAGGCATGTTCCTCACTGCGCGACAGTATCCGCAGTTAGTTCAGTTTACGCCTTCTTTATTACCTGACGGACTCATTTTAACTTCTCCCGACGGCCGCGAAAGCGTTTCGCTGAAATTCGGTGATTTCAGCCGACAGGCTGCGCCCACCGAAGTGTGGGGAAATCAGTTCACCGCGCACATTGCTCCGGCTGCGGTCAACGACTGGTTGAGCGCATTCCTCAAGCGCGAGGTGCAACTGCGCTGGGTCGGGCCTGAAATGACCCGCCGCGTCAAGAACCAGCCCGACATTCCGCTGTCTTTCGCCGACGGCTTTCCTTATTTACTGCTGAACGAAGCCTCGATGTTTGACCTGAAGCAGCGCTGCCCTGCGAGTGTGCGGCTGGAACAGTTCCGGCCCAATCTGGTAGTAACCGGTGCGCAGGCCTATGCCGAAGATACCTGGCAGACGATCCGCGTCGGCAACGTGATTTTCGACCTGGTCAAACCCTGTAGCCGCTGCGTGTTGACAACCGTCAGCCCCGAACGCGGCAGAAAGCATCCTTCCGGCGAGCCACTGAAAACCCTGCAAGGCTACCGCACCGCCGATGACGGCGACGTGGACTTTGGTCAGAACATGATTGCCCGCAATACCGGGATTATTCGCGCCGGTGACAGCGTCGAGATTCTGGCGACCAAACCGGCACGTGCCTACTCATCCGGTATCGTGGTTGAAAACGTCGACCTGCCTGAAAGCCGCGAGCAGAAAGTCGCCATCACCTATCAGGGGAAATCCTTCACGGGTAACAATCAGCAGATTTTACTGGAGCAGTTGGAGCAGCAGGGTTTTCGCGTTCCGTATTCATGCCGCGCGGGAATTTGTGGCAGTTGCAAACTGACCATGAAAGAGGGAGAAGTCAACGCGCTCAAGGCCAGCGCCATCGGCAAGGAAGGTAAAATCCTCACCTGCA
>Ga0308159_1003186_pt1 | contig 17118 bp, 22 predicted proteins | sample PhyCR1_FD_201040 | JGI IMG/M metagenome (GOLD analysis project Ga0308159, IMG submission 201040) | Phyllosphere microbial communities from UC Gill Tract Community Farm, Albany, California, United States - DLSLC.R1 | ecosystem: Host-associated > Plants > Phyllosphere > Unclassified | place: USA... | reverse complement strand
ACCGTGTGGTCCGCTGCGGTGAACAGCCCTCTAAGGTCACCCCGCGATTCGGTCAACACCCTTTTTCGCAAAAGTTTCATACTTCCGGGCCGCTGCTGATGAGCGTCACTGCCCGCGAGGTCGAAACGTCATCACGCCACGGCCACAATCAATGTCTACGGCCAGGTCGTCACGAAGCGCAGCGTTTCCGTGACAGACCGGCTGGGCACGGTGATGTGTCCCTCACCGGCATAGATCTCGGACCTGGCACGCAGGCCGTAGGCCGACAGGGGCTCCATGCGCCTGGCGAAATCTTCCGGATCCCAGCGTTCCAGGGCCGTCTCGTCGTTTGCGCCGGCCACCACCATGAGCCGGCTCACCTTGGTGGTCCTGCCCGATTGCAATCCCGCTATGAAATCGCGCTCCTCCCGCCGGATGTCCTGCTCGTTCCAGAACAGCGACGGGCTGGCCGCGACGATGGCATGGAAAGCCGCCGGCCGCGTGAACAGCGTATGCGCCGCGAAAAGGCCGCCCAGCGAATGGCCGAAAAGCGCCTGACGCTGGGGGTTGATCTTATAGCGTCTGCCGATCTCGGTACGCAGCTTGCCGGTCAGGAAATCGAGAAACTGGTTCCACCCGCCACTGCGCTTCTTGGCGAACTCCTCGGCCCACGGCGGCGGCGGAGGTGCCCCGGTGAGATCGTAGAGGCGCCGCGCGTCATAGGCCTCGTCGGTCGGATAGCCGACGCCCACGACGATCGACTTGCCGACGTCCGAGAACTCTTGAAGCCGGCGGGTCTCGGCGAAGCTGGCGAAAAGGGCATTGCCGTCCAGCACGTAGAGAACCGGAAAACCGCCCGCCGGCGCTGCCACCGTGCTGGCGGGATACGACACGAAGATGCGGTATATCTCGCCGCTATCGGCAGCCATGTCCCATACCTGTGTCGAGGGCATCGTATAACCACCCCCTGCTTCCCGGGAGATCGCAGCCTGCCCGCCCCTGCCGGGCGCCGCATGCGCGGCTGTCACGGATGCTGTCGCGGACAACGCCAGTCCGATTGCCGCGAATGATGCGAGGCGCTTCCATGACTTCATCATTTTTCGAAACAGCCCTTTGCGGATTTCGCGCTGGATGATGATCCCGCCAGCGTTATCGCTTATGCAAGGCGTATCCGCTTCCCGCAAATTTCGAGCGCGTCCATTTGGCATCTTCCGGCGCGTTGCCAGTCTGGCGGATATCTCGCACGGGGGGCCTCGAGGCTGAAACGCGTCGAGGATTCAAACCGCTTCGGACGCGGCGCAGACCACTCCATTCGCCTGCGGCATGGGCAACGTCAGGGATTTCAGGAATGTGGGCAGACCTGCGAGAACAGGAAGGTGGTGCGCTTACAGGATTCGAACCTGTGACCCCATCATTACGAACACGAGCGATAGAATCCCAGAAATCCAGGATTTTTGAGGCTCTTGATGCCGGAATTTTCCCAATCTTCCGGGTCGCCCAAGCGATACCCAGATTGTGCCGAGATCGGAACGGGGCGTTTTCCTAGCGAAAGCACTTTGGCTCGGTGAAGGTTCGGATTTCGACCCGGTCAGAACCCGGATCATCTACAGTAGGTCCGATGACGGGCGGCACCTGGTTTCGGACTATCTCCGAAGCCCATCCCTGCGGCATCTGCGTGACCCGCATTCCATCCAAACAGTGAGCCGTTCCATCCTCAAGGAGATTGTCCGACACAATCCGATATGGGGAAAATGGACGAAAGAGCGCGAAACGGTTGGCAGAACCGCCGCCTACTGCTGGATCCCAGTTGCGGACCTTCGTGATTACCTCAACGACCTCCCCGGTCCCGCACTGACACAAACCGACGTTATCGAACGCCTCCGGGCTTTCAACGAAGAAGATTACGAACCGACGCCGGACGATGACCAAAAAACCGCCTGCTTAGAAATATACCAGCGTGAACGGCAAGAAGGCACCGAAATGCCTGCCATCGTGGGAGCGATCCAGCGGTTTGTGGAGGAGGACAAAGAACAGCAGCGTCTGGCGCATCAGGAACGGTATCGCCTTGCCCAAGAAGAGCAACGCAAAGCTGCCGAAGACCGGCTTCTATATGGCGCCGACTGCAAGTGGACGCCGTATGGCTCATCCACAAAGCTTTACTGCCGGGCCAATGGCAGAACCTATCGGTTGGAAAAGCAACCGGATCGTAAGTGGGAACTGTGTCGCCTGAGTTCGATTGACGAACTTAAGGGCGAGTATATTGGCAGCTACTCTGGGCGCGGCGACGCCACGAAGGTTGTGTCTGACATGGCCTACAAAGCCGAACCTCGCTGGCGGTGATTCCAGTTTGCATAATTGCCCATTATCGGCGTGGAAGGGTCAATGCCGGGTGACGTCCGGCAACACCTTGTCAGATTCCGCCTGGATAACCCGAGGCCATAACGCGGTCTTCATGAACAGCTTCTCTGTCGGATAGGGCTCGCCGTGGCGGGTTTCCTCCAGCAGCCCCAGCCAACACAGCGGGCGCAGGATGTGGATGTAGGCGAGTGCATAAGCCCAATGGTCTTCCGGTCCGGCCCCGAACAGCACCTCTGCGAAACGTTCGTAGGTCAGGCCAGTATGGGCCTCGACGTTAATGACGTTGAGGAACAGTAGCCAATCCCCGGCGAGTTCATCACCGTACCGCGTGTACCGGGAGTGATCGAGGACGAACAGGATATGATGGGCCAAAGCGATCCACAGGTTGCCCGGATGCTGTAGCAGTTCCTTCCCCGTATTCGTGATGTGCAGGAAGCCCTTGCGATGCCGAGCCAGCTTGGCACTCACCAGCAGGTCATGAAGTACCACCAGCGGCGGGAAGTCATGTTCGTTCAGCACCTTGTTGACCGCATACAGGTCTTCGGCGGTGTAATGGGGCCAGTTGAACGCTTCGGCAGCCCACGTCACGAAATACCGCTTCAACGCTTTGCTCTGCGTCAGACCGATAGGACCATGCTCCACGATGTAGCCGAGGGTTAGCAAGGCACCGCGCAGTAGGGGCGATTGGGCTAGGGCCGGGTCTTCATGCGCTGGGGCGACGAATTCGATCATACGCCATGCTTACTGCAATCGAAGGCCTCACCCGGCAAGGTGTTAACGCGATGTAAGGTTGCCGGGCAGCATCATCGTGGTCATGCGCAGCAACGTCATTCACTTCCCCCGCCGCAAGCGCCGTGCATGGCAACAGTTCGTCTTTGTCATCGTGGCTGGCATAGGGCTTGGCTGGCTTGCGCATATCGCCCTGAAGAGTCCGACGCCGGTTGCCTCCGCCTGCATCGCCAACGTCCATGCCGGAGATACCATCCGCACCTGTGAAGGCGAGCGCATACGGATTTCCAACATCGAAGCGCCGGAAATGCGAGGAAGTCCGAAGTGCCGTCGCGGTGGCTGGTGCGATTACGCCCTTGCCGAGCAGAGCCGCGATGAACTGTCCGCATTCCTCGCCAGCGGAACCGTGACGATCTCCCGGAGTGGCACAGATAAGTATGACCTGTGACGATCTCCCGGAGTGGCACAGATAAGTATGACCGAACACTGGCAACCGTAGCGGTCGATGGCGAGGACGCCGGAGAACATTTGGTGGCGCGGTCGCTGGCACGGCCTTGGCTATAGGCTGACACCATGATTAAAGCTCTCGCCGTCGCGGCTACGATCTTCCTTCTGCTTCTCGCCTCGATCATGCTCTACAGGTTCTTTTTCGATCGAAAGAGGTGGGACAGGGCGCTGGCAGACGCACGAGAGGCGAGCGCACGGAGCCGCGCCAAAAGCCGATTGCGTGCAGAGGAGCGCGCCAGAATTGTCTCCAAGGCATGCCGCGCAAAGAGACCAAAACGTAATGTCATCCAGTCAAAATTGACCGATCGGGAATGGCGATTACGAAGACTGGCGCAGAAAAAACGCGACAGAAAAAAATAGGGTCCGACAGAATGCCCCAGCCCCCTTTCGGGAGCCGGGGCGGGAGAGGTCAGTCCGGCACGTTCCAAACAGGACGATCCTGGGCAAGAAACGCGTTTTTCAGTTGCAGAGCGAGAATGCTGGCGCGGTAGTCCTCGCCCACGACCAGCACTTCCACCCGGATTTGTTGGCGGTGCTTATGAATGAGTTTTCCGGCATGATGCCTGCGTCCGTTGTCACTCGGTCGCACAAAGTCTGCCAGCCTTTTACGCAGACCCCGCCCCTTGGCTTCGGTGGCGCATCCAAGGTAAGTTACGGTATTATCAAGGACGGTGCGGAACAGACCGATCTTTCCGCGTAGTTCAGGGTGAGGAACGCGCAGGCCGCCTTCGAGGGCAGTCCACTCGGCATCCCACTCAGCCAACGGCTTGCCGCCGATTTTCTGATCGTTCATACTGGTTGCTCCAAAAAGAAGGCTCTCGATCCGTGAAGGATCAAGGGCGCACGAGGTTAGATTGTCATTTTAGCCGCGCCCGCTTCAACGGCGGCGAGCAGCGTGTCGTTTGCGAGATGGGCGTACCGCATCGTGCTTTGATGATCGGCATGCCCGAGGATCTTGCCGACCGCGTAGAGGTCCACACCGCTGTTGACGAGGAAGGAAGCGGCCGAGTGTCGGCAATCGTGGAGCCTCAAATCGGGAAGGCCCGCCTTCTCGCGGGCGGTATCCCATGGTCGTTTCAGGTCGGTGTAGGGCTTACGCGTTTCAGGGTTGGGGATAAGCCATTCGCACGTTTCCCACCGACGCAGCCCCTCGATGACCTCGACGGCCGCAGAGGACAAGGGGACGTAGCGGGGCACGCCGGTCTTGGTTTCGGGAATGTGCCACGCGCGCCGCTCCAGATCGACATCTGACCATTTGGCCCTAAGCAGTTCCATCTTCCGCGCCCCGGTCAGAAGCAGGAGTCGAACGATCGAACCGAGCTGCTTGCAGAGAGAGGCGTCGCATGCGGCCAATAGCCGTTTCGCCTCGTCGGCGGTCAGGTATTTGTCGCGCCGGTTGTTGAACCTGACTCGCTTGACCGACTTGACAGGATTAGGCGACGCACCAGCCATGTTCCATTCGGCCGCCAGCTCGAACATCCGGTTCATGGTGACTCTCAGCTTCTCCACGGTTGCCGGGGCGAGCACCTTACGCTTCTGAGCCAGCCACGTTGAAATGGATGGAGCTTTGATTTCATCCAGCCGCTTGCTTCCCCACTGAGGCACGAGATGGCAGCGAATGATCCGTTCGGCGTTTGCTGGGTTACGCTGATAACCGGCGTTATGCTCGATGACCTGCTGTGCCAGCGTCGCGAAGGTAGCCACGGACCTTTTCTGGGCCTTCTTGGCCGCTGGATCCTCGCCGAGGACCACTTCGGATCGCCAGCGCTGGGCAACGCGTCGCGCCTGATCGTAAGTGATGTCTCCATAAGTGCCGATGGTGCGCTGGCACTGCTTACCGTATTCGTTGGTATAGCGCAGAACGAAGACGTTCCTGCCGCTACATCTACATTCGTAAACAAAGCCTGGAATTGAGGTATCCCAGAAATCGGTGCGCTTCTTGCCCGCCTCGCAACGCGCGGTGAGGCAGAATGCGGCGTCGAGTTTAACTCTCGGCATTTGTGGATATCCTTGTGGGTATGATGTTGAAATCGGGACGGCGAACAGCCGGGGGCGATGGGATTGGGCTTCATGGCTTGCCTTTCGGAGGGGCGCAGACGGACGAAGCGCGCAGCGCGTCGGCCCCGGCCGGATGGGTCGAGTAGGGCGGCCGCCGGAGCGGCGTTCTGTGGTTTGCTGAAATGCCCGGTGGGGCAGAGCCTGAGGTCAGGCACGGCGGCAAGTGGCATGACCCGGATTTCCGGCTTTACCACCTTGGTTCGAACCGCCGGGGGACGCCGCAGCCGAGCCGACCGCGACGCCATGAGAACCCCTAGAAGTCGTCGTTCAGATAATAGTTTTGCCCATCAAAACCGAAGGGATAGTCGCTTCCAGGTCCGCTGGTCATTTCATCCAGCACCCAGCCCACAGTCCAGGTTCGGCAGCGGCTCGATTTCGAAACAGCCGCAATAATATCGTCGCGACGCGAGAGGCCCCTTTCAATGCAGGCGTAGATTGATCCCACGATCATGCTGGGTCCGGTAGGTCTATATCGCGCACGTTCATAATTTCTATAAGACGAGCCACAGGAAAGATAGTTTTGATATTCTTTAAATGCAGCTCTTCCGCTCTCAATATCGTGAGGCGAGCATGTAATAATATACACTTATATCATCTCCTTTCATTTTGATGATTGATCTATAGAATGCCTAATCTCGATAAATCATAAGCTTTTAAATATTATTGTGAATATAGATTGATGAGATGGCGCAATATTTACTTCAAGAATTTGAATGACCTTCAACGAAGGCCCGTTGCAAGGACTATGCAAAATTTGCATGATGCGAGTGCTGGATCATATCGAGGTTGGAGAAGGGCAAATGCGCAGGGAAGACGACGGCCAGCTGCGACTCGTATGGCTTGAAGCTTTCATCGCGGCGGCAGCGCTAGAATCGTATTCTTTGGCGGCACGGCGACTGGGAACATCGCAACCAAGCGTTACACGCTACATCGGCAACCTTGAGAAGTGGCTGGGCAAAATCCTGATCCTGCACGCGCATCCGGTCCGTCTGACTGACGACGGCAAAGCTTTCGTGCCGATCGCCGAGGGCGCCATTAAGACCTTGACCGGATGGCGCGCGATACCGCCTCGGACACCAACAGAGGCGCCAGTGAAACGCTCGGCGAAGGACATTCGGCTCAAAAGGTAAGGGGCACCGCCGAAACGGCGCCCCAAGTCGGTCAGGTCCAGCGCGGCTTCGGGCCAGATGAAGCCGGTGAAGCAGGCGAAGGGGGGTGAGCCCCGCCGACCCTGACCACGCGCCACGCCGTTCGCTCGCTGCACGGGGCTTTTTCGAGCCGCAGACCTCCGACTGGCCGGTTTTCGTTGCGCTTGCAGTACCAGCCGAATTTGGAACGGTTGATCGCACTGCCTTCGACGAACGGCAGGTCTTCAAGCGCGTGGGATAACTCCCCGTCCGCGTCATCCAACAACACGCGAATCGTCACAGGCTTTTCATTATGATGATCGTGCCACGCCCGGAGTAGGCGACCGAGAGCGGCAGCGTCAGGGTCTTCACGCAGTCGAGCGATCATTCCTTCTGCCGGGTCAGGCAAATCCATCCAGAGCAGGGTATGACGGCAGTAGTCGGCCCAGCGTCCATTGTAAGTGGCGAGCGAAGGCACATCAGCGCGCGGTTCCTCGGCGGCCTGCCAAGCGAGCACGATCGTCAGTACGTCAACGACGTACGCTGCACGATTGTTGACTACCGCGTCGAGCGGCTTCCCCTTATAACTGACGAGCGCCGGTGTCTCGGAGGCCGTGTCGAGGTTCACAACCATAACCCGGCGTTGAAGATCGCCCATTGGGCCGGTGTTGTTCCCCGATCCGAGCACCAGCACGTCGGTCGTGACGGTCGCCATTTCGCTGGAGCCGAGAATGCGGTCCGTCATGGTTGGAGACGTCAGCAACCTGTTGATCGCTCCGAACGGTCGCCAGTCCGTCGCCATGTCGTCGAAGTCGAGCACCGCAGGCTTGTCCCGAAGGGCAGCCAGAACTGCCTTAGTCGCCTCTTCATCCGATCGCGGATAGCTGACTTTCGCCACCGCGCCGGGAGTTGCACACTTGGCGGTAGTGTCGCTGAGGTAAGATTTTCCGGAGCCCGACGCCGGGGCGCGATAGTGGAACCCCGGAGCTCTGCCCAGACCGGGCCGCAATACCGCCGTGAAAATGCCGCAGATGGCGGCTGCTTCATCCACAGGGGTCACGAACCGGAACTCTTTGAGCAAGTCTCGCAACCTTCCCATAGCGGCGTCGGCGTTCTCTCGTGTGGCCTCCGGCAGAACGAAATCTGCGCCCTCGAACGCGCAGTAGGTCCGGCTGGCTTCATGATAGCCGCCGTCACGCAACAAGACGCCACGTTCGTCGAACATCGGCTGCCACGCGATGCGGTCGATAACAGGGAGCCACGGCACGGTGGAGAGTTGCAGCAGCTGACGGCACAGCTGCGGGTCTGGATTGCTCCTGCGCCATTGCCCCTTATCGTTGCATCGCTCCCACTCGATCAACTTCGCGAGTTCAAGTTGCAAGTCTGCCTCGCGCACCCGGCTGAATTTGTAGCCTGACGCATCAAGATCCATGCGCACCATCGCCCCGCCGCTCTGGAAGTAGCGTCCTGTTTCCGCGAGGACGAAGGTGGCTGCCTCGACCATGGCGACCAGTTCGCCCTGAATGATGCGGATCTTTGGCAGATTGGCGACCGCCTGACGGTCCAGATCCAGATACTGCAGCAGCCAGCCGAGGCGGTATTTGTCACCATGAGAGTGTTGACACTTGTAGCCGCCCAACGGGAACTGCGTTGATGGCTCGAAGAAGCACGCTCCAGTATCGAGCCCGTCCGTGTGTTCGTCGGACCACGGGCAAGTGACCTCATGCCGCCCGTCGCCGATATCGCGCTTGTAGAGGCCTTTCTCGATGAGAGCGGTAAGCACCGGATTCTTCTCAGCCGCCGGAACGAACACGTCCGGATTGATGCGATGCTCCACTATTGGACGCTGAGGGTTCGTCTTCGAAATAGACGTCTTGACGGCGGGCAGCGGCTGGTTCGGGACGATGCTGCCAGCCAGTTCCTCCAGATCGAACTTCAGCTCGGGCCTGAACGAGATTAGGCGGCATTGAAACGGCTTGCCGTCCACGGAATACTTCGCTTTGCCGTTAACCCCGACGGGTAGGCGAACCCACCTTGGCATGCCCCCAGCCCCTTTGTCGCCGTATCCCGCACTGAACACGAGCTTTTGAACCGCGCCGACGAGAGCTTGGTCGGTGACGGGAGGATTGAGAGCATACCCATGCTGGAAGTTGCCGGGACTGGTTTCCAGTATCCAGGTCGGTGCAACGTCCGGCGCCTGCGCTTTGCTCCCAACGTCGTCGAGAACGAGAGCTCGATACGATACCGCGTTTTCGCCTCGGGCTCGCAATGTCCCATCTACCGCCAGATTGAAGGTTGCGCAGTTGAAATAGTTATTTGTATCGACCTGACAGACCGAGCCCACGGTAGTCCCGTCGTTTGGGCTCCAGTCCTGTTTGGTTTCTGGATCGCCGCTGAAGGCCAGAACTGCCGTGTGTTCGCCGTCACGCAAATCGCCGAAAATCTTCTCGATGAATTCCTCATTGGAAATCCCGAGAGAGCCCTCCTTCCCGGCTTTGCCGCCTTCGTCTGCGGCTCGGTGAATGGGCGCCCGCATCGAGCTGATACGTGACTGGTTCGAGCTTTCGCCCGAATGTTGAGATGACATGCTTAATACACTCCGCAAGGAGCGCCGCGTCGTCACTGGATATGTATGAAAGCCGATGCCACCTTCACCGCGACGAACGGTTTACGGTGGTCAGGCCCATGGCGAGCCCGATTACAAATAGTCATATTGTCCGCAAGGTTGGAGGGCGGCGCAGTTAGCACTCCACGGACGTCGAAGTTGATTGGCCGATGGGCTTGACGAAATCAAGGAAAACCGGCGAAGCCGCACCCGTAGGCACGACCTCACCAAAGCATCAGATAAATCTGCTCTTATCCTTTAATTCCATCGGATCACGCTAGGGGCTCGAACGGCACGACGGCTATCCAGGCGAATCCGGAATTGCCCGCCGTCTTGCCCAGCTCGATCCAGTCGCCGTGCTCGACCCGCCAGTCCCACTCGACCGGCTCGGCGCCCAGAAGGTCCCCCTCCGGCTCCACCACGATGCAGGTCAGTTCTTCCCATAGGCCATGCACACGCGCCCTCCCGACCAGCCGCTCCACCAGTGCGACCAGGGCATTATCGGGTTTGCTCGCCCGGAATGCGGCTAGGGTTTCATTGTCGTAGATTTCCACCATCACTCGAACTCCACGATCAGATCGGGGAGCGTCTTGTGCAACTGCCGTTCGATGACCGCGCGGGCCTGCCGTTCCGCGAAGGGTCGAAATCCTTGGGCTTGGACGACGAAGGCGGTCCGGGCTGTGGCGTAGGCTTCCTTCTCCAAGGCGTCCCTCTGGCTCTGGCTCCATGACAGCGCGCCACCCCGAACCGACAAGGCTTCTTCCACCTGAAAGGCAATGTCGCCCAAGGTCGGCGCCGGAATTTTGACCCTGACGATCTTGCCGCCGTCGAAGGTCACGACCATTTTCCCGAGGTCAATCAGGAGGGGCACAGATGCCGGAACCCAAAGGGTCTGCTCCCCGTCGAACAGCCACAACAACGTCTTCGAGGCCCTGACCTTCACAGTGCCGCGATAGACGAGAACCTGCAGGCGGCTTTCCTCCCGCAACGAATCCACCGCCGCGAACAGGGTTTTCCTGCGCTCAACGACAAAGAAGCCATGTTGGCGAACCGACTCGTCGAGCCGATCGGGTTTGATGAGGTAGCCAGCACCAAAGGCGACGCCGATGACGAGCACGGCGACGACGCCCGGCTTCACAGTCCGTCCTCCGCAAGAGCCAGCACGGCGGAGTCGGCGTTGGCCGGGATGAAAACGACGAAGCCAAAACCGTCATCAGATATTACGTAAGTGCACTGCAGCCATGGGTGGTGCCGCTCCACCAGTTCGGCGGGCAGCAGTGACGCGAGCGGGCGACCGAGGGCGTTGTCCAGGTCCGCGATAGTGTCCTGCGGTTCGACCAAAATCAGCGTGGCGATTTCGGAAAGGTCGTAGTCGGCCAAGCGTTCGGCCTGGACGGACAGAAGATGGCGCAGCGTGGCGTCGGGATGGGTGCTGGCGAGGCTAGAAAGCTCGCCGTGTGTCGAGATGGTGCGCATGGGCACGTTCCTTTCGGGCACAAAAAAGGGCCCCCGGCGGATGCCGAGAGCCCTCAATGGGTTTTGTTATGTTTGGGTGGGTTAGTTCAGCTTGAACTCGTGCTTCGGCTTTGCGTACGTCACCAACTTCCAGGCCGTCGGATCGTAAGCCTTTTTGGCCACCTTCCAGACCGCGCCAGACTTCTTGCTGGTGCCGGGATTGATGCCGCTGGCGAAGCCCGATGGATCGGCGGACGAGGCCACGAACGCAGAGGTCACGACGTCCTGTTCGTAGGCCTGACCTTTGCCATCCACGAGATTCAATGTCGGCTCCCCGGTGAAGGCAAGGGGCTTGTTGCCCGTGTTCTTCACGCTGAAGTGGGCGACGATGTAGGTTTCGCCGTCCCCGGCGGGTGGCAGGATGCCTTCATCCCCGATTTGTGCCGTTTCCTCCACGGAAGTCAGCGTGATCTCGGCGCCTTTCACAGCGGCGGTCTGTTCCGCCATCGCGGGTGTCTCGGAAGCGGCGGACGAAGTATCATCAGTGCCGCCGCATCCGGCGAGAGCGAGCAGGGCCAGAGCGGCAAAGGTAGTACGCATATGTAAATCTCCGATGTTGGATGAGGTGTCACTTCCCGGCGTCGGCTGACGCGAGGACGTGCATGGTGCTGTCGAGAACGAGGCCACACTTAGGTTCGGCCACCAGCACGGTGGCGCGATCAGTGTATTCGGCCGGGTCGCTCGCGGTGGGCTGCGAGGGATCAAGCTCATACCGTACGTTATACGGAGCCACCGGCTTCAAGACCAAGGCAACCTTGAAGGTCTGCCGGACTTGTGGGGCCTTCGCGAGCGGCAGGTCCATGCCCATGACGGGCGACGTGTCCCAATCAGCGAAGGAGAAAAGCTTTTTCGCGGTCAGGTGCAAAGCTTTGGTGTGCCTGTTGATCGCAGAAACGCGGTATGTCGCTCCGAACCTGTTCTGAGCTGTGTAGGTCCGCAGAACGCGCCGGTTCTCCGCCACGAAAACTCCGATGCCGTTCGGGGCGTTTCTCGCGGCCAGCATGGCGACGACTTCTGCCCGACCATCTGGACTGTAGCTGTCGGATTGGAATGCCCCGGCCTGAACGATCAGCGCTTGGTCGTCGGCGTTATACTGCGCATAGTCCCGATCGGTCGGCAGCACCAACACGGACAGCCCGGTCGGAGCCCCCGAGGGGCTGGCGGACTTCCTCGCTTCGTATTGTGCCGTGGTTTCGTATTCGCCCTTGGCCGCAATCTTGGGCAGGCCCTGCACCAACGCATCGAACGTGGTCGGCGTGACCACTGTGCCGACGTACCGCTTGCACAGGTCAGACTTTGCGTTCTCAGCATTGATAACGTTTATGATGTTGGCCGTCTTTTGCTCCAACTCCTCGGAAGCGACGGCGGGGGACGCGAGCGCCAGGACGGCGCATACAATCATGTATTTCATACTCAATCCTTCGACATGGGGCTGCGACCGCGCCGATGGGATTATCGGAACGTCGGGCGATTGCCAGTGAAAATGAGATTCATAGTCCGTGGTCGGATCGTCTTCATTCCGGCTGATGCTGGTGGATGGACGTCCGACAAAGATTAGCGACCAACATGAAACGGCTGCGCAAAGAGCGCGGCTGGTCGCAGGAGGCGTTGGCTGACGAGGCAGGTCTGGACCGGACCTACATCAGCGGCATTGAGCGTCAGGTGAAGAACCCCACCGTCACCGTCGTCGAACGTGTGGCCAAAGCGCTGACGTGCAGCTTGGGCGACCTGCTCGATTGAACTTGGCGGTGACTTGGAGCGCGGCACGAGAAACCCATCTGTTTGGGCTCTCGGTCGTTTGGCGGACGCACTCGGCATCGCACCGCACGAATTGCTGCTCTCCATATAAGATGGTTGAAATTGCGCCGCGGCGTCTGGTGCTTACCCTTGCATCACCATTGCAAGCCTGTAGCATGACGAAACATGATCCAGCAGGTAGTTGCCCGCATCGGTAATTTGCTAAAGTGCGAGGCTTCTGGCGCAGAGGAAGCCGCGCCTAGTGAAACTGCTTCGCATGCGCCAGACAGACACATTGGATCTAGGCGCACAGAATGCTGGTGGGAGCCGATTTATGCGCCAACATTGCGACTTGAGCCCGAACCTTATGACTGGGAAGTACATCGTGACTCGGGACCGAATCGACGGTTTGTTTCGGGCGACGATTTAGCCAAGAAACATAAGGCTGGATCAACCTTTAAAATAACAAAGGCCGTGTTCAAGGACTGCGACCTGCAAGGTGATTTTGGTTCTGGACCATTTTTGATGTTTGACGATTGCGATTTCGTCAAGTGTGATTTTGCTTACTCAAAGTGGAGAGATGCGCATTTCCGAAAATGCACGTTCTCAGGAAGTTCACTATCTCTTTCTTCATTCGAAAGATGTGAATTTAGAGATTGCACGTGGGATAGGATCGGAGTTGCGAGCAAAACAGATTTTAGAAAATCTTTTATAAATAACCCTCAAAAGTTTATTTCCGCAACAGTAAGCAATTTTAACAAGAAAACGCCATCAATTAAACATAGGATGTTCCAGTGGTATCGCCTGAGAAGTACAAGGGCGCATGTTCTTCGCAACCTACTCCTCAGTCACGAAACGACTGGCGATGAGCATACCTTTTTTGAAACCGTAAAAATCCATGAGTTAACAAGGTCGATCGCGCGAGCGTGCCAAGATTTGTATGACGCAATATTTGAGCCGAGCAGGCGATGGCAATCGCTGTGCAAGCTTCCATGGCACCTCTTTGACCACTTTTTGCTTAAGGCATTTGGATGGCTGAATAACTGGGGTTCATCAGTAGTAAGGCCCTTTGTCGCTCTCTCCGGCTGCCTGGGAATATTCGGTTTTATCTATAAGTACGCCCACTTTTCGAAGAAGATAAACCATCCATTTCAGAAAAGCTTCGACATAACATTACTTGTTGGATATGGTAATCAGGTCGATTTAGGCGACAAAACCCTGACAATCGTCCAAAATACTCATGTTGTAATGTCGCTTATCATATACACTGTATTTTTTGCGACTATCGTTTCAAAGCTTTCGAGAGCAAGGTAAGTGTCTGCGGTATTGATACTCTACGGCAGCCGCGCGAGAGGCGAAGCGGATAAGTCGTCTGATACAGATTTAATCCTTGCAGAACCTGGCCATGGCCTGAAGCCCCCACACATCTCCAACGGGGTAAGTGTGCATTGGTACTCGCAAGGCTGGCTACATTCTGAAGCTCAAGCGGGTAATCTTTTCGCGTACCATGTCGCTTTTGAAGGCGTGCCGCTCCATGATCCACATGATTTTCTAAAAATTCTTAGGAAATCGTTTGTTAAGAAGGCCAGCTACCGACAAGAAGCTAACGAAGCCTCGTTGGTTTTGAACCTTCTTATCAAAAATTCATGGAATGATTCAACCGCTGTTCGCCGACGTTACTTTTGGGCTTTACGCACACTTCTAGTGGCGGAGGCAGCCGATCACGGTGCGCCAGTGTTTTCGGCATCAGCACTAGAGCAAGCCGTCCCAGTGCCGGGGCTTGCACAGTTAATTAAACAGCGTGAAAGCGCTTCAATTGATGATTGCCTCGCGATCGGAAAAATGGTGCTGGCTAGATGCGACACGGAGCCACTTCATCGCCTGACCGATACCCAATTACGTGATCATATGATGCATCGCGGAGGCATGGCCGCAGATTCCGTGAGGCTTTTAGAAGAGCCAGAAATGATCGCTGGACGCGCCCATTCAGCCTATTGCTAAAATACTAAATTTGACAGGAATGCCTGCTTCCCCAATGTCTTTCCATACGTGCACTTAACGGCACGATCATAAAATGACTCAAGCAGTGCTGCGCAGCAATGATTTCTAACGTACGATTGTAACCTAGAGCAATGAGCCGCGTTGCCCGCCTGCGCGACGGCGCACTTCAGCTTCGCGGCCACGGCAAACATCTTGCCAAAGGTTATACGTTGTCGAAACCATTGCTTCCAATTCGGCCATTGAGAATAATTCGACCGCTTCGTCGGTATGGAGCACGGGCGAGCGACTGTTGCCCTCTAGGTCGCCAAACTGACAAATCCCTAGTCGCACATCCTCATAGTCAGGCTCTGCTGCGCGAATGTGCTCGTGCATCATCGAGAAAACAAACCGTCGAGCTGCACGCGTCAATCCGCGTGTTTTGCGAGGATCAATGAACGGAACAAGCGGGCGCTCCTGATACGACAGCACCATCGGCAGCCAAAAAGTAACGCGCTGGCCAGTGCCCATCGAGAGCGAGGCGAATTCCTGAGCGCGCCCTAGCATGTTGTTCGCAATAGCAAAGCTATGGAGGCCACGGGCCACCGCCAAATTGGCCTTCAACTCAGCTTGCGAGCGGCATTTGGCCGTCAGATTGGCTTCAACAATGCGCCACTCTGTCGGCTGAGCCAAGCCAAACATTGCCGGTTGGACATTAAAAATATCGTGGAAACAGGTTCTTACGGGAGCATAAGTGAATGGGGGGTGCCCAAGCTGCATTTTCTCAAGCTGATTGCGCTGCTGCTCTTCAGGCAGGCAGGCGATACGAGCTAAATCAATGTCAGGTAAAGGGCGTATCTTCATTCGGATTCCCCGATGCAGCTGATAATCCTATGGCGACCTTATGGTATTTGAATCGTTCGAGAATCACATCATCGGCGATGCGTAAGCCAAACGCAACCGACGTTCTCCCTTTGTCCACGACATGATGCCAAGGCGAATTCTTGGCGTGTGAGAGATCAACCAGCCGTCCAGCTGAAAGCCGCCCATATGAGTTGAGCACGCCTTGGACGAGTTGCCTGATTGCCGGATCGGTTGGGACTTGAAGAGGCTTTTTCTCGCCAGTTAATGCGTCTTGCCCCTGAGCACGAAAGTCTATTCGTTCGCCGCCTGCCGACCGAAAGGCCTTGTATGCTACCGGATGCACAGGACCATATTGCCAAGCTTCAAAGAAACCTTTGACGAGGGGGCGCTTTGTCTCGTTCAAAAACATGCCGTGCGCGAAGTAGAGCAGCTTTTGCAGCGCGAGATTGGTCAGGGCGAGCCCATTCCTTTCCGCCTCGTCGAGCATAAAGTTGGCTAGAGCTCGTGGATCGTAAGGTGCTTCGTTCATCACGCGCGCCCTACCCCCTTAAACGGCCCAAAGGAATCCCTCATAGTTGAGGGGCAATGTCCAGCGGGAAGTCCGATGATGAGTTAGAATGGGCACTGAGTGGGTCGAGCACCTGAATCGGCCCAAAGGCACCCCAGCTAGGACCCAAGCGCTCCCCAAGCCGGAAAGCCCTTCCCGTGGGAAACCGCCGATGTCTGGGGGGAAGATGGTGCCGCTTCGGCGCGATCCTTAACGCTTCCGCAATCGTCGAGCGACAGTCTGTGAAGATGGGCACAAACTACAGGGCGGGGCGACGCCGTGGCTTCCGCTGGCCGAAAACGACCGGCGAGATCATCCGATACCTCGGCGCGGCGATGTTGGTTGGGGTCGGGGCGGCTTTCTCACTCAACGCCTACGAGTCCCACCAAGCCCGCAAGGCCGTTCTCGACGCCTTGCCGCCCGGCTACCAGTTCCCCGGCTGCGATGCCGTTCGCGCTAGTGGGTTGGCCCCGCTATATAGCTATGAGCCAGGCTATTCCGAAAACATGGACGGTGACGGCGACGGGATTGCCTGTGAGCCCTATCCGTAAGCTGAACGGATGACCGCATTTAGGAAGATAAATCGGCGGGGTAAATGGCGGGTGTGGGGGTGGAGGCGGACTTAGGTCCGGTCGAAAGAAGTGACAGCCACGAGCTTTCGATAAAGCGCGTCAGCACCCTTCATCTTCTCTTTGCGGATTCGCCAATGGAGGATGCAGAAGCCTATCGGTAGACCGATCAGAAACAACGCGACCGCTGCTTCGGCCAAGGTCGGCTCCCAGCCTGCTACGATGGCTCCGGCATAAACGAGTACGAACAAGAAGCCCCATACACCCATCGCGAGTTCGGATAGAATCGAGAGCGCTCGGGTTTGATAATGGCGATGGGCGTACCGCCAGAATGTGCGCTGCAATCCCATCTACGACCTCGATATTAACTCCAACACGGGCATGGGGCATCAACGCTATTGGTTCAAGCCGTCCGCTATCGGGGCGTGTCCGGGACGTCGCTGATCGGCGATTTTTGGTGGATTGCTGACATCCATCGCCGAGCATCCGTGCAATTGCTCTAAGGACGTGACAGGGTCCGCTTGCGGTGAGAAAAGGCAGACCAAA
>Ga0308159_1003181_pt1 | contig 17140 bp, 16 predicted proteins | sample PhyCR1_FD_201040 | JGI IMG/M metagenome (GOLD analysis project Ga0308159, IMG submission 201040) | Phyllosphere microbial communities from UC Gill Tract Community Farm, Albany, California, United States - DLSLC.R1 | ecosystem: Host-associated > Plants > Phyllosphere > Unclassified | place: USA... | reverse complement strand
CGACGGCGATCTCGTGTTCACCAGGCCCTAGGACGCCTCGACGACGACCAGCAGATCGCCCGCGTCGACCTGCTGCGTGACCGGGACGGCGAGCCGTCGGACGGTGCCCGCGACCGGAGTCGTGATGGCCGCCTCCATCTTCATCGCCTCGATCGTCGCGACCGCGGCTCCCGCCGCCACGACGTCGCCCACGGCGGCCTTGAGCGTCACGACCCCCGCGAACGGAGCGGCGACCTGGCCGGGTACGGTCCGGTCCGCCTTCTCGGCGCTCGTCGTGTCGACCGCGACGGTCGTGTCGCGGACGAACACCGGCCGCAGCTGCCCGTTCAGGGTGGTCATCACCGTTCGCATGCCCTTGTCGTCCACGTCGCCGATCGCCTCGAGCCCGACGTAGAGGCGGACACCGCGCGCGATCTCGACCACGTGCTCCTCGCCCTGCCGCAGGCCGTAGAGGTAGTCGGCCGTGTCGAGGGCCGAGACGTCGCCGTACGACTCGCGCACGTCGAGGAACTGCAGGGCGGGGCCGGGGAACAGCAGCCGGTTCAGCGTGGCGCGCCGAGCGTCCGCGTCCTCGCCGAGCAGCACCGCGCGGTCCTCGGACGAGAGGTCGGCCACTCCGATGCGCACGTCGCGCCCCTCGAGCACCCGGGTGCGGAACGGCTCGGGCCAGCCTCCGGGCAGCTCGCCGAGCTCGCCCGCCATGAAGCCGACGACGGAGTCGGGGATGTCGTAGGCCTGCGGGTTCTCGGCGAAGTCGGCGGGGTCGGCGTCGACCGCGGCGAGGTGGAGGGCGAGGTCGCCGACGACCTTGGAGGACGGCGTGACCTTGGGGACACGTCCGAGGATGCCGTTCGCGGCGGCGTAGAGGTCCTCGACGACCTCGAAGCGGTCGGCGAGGCCGAGCGCGATCGCCTGCTGGCGCAGGTTCGAGAGCTGGCCGCCGGGGATCTCGTGGCGGTACACCCGCCCGGTCGGTCCGGGCAGGCCGGACTCGAACGGGCGGTAGAGGCGGCGGACCGCCTCCCAGTAGGGCTCGAGATCCGAGACGGCGTCGAGGTCGAGCCCGGTGTCGCGGGGCGTGTGCGCGAGGGCGGCGACCAGGGCCGAGAGCGAGGGCTGGCTCGTGGTGCCCGCCATCGGCGCGGACGCGGCGTCGACGGCGTCGGCACCCGCCTCCGCCGCGGCGAGCAGGGTGGCGAGCTGACCCCCGGGAGTGTCGTGGGTGTGCACGTGCACCGGCAGGTCGAACCTCCCGCGCAGCGCCTCGACGAGGCGGGCGGCGGCGTACGGGCGCAGCAGCCCCGCCATGTCCTTGATCGCGAGCACGTGGGCTCCCGCGTCGACGATCTGCTCGGCGAGCCGGAGGTAGTAGTCGAGGGTGTAGAGGTCCTCGGCCGGATCGAGCAGGTCGCCGGTGTAGCAGACGGCCACCTCGGCGACGGTGGTGCCCGTCGCGAGCACGGCGTCGATGGCGGGCCGCATCTGCGACACGTCGTTGAGCGCGTCGAAGATGCGGAAGACGTCGACGCCGGTGGCGGCGGCCTCGCGGACGAACGCGTCGGTCACCTCCGTCGGGTAGGGCGTGTAGCCGACGGTGTTGCGGCCGCGGAGCAGCATCTGGATCGCGACGTTCGGCAGGGCCGATCGAAGCGCCGCGAGCCGCTCCCACGGGTCCTCGCCGAGGAAGCGGAGCGCGACGTCGTAGGTCGCGCCTCCCCAGGCCTCGACCGACAGCAGCTGCGGAGTGAGCCGGGCGACGGAGGGGGCGACGGCCACGAGGTCGCGGGAGCGGACTCGCGTCGCGAGGAGCGACTGGTGCGCGTCGCGGAAGGTCGTGTCCGTGACCGCGAGGGCGGTCTGCGCACGCAGGGCGTCGGCGAAGCCCTTCGGACCGAGCTCCAGGAGGCGCTGACGCGAGCCGGCGGGGGCGGGAGCCGCGAGGTCGACGGCCGGCAGCTTGTCGACGGGCGGCAGTCCCGGCGGTCGGGCGCCGTGCGGCTGGTTCACCGTGACCTCGGCGAGCCAGGTCAGCAGCTTCGTGCCCCGGTCGCGGGACTCGCGGCCGGCGAGCAGCTCCGGCCTCTCGTCGATGAACGATGTGCTGAGGTCTCCCGCGGCGAACGACGCATCGTCCAGCACGGCCTGCAGGAACGGGATGTTCGTCGAGACGCCGCGGATCCGGAACTCGGCGAGAGCGCGCTTGGCGCGGGCCACCGCCGCCGGGAAGTCGCGGCCTCGGCAGGTGAGCTTCGCGAGCATCGAGTCGAAGTGCGGGCTGATCTGAGCACCCGGGTTGATCGTGCCGCCGTCGAGGCGGATCCCGCCGCCGCCCGGCGAGCGGTACGTCGTGATCTTGCCGGTGTCCGGACGGAAGCCGGCCGCCGGGTCCTCGGTGGTGATGCGGCACTGCAGCGCGGCCCCGTGCAGTCGCAGCTCGCTCTGGGTCAGCCCCAGCTCGGCGAGGGTCGCCCCCGCGGCGATCCGCATCTGCGAGGCGACCAGGTCGACGTCGGTGACCTCCTCCGTCACCGTGTGCTCGACCTGGATGCGCGGGTTCATCTCGATGAACACGTGCTCGCTCCCCCGCGGTGTCCAGGAGGAACTCCACCGTGCCCGCGTTGACGTACCCGATCGAGCGGGCGAAGGCGATGGCGTCGCGGTGCATCGCCTGCCGGGTCGTCTCGTCGAGGTTCGGCGCGGGCGCGATCTCGACGACCTTCTGGTGCCGGCGCTGCACGGAGCAGTCGCGCTCGAACAGGTGGACCGTCTCTCCGTCGGCATCGGCGAGGATCTGCACCTCGATGTGCCGGGGCCGGACGACCGCCTGCTCGAGGAACATCGTCGGATCGCCGAACGCGCTGTCGGCCTCCCGCATGGCGGCCTCTAGGGCCGCGCGGAGGTCCTCCGGAGCGTCGACGCGCCGCATGCCGCGACCTCCTCCTCCGGCGACCGCCTTCGCGAAGATCGGGAAGCCGATCTCCTCGGCGCCCGCGAGCAGCTCGTCGAGATCGCGCGACGCCGGGGTGGAGCGCAGCACCGGCACGCCGGCGGCCCGCGCGTGCTCCTTCGCCGTGACCTTGTTGCCCGCCATCTCGAGGACCCGGGCCGGAGGACCGATGAACGCGATGCCGGCGTCGGCCGCCGCTCGAGCGAGCTCGGGGTTCTCGGAGAGGAACCCGTAGCCGGGGTAGATCGCGTCGGCACCGCACTCGAGGGCGACCCGGATGATCTCGGCCACATCGAGGTAGGCGCGGACCGGATGCCCCTTCTCGCCGATCTGGTAGGCCTCGTCGGCCTTCAGCCGGTGCATCGAGTTCCGGTCCTCGTACGGGAACACGGCGACGGTGCGCGCCCCGAGCTCGTACGCGGCGCGGAACGCCCGGATCGCGATCTCTCCGCGATTGGCCACAAGGATCTTCGAGAACACGGCAGTCCTTCGGGTCGGTCCTCCGCGGGCGACGGGGAGCCGGGAGTGCGACGTCGCGCCCCCGTATCCGCATCCCGGGCCGGGTGGCGCGCAGGGAACGGTTAGGTTCTCCCACCCTAGTGAAAGTAAAGTAACCAGCCATGCATGTACTCAGCGTGAGCTCCCTCAAGGGCGGCGTCGGCAAGACCACGGTGACCCTCGGCCTCGCGTCCGCAGCGTTCTCGAAGGGTCTGCGAACGCTCGTCGTCGACCTCGACCCCCAGTCCGACGTCTCCACCGGCATGGACATCAATGTCGCCGGCCACCTCAACATCGCCGACGTGCTCACGTCGCCGAAGGAGAAGATCGTCCGCTCGGCGATCGCCCCCTCCGGCTGGACGAAGGAGCACCACGGCACGATCGACGTGCTCATCGGCAGCCCGTCGGCGATCAACTTCGACGGACCGCACCCGAGCATCCGCGACATCTGGAAGCTCGAGGAGGCGCTCGCGAGCGTCGAGGCCGACTACGACCTCGTGCTCATCGACTGCGCCCCGTCGCTGAACGCGCTGACCCGCACCGCGTGGGCGGCGAGCGACCGCGTCGCCGTCGTCACCGAGCCCGGGCTCTTCTCCGTCGCGGCGGCCGACCGTGCTCTGCGCGCGATCGAGGAGATCAGGCGCGGTCTCAGCCCGCGCCTGCAGCCCCTCGGCATCATCGTGAACCGCGCGCGCGTCCAGTCGCTCGAGCACCAGTTCCGGATCAAGGAGCTGCGCGACATGTTCGGCCCGCTGGTGCTCAGCCCCCAGCTCCCGGAGCGCACCTCGCTGCAGCAGGCGCAGGGCGCGGCGAAGCCCGTCCACGTCTGGCCGGGCGAGAGCGCGCAGGAGATGGCGCACAACTTCGACCTGCTGCTCGACCGGGTCATCCGCACCGGCCGCATCGGCGAGCAGGTGCCGGCGGGAAAGTAAGCGCGACCTCCTCTCGACCACGGCGTCGCAGCTCCGGCTGCGGCGCCGCCGTCGTCGTCGGGCGGGGTGGTCGGCGCGGGGACAGCGGTTCCTGGCGGTGGTGGATCTCGAGACGCCCGCTGCGCGGGCTACTCGATCAGCAGAGGTCGCGGAACCACGGATCAGCAAGGGCAGGCGGGAGCCTGCAGGTGACCGGAGCGGCGGTCAGCCGACCTTGCGGGAGGCGCGGCGCTGGGCGAGCTCGTCCAGGGGGTCGACGGACTGGCTGCCGAGGTCGACCAGGCTCGACTCGACCTCGCGGAGGACCTTGCCGACGGCGATGCCGAAGACGCCCTGTCCACGGCTGAGGAGGTCGATGACCTCGTCGTTGGAGGTGCAGAGGTAGACGCTCGCTCCGTCGCTCATGAGCGTCGTCTGGGCGAGGTCGTCCACTCCGGACTCGCGCAGCTGCGTGACCGCGGTGCGGATCTGCTGGAGGGAGATGCCGGTGTCGAGCAGTCGCTTGACGAGCTTGAGTACGAGGATGTCGCGGAAGCCGTACAGGCGTTGCGTGCCGGAGCCCGACGCGCCGCGCACCGTCGGCTCGACGAGCTCGGTGCGGGCCCAGTAGTCGAGCTGGCGGTAGGTGATCCCGGCCGCACGGGCGGCGACCGCACCGCGGTAGCCCGCGCTGGCGTCGAGATCGGGGAGTCCGTCGGTGAACAGGACGAGGTCGCGCTGGCCGCTGACGTCGCGGCGGACTTCTCTCATCCCGTGGCCTTCCGGATCCGAACGCCGGATCGTCCGAACGCGCTCCCTACGGTACTCACCCGGGGGTGCCGAGTAAACGACATCGGCTCGACGGCCGCGGCGTGTCGTCGCGGCCGCGGGATCACGAGCGGGCGATCCGCGTGAGGGCGCTGCGGACCATGGCGCTCCGGATCGTTCCGAGCTGCGCCGCGAGCCCGATGGCGTTCTCGGTCGCGCTCGCGGAGCCGGACACGTCGCCCCGGCGGGCGCTCGAGGCGACGACGCTCTCGATGAGCGACATCTCGCGCTCCACCGCGACCCGCAGCGGGCGGAGGTGGCGCGGCTCGATGCCCGATCGCGAGAGCTCGACGAGCGCCTTGAGGGTCGTCACCGCCTCCTCGCCGTAGAACTCGCCACCGCGGACGAGTCCCGCGCCGATCGCCTCCTGGAGGAGCGCGCCGCTCGCTCCGGACTCCTGCGCGAGCTGCTCGCGGGTGAGCCGGGACGCCGGGGCGAGCAGGGAGGCGGGCGCCCCGCCCACGCCGCTCGGGAGCACGGGCTCGCGGCCGGCGTCGACGTCGTCGAGGTAGCCGCGGATGACCTTCAACGGCAGGTAGTGATCGCGCTGCAGCGCGAGGATCATGCGGAGCCGCTCGACGTCCGCTCCGGAGAACTTGCGGTACCCGGAGTCGGTGCGAGCGGGTGACACGAGCCCCTGCTCCTCGAGGAAGCGGAGCTTGGACGGAGTCACGTCGGGGAACTCGGTCGTGAGGCGGGACAGGACCTGTCCGATGCTCAACAGAGCGGCCGGACCGGACGGGAGGGCCCGGGCGGTGGAGCGCCCCACGGTCTACGCGTCCGGTGCGGCGACGAGGTCGGCGCGGGACGCGTAGAAGGTGAGCCGGAACTTGCCGACCTGCACCTCGGAGCCGTCGGTCAGGAGTGCGGACTCGATGCGCACGCCGTCGAAGTAGGTGCCGTTGAGCGAGCCGAGGTCGCGGACCTCGAAGCCCGTGCCGCGGCGGACGAACTCCGCGTGGCGGCGCGAGACGGTGACGTCGTCGAGGAAGATGCCGGCGTCGGGGTGCCGGCCGACCGTCGTCGAGTCGGTGTCGAGGAGGAATCGCGCTCCGGTGTTCGGACCGCGGCGCACGACCAGCAGGGCGGATCCGGACGGCAGCGCGCCGACCGCCTCGGCCTCGTCGCGGGAGGCGCGGTTGTCGAGCGCAGCGAGCTGCGCACCGATGTCGTCGGTGAACGTGAGCGTCGTGTCCGTCGAGGGCTCGACGGGCTCGGACTTCAGCGGTTCGGTGGATGATGCTCCACGCACGGGCTCGGCCAAGACGTACCTCCTATCCGTTCAGCGTATCGGAATCCGGGGGCCCGCCGGACCCGGAGTTCTGCGAGCGGACCCCCCGGACGAGACCGGCCGTCTGCACCGCGTAGACGATGCCGGCCCACCAGTAGAGGAAGGCGCCCCAGAGCGCGAAGGCCCAGGCGATGGGCAGCGAGGCCGGCGCGAGAGCCGGGAACGCCTGTCCGAGCATGATCAGCGGCAGGGCGTAGAAGAGGCAGAACGTCGCGAATTTGCCGAGGTGGTGCACCGGGAGCGGCCCGTAGCCGGTGTTCGCCAGGATCACGGCCAGGACGACGAGCATGAGATCCCGCGCGACCAGCACGGCGACCAGCCACCACGGCACGAGTTCGCGGAACGCGAGGCCGAGCACCGTGGCGAAGATGTAGAGCCGGTCGGCGGCCGGATCGAGGATGCGCCCGAGGCGCGTCATCTGGTCGAAGCGGCGCGCGATCCAGCCGTCGAGGTAGTCGGTGAGGCTGGAGACCACCAGGGTGAGCAGCGCCAGAGCGTCCTCCCCCTCGATCACGAGGACGAGGAACACGGGGACGAGCGCCAGGCGCACCATGCTCAGGACGTTCGGGACCGTCCAGATCCGGTCCTCCCCCGCGCGCGCCATGCGCCCAGCCTACGGGCGGGCCCCGCGCGCCGGGTCAGCGCTTGTCGCGCCAGACCCGCTCGAACGGGAGCCGCCAGGCGTGCGGCGCGATCAGCTGGTGGATCGCGTTCGGGCCCCAGGAGCCGGGGGCGTAGAGGCGCACGGGCGGCGGATCCTGCAGGAGCGGCGCCGAGACCTCCCAGAGGCGCTCGATGCCCTCGGCGGTGGTGAAGAGCGTGTGGTCGCCGCGCATCGCGTCGAGGATCAGCCGCTCGTACGCCTCGAGGGCGTCGCCGGCGCGATCGGTCTCCTGCAGCGCGAACTGCATGCTGAGCTTGTCCAGGCGCATGCCCGGGCCGGGCCGCTTGCCGTAGAAGGACAGCGAGACCTTGGAGGCGTCGGCGAGATCGAAGGTGAGGTGGTCGGGGCCGTGGGCGCCGACTCCGGAGCCCTGCGGGAACATGCTCTTCGGAGGCTCCCGGAAGGCGATCGAGATGATGCGCTGCCCCTCCGCCATGCGCTTGCCCGTGCGGAGGTAGAACGGCACGCCCGCCCAGCGCCAGTTGTCGATCTCGCACTTGAGCGCGACGAAGGTGTCGGTCTCGGAGTCGGGGGCGACGCCGGGCTCCTCGCGGTAGCCGATGTACTGGCCGCGCACCACGTTCTCGGGGTTCAGCGGCCGCATCGAGCGGAAGACCTTGTTCTTCTCCTCGCTGATCGCCTGCGGCTCGAGGGCGGTCGGCGGCTCCATCGCCATGAACGCGAGGACCTGGAACAGGTGCGTGACCACCATGTCCTTGTAGGCGCCGGTGGACTCGTAGAACTCGGCGCGACGGTCGAGCGTCAGCTTCTCGGGGATGTCGATCTGGACGTGGTCGATGAAGTTGCGGTTCCAGATCGGCTCGAAGAGGCCGTTGGCGAAGCGGAAAGCGAGGATGTTCTGCGCCGGCTCCTTGCCGAGGAAGTGGTCGATCCGGAAGATCTGCTCCTCGTCGAACGTCTCGTGCAGCTCGGCGTTGAGGACGACGGCGCTCTCGAGGTCGACGCCGAAGGGCTTCTCCATGATGATGCGGGAGCGCTCGACGAGGCCCGCCTCGGCGAGCATCCGCACGACCGACAGCGCGGCCTTGGGCGGCACGCTGAGGTAGTGGAGGCGGCTGACGTCCGGGCCCAGCTCCTTCTCGGCCGACTTCACGGCCTCGGCCAGGGCGGCTGGGCCCGCCGACTGCGGCACGTAGCAGAGCTTCGACGCGAACTCGTCCCACTGCGCGCGGGTGAGCGAGCGGCTGCCGAACTCGTCGTACGCGAGCTTCGCGAAGGCGCGGAACGACTCGTCGTCGTGCTCCTCGAGCGAGGTCCCGACGATGCGCACGTCGGGCGCGAGCGAGGACAGCGCCAGATGCGCCATGCCGGGGATGAGCTTGCGCCGCGCGAGATCGCCGACCGCCCCGAAGAGCACGACGACGTGAGGAGCGGCCTGCTCTGTCTGGACGGCGGGAGCGGAGGGTGCGGGTGTCACGGTCACACCTCCGATCATTCCATTGCGAAACGAGACCCGGGCGTCATCTCCCGGATACGAGGCGCCGCTAATGTCTGTCAGGTGCCTCCGATCTCCGACGCGCCAGCCGCGACCGCAGCACCCGCCCCCACCTCCGCCGACGGCACCGTCGCGCCGCCCCTGGACGACCGCATCCGTGCGGACGTCCACCTCCTGGGCGAGCTCCTCGGTCAGGTCCTCCGCGAATCCGGGGACCCGACGCTCTACACCGACGTCGAGCGCCTGCGCGCGCTGACGATCAGCGCGTACGACGGCGGACGACCCGAGGACCTCGCCGACGCGGAGGAGTTCGTCGCGTCGCTCTCGGCCGAGCGCGCCGAGGAGGTGGCGCGCGCCTTCACCTGCTACTTCCACCTCGTCAACGTGGCGGAGGAGTTCCACCGCGTGCGCGTGCTGCGCAGGCGCGAGGCCGATGCCGGCGCGCAGTCGCCCGAGGACTCGATCACCGCGTCGGTGGCGACGCTCACCGCCGAGCTCGGCGAGGAGGAGGCGTTCGAGCGCCTCTCGCGCCTCGAGTTCCGCCCCGTGCTCACCGCGCACCCCACCGAGGCCCGCCGCCGGGCCGTCGCCTCGACCATCCGGCGCATCAGCGCGCTGCTCGAGCAGCGCGACGACCCGCGCACGGGCGGCGTGGTGCTGCTCGAGAACCGCCGGCGCCTGCTCGCCGACGTCGACACGCTCTGGCGCACCGCGCCGCTGCGCGAGTCGAAGCCGTCGCCGCTCGACGAGGTGCGCACCGCGATGAGCGTCTTCGACGAGTCGCTGTTCTCGGTCCTCCCCCGCGTCTACCGCCGTCTGGACGACGCCCTCCAGGGCGAGGCGTCGGGCACCCGCGCGCCGATCGCCCCCGCCTTCGTGCGGCTGGGCACCTGGATCGGCGGCGACCGCGACGGCAACCCGTTCGTGACCGCCGCGACGACCCTCGAGGCCGTCGGGATCGCCTCCGAGCACGTGCTGATGGGGCTCGAGCGGGTCGCGCGCCGCGTGGGCCGCGCCCTCACGCTCGACGCGTCGACCACTCCGCCGTCGGACGAGGTGCTGGCGCTCTGGGACGCGTGCACGAACCGCGCGCCGGAGCTCGCCGAGGACATCGCCGACCGCTCCCCCAACGAGACGCACCGCCGCGTGCTGCTGTTCGCGGCCGAGCGCCTGGCGGCGACGCGCTCCGGCGGCGCACTCGCGTACTCCTCCGCCGCCGAGCTGATGGGCGACCTGCGGACGCTTCAGGAGTCGCTCCTCGCCGCCGGCGACGCCCGCTCGGCCTACGGCGACCTGCAGAACATGATCTGGCAGGTCGAGACGTTCGGCTTCCACCTGGCCGAGATCGAGGTGCGCCAGCACTCGAAGGTGCACCGCGAGACGATCGCGGCGATCCGGGCCGGCGGTGCACTCGACGAGCGCAGCGAGGAGGTGCTCTCGGTGTTCCGCGCGATCGCGACCGTGCAGGAGCGCTTCGGCGTCGCCGCCGCGCGCCGCTACATCGTCTCGTTCACCCAGTCCTCGGACGACCTGCGGACCGTGTTCGAGCTCGCGGACGCGGCGACGGAGGGGCACCCGCCGGTCATCGACGCGATCCCGCTCTTCGAGACCTTCGCCGACCTGGACGCGTCGACCGACATCCTCGCCGAGATGATCCGACTGCCCCAGGTGCGCAAGCGGCTCGACGAGACCGGGAACCGCCTCGAGGTGATGCTGGGCTACTCCGACTCGTCGAAGGACGTCGGACCCGTCTCGGCGACGCTGGCGCTCTACGACGCCCAGGCGCGCATCGCGAAGTGGGCGGCCGACGAGGGCATCGTCCTCACGCTGTTCCACGGTCGCGGAGGCGCACTGGGCCGCGGCGGTGGACCCGCCAACCGCGCGGTGCTCGCGCAGCCGCCGGGATCGGTCGACGGCCGCTTCAAGCTGACGGAGCAGGGCGAGGTCATCTTCGCGCGCTACGGCAACCCGGACATCGCGACCCGGCACATCGAGCAGGTCGCCGGCGCGACCCTCCTCGCTTCCTCCCCCTCGGTCGGCGAGCGCAACGCCGCGGCGGCCGACCGCTTCCGCGAGGTCGCCGAGACGATGGACCGCGAGTCGCGCAAGCGCTTCTTCGAACTGGTGAAGGCCGACGGCTTCGCTCCCTGGTTCGCCCGGGTCACCCCGCAGGAGGAGGTGGGCCTGCTCGCGCTCGGCTCGCGTCCCGCGCGCCGCGGCCTCTCGGTCGAGTCGCTCGAGGACCTGCGCGCTATTCCGTGGGTGTTCGCCTGGACGCAGGCGCGCGTCAACCTGACCGGCTGGTTCGGGCTCGGCAGTGCACTGGAGGCCGTGGGCGACCTCGAGCTGCTCCGCTCGGCGTACGCCTCGTGGCCCCTGTTCACGACGATGATCGACAACGTCGAGATGTCTCTGGCGAAGACCGACGAGGGCATCGCGCGCCGCTACCTGGCGCTCGACTCGCGCGACGACCTGGCGGCCCTCGTCCTCGACGAGATGGAGGCGACCCGGCGCTGGGTGCTCTCGATCACGGGCGAGGAGAGCCTGCTCACCGGACACCGCGTGCTGGGCCGGGCGGTGCGGCTCCGCACTCCGTACGTCAACGCGCTCTCGCTGCTGCAGCTGCGGGCGCTCCGCGCGCTGCGCACGGATCCGGGCGGCTCGGGGACGGAGCAGAACCAGCGCCTGCTGCTGCTCGCAGTCAACGGCGTGGCCGCGGGCCTGCAGAACACGGGCTGATCCGGACGCGTCCCGGAACGACGGAACCCCCGAGACCACGTGGTCGGCGGGGGTTCCGTCGTTCGAGCGTCAGATCTGGGCGCCGTCGGCGAACTGCTCGGGGCCGGCGGCCTCCTGAGCGGCCTTCGCCTCGTCGTACTGGCGGCGCACCTCGACCATGTCGAGACCGCGCACCTGCTCGATGAGGTTGTCGAGCGCCGGGGCGGGCAGCGCGCCGGGCTGCGCCATCAGCGGGATGCCGTCGCGGTAGACGACGAGGGTCGGGATGGAGGAGATGCCGTAGCTCGCGGCGAGCTGCTGCTGGTCCTCCGTGTCGACCTTCGCGAAAGTGATGTCGGCGTTCTTGTCGCTCGACGCCTCGAAGACCGGGGCGAACTGGCGGCACGGGCCGCACCAGGCCGCCCAGAAGTCGATGAGGACGATGCCGTCGGAGACGGTCTGGTCGTGGGAGTCGAGGGTCATCGTGGTCGTAGCCATGCCGACTCCAACCCCGGTGGCCGCCCGGCTATTCCCCGCGCGGGTCTTGGGCGGCGAGGAGGTCGAGCAGGGTGCGGGGGCCGAGGGCGGCGGCTCCGAGGGCGCTCACTCGGGCGATCAGCTCGCGGTCGGCGGTGACCACGACGGCGGGGGCGTCGAGCGCGCGCACCAGGGCGACGATCGCGTCGTCGCCCGAGCCGTCCGCCGACTCGATCCGGAGGCGCCGTGGCGGGACGGCGGCGAAGGCGGCCGTGGTGTCGGCGTCGCGGGCCGCGCCCTCGAGGACCACGGCGATCCGCGGCCAGACGCGATCGGCAGCGACTCCGAGCACCGCGCCGGGCAGACCCGCGACCGCCAGAGCGGCCAGGCCGTCGAGGAGTCGCTCCGCGGCTCCCGCGCGGTCGCGCCACCAGCCGTCGGGTCGGGAGCCGACGACGTTCGCGGCGTCGACGACCAGCACGGGGAGCGCCGCGTCGAGAGCGCGCAGCCCGCTCCAGGAGGAGCCGAAGCCGGGGTGCAGCGGCAGCGCCTCGACGTCGTCGGGGGCGACCCACCGCAGCTCGGTGCTCTCGGCATCGGCGATGCGCGGCTCGAAGTGCTCGAGCGCGTGCGCGAGGACGGTGGTGTAGCTCCAGGGTCCGACGGTGACGACACTGGCGGCATCGGGCACGACGAGCTCGGGCGGGACGCCCGCCTCCTCCACCGACTCACGCAGGGCGGCCTCGAAGGCCGACTCCTCGGGGTGGCGGGCTCCTCCGGGGAGCCCCCAGGTGCCGCCGAAGTGGCTCCAGGCGACGCGGTGCTGCAGCAGCACCCGGCCGTCGGGGTCGCGGAGGAGCAGACCGGCCGCGCCGAAACGGCCCCAGAACCGGCGCCCGTCCCCGACCTCGACCCAGCCGTCGCCGAGCGACGCGTCGAAGGGGTGGCGCGGAAGGGCGGCGTCGCCGCCGCTGTCGCTGCCCGTCATGCCCTCCAGCCTGACACACCGCGCCGTGACGACCGGACGGTGCGACTCCCCGCGGCTGGCAGAATCGGACGATGCGCCGCTCAGGAGTCCTCCGTCTCGCGACGGCGCTCTGGCTCGCGGTCATCGCGCTGATCCCTGCGCCGTACCCGGCCGGGGAGCCGTCGACGCTCGTCCGCTCGATCATCGCCTTCCTCGGCTCGACTCCGCTGACCTCGTGGTTCGACTACGACGTCGCCGAGTTCACCGCGAACGTGCTCATGCTCGTGCCGCTCGGGGCGCTGCTGGCCGCGCAGCTGCCTCCGCGCCGCCGTCTGCTCGCCGCCCTGATCGGGCTCGGCGTCTCGGTGCTCGTCGAGACGATCCAGCTCCTGTGGCTGCCGTCGCGCGTCTCGGACGTCCGCGACCTCGTCTCGAACGGACTCGGCTCGCTCCTGGGCGCGCTGCTGACAATCGCGCTGCTCCGCTCCTCCGCTCGCCGCTCCCTCCGGAAGGACCGCACCGCCCATGCCCGCTGACACCCTCGTCCTGCTCGACCGCCCCTCCGAGGCGTCACCGGGCCACGGCCTCGCCGCGGCGGCGGTCGTCGATCCGACCGGCGTCGGCGGGATCGACGTCACCGATCTCGGCTTCACCCGGGGCGACGGCGTCTTCGAGACGATCAACCTCGTCGACGGGCGGCTGCAGGCGCTCGACGCCCACCTCGACCGCTTCGCGGCCTCGGCCCGGATGCTGGAGCTGCCGGAGCCCGACGGCGCCGCGTGGCGGCACGCGATCGACACGGCGGTCGCCTCGCATCCGCGGGTGCCGGAGGCGATGGTGAAGACGATCCTGACGCGCGGGCTCGAGGGCGACGGACGGCCGACGGGCGTGGTGTTCGTCCAGACGAGTCCGGACTTCGGCCCCGCGCGGCGGGACGGGGTGCGGATCGTGCTGCTGGACCGGGGGCTGCGCTCGGACGTGAGGGAGACCTCGCCCTGGCTGCTCGCGGGGGCGAAGACGCTCTCGTACGCGGTCAACCGCGCGGCGTCGCGCGAGGCGGTGCGGCGCGGGGCGGACGACGCGCTCTTCGTCTCGAGCGACGGGTTCCTGCTGGAGGGGCCGACCTCGAACCTCGTGCTGCTCACGGGCGGCGCGCTGCTCACTCCGCCGCCGAGCCTGGGCCTGCTGCCCGGGACGACGCAGGCCGACCTGTTCGCGCTGGCGGACGGACTCGGTCTGCAGACCGCCTACCGGGCCCTGCGCCGCGAGGACCTGGACGCCGCGGACACCGCCTGGCTGGTCTCGAGCGCGCGGAACGCGGCTCCCATCCGCGCCGTCGACGGGAGCGAGCGCCGCGTCGACGCCGAGCTCTCGGCCCGGATCAACGCGGCGCTGCTCGCGCGCTGACGCGGCGCCCGGGAGCGCCTCGTCCTAGGAGAGGTCGGTCACGTCCGTCGCCTCGCGGCTGATCAGCCCGCCCCGCACGCGGACGGCGGCGGGGTCGAGGTCGACGCCCTCGCGCTGGTCGGCGGCCTCGTCGTTGATGACGGCCGACACCAGTCCGCGCCAGTCGGTGCCCTCGGCGACGGCGTCCTCGGAGCCGAGGCGGCTCGAGACGAAGACGGCCTCCGCCTCCTCGCCCGCGTGCGAGATCACGGCGAGCTTCCCGACGGCGCGGCCGTCGGGGTGGCGGACCTGCCACTCCTCGTGGCCGGACGGGACGAGCGCGTACTCGGCGCCCGCGTGCTCGAACGCGGTGTCGCGCAGCTCCGACGGCAGTCCGCTGTGCGGGGGCGCGCCGCGGGTCGGGACGCCGGTGCCGCCCTCGGAGGAGCGCGCGCTCGTCGTGCTCATGCCGACATCGCCCGGGGTGCCGGCGGCCGTGCTCGTGGCGGTCGCCTCGGCGACAGAAGCGTCCTCCTGTCCGGTGTAGGTGCTGCCGTTGGGGTTCGAGCCGGTGTTGCCGTGGTCGGTGCTCATGAGGAGACCTCCTTGTCGGGCGGTCCTGGGGACCGCGGGGTGTGCGGGTCCGCCGAGCGGCCCGGAGGGACCACCCGGCTCCCGGGTTCGTAGACTGGACGGATGCAGATCCCGGTCACCGGCGCCGTGCGCGTGGACGCCTGGCTGTGTGCGGTCCGCGTGTACAAGACGCGGTCGGCCGCGACCTCAGCGGCCCGCGCGGGCCACATCCGCGTCAACGGCGAGCGGGCGAAGGCCGCGCAGACCGTGAAGGTCGGCGACGAGGTCCGCGCGCGCATCGCCGGATTCGACCGTCGCCTGATCGTGCGCGGGCTGATCGTGAAGCGGGTCGGCGCGCCGATCGCCGCGGAGTGCGCGGAGGATCTCACTCCGCCGCCCCCGCCGCGCGAATCGGCGCCCGCGATCATCGAGCGCGACCGGGGTGCCGGACGGCCGACCAAACGCGACCGCCGCGAGATCGAGCGGCTGCGCGGCTTCTGAGCACGACGGGGTCGCTCACGGCGCGAGGGCGCGCAGGCGCTCGAGGAGGCCGTCGGCCGCCTCGTCGAGGAAGCGCTGCTGCAGCTCGTCGCCGACCTGGACCAGCGCGATGTCCGTGAACCCGGCCTCGATGTAGGGCACGAAGCTCTCGGCGAGCTCGTCGAGGTCGGGTCCGCAGGCGATCTGCTCGGCCACGTCCTCGGGGCGCACGAACTTCGACGCTCCGGAGAAGCCGGCCGGGGTCGGCAGGTCGGCGTTCACGGCCCAGCCGCCGGCGAACCAGCGGAACTGCTCGTGCGCGAGGGCGATGCCCTGCTCCTTGTCCGGGGCCCAGCAGATCGGGATCTGCCCGATCGTGCGCGACGGGGCGGCGTCGGCACCGCGGACGGCCGTCCACTGCGAGATCAGCTCGGCGTCGGGCTCGGTGGTGATCAGGTGGTCGCCGAGCGGCGCGAAGCGCTCGATCGACTTCTCGCCCGAGACGGCGAGGCCGATCTCGACGGGCTTGTCCGGCAGGTCCCAGATGCGCGCGGAGTCGACGCGGAAGTACTCGCCCTCCCACGTCACCAGCTCGCCGGTGTGCAGCGCGCGGATGATGTGCACCGCCTCCTCGAGCATGTCCTGGCGGACCGAGACGGCCGGCCAGCCCTCGCCGACGACGTGCTCGTTCAGGTTCTCCCCCGATCCCAGACCGAGGGTGAAGCGGTCGTCCGAGAGGATCGCGAGAGTCGCGGCCTTCTGGGCGACGACGGCCGGGTGGTACCGGATCGTCGGAGCCGTGACGTAGGTGGTGAGGTCGATCGTGGACGTCGCCTGCGCGACCGCGCCCAGGAGGGTCCAGGCGTAGGAGGCGTGCCCCTGCTCGGTCAGCCAGGGCGAGTAGTGGTCGCTCGAGACGGCGAACTCGAAGCCGTGCCTCTCGGCGTCGACGGCGTAGCCGACCAGTTGCTTGGGTCCGCTCTGCTCGGTCATCAGGGTGTATCCGAATCGCACCATGGTCGCTCCTCGTTCCGCTCGACGTCGCGTGCCCCGGGGCACGGTCCCATGGTGCGCGGAGGCCGGGGCGGCTGCTAACCCCTTGCACGGGCGACCCGCGGCGGCTAGCGGGAGCGGTCAGACGAAGCGGACGCGGTTCTGCACGCGGGTGCGGACCTCGAAGGACTCGCCGTAGCCGCCGAGGCGGTCGTCGGTGCCCGAGCGCAGCAGCTGCGGGAGGAGCGAGCGCCGGATCAGTACCGCACCCTGGTGCCGGCCGCGCTCGACCTGCTCGTAGGGCTGCTCGAGGCCGTCGTCGGGCACGACGACGACGCTCGCCGAGAACCGCACGCCGAGCTCGCGGCCCAGGCGCCTCGCCGCCTTCGAGAGCGACGCGATCGGCTTCTCGTCGTCGGCGACTCCGGCGCCCTCGACCTCGCCCTTGCGCAGGCGCACGGGGTCGCCCCAGTCGGCCGAGGTCAGGGCGAGCAGCCCGGACGGGCCGAGGACGACGTGGTCGATCTTGAGCCCGCCGTCGCCGACGGCCACGTCGTTCCAGATCGTGTAGGCGATGCCCAGCGAGGCGACGAGCGAGGCGGTGGCCTCCTCTGCCTGCGCCTTCGCGAGCCAGCGCCGCACCTCGCGCGGCGCGGAGCGGACGATCGCCGGATCGAACGGGTCGTCGATGTCGACGCCGCGGCCGAGCCACTCCCGCACGAGGCGCAGGTAGTACTCGCGGGCGGCTCCGCCCGGGTGGCCGTACGAGCGGGCGCGGACGGCGGAGGCGGTCTGCGGCCGGGGCGACCCGGTGTAGGGCGACTGCGGGGACTGCGCGCCCGGGGCCGGAGCGCCGCGGTCGTAGTCGGTGCGGGCGGAGGCGCTGCCGATCCGCTCCCAGGCGAGCTGGACCGCGTGGAACGAGGCGGCGTCGCCTCCGGTGTCGGGGTG
>Ga0308159_1003180_pt1 | contig 17142 bp, 13 predicted proteins | sample PhyCR1_FD_201040 | JGI IMG/M metagenome (GOLD analysis project Ga0308159, IMG submission 201040) | Phyllosphere microbial communities from UC Gill Tract Community Farm, Albany, California, United States - DLSLC.R1 | ecosystem: Host-associated > Plants > Phyllosphere > Unclassified | place: USA... | reverse complement strand
CATTGCGTGTGAAGGCGGGTGACAGGGTCGAGCTGATGACCAACAACGGCCAGAAAGTGGAAGGCCAGGTCCGCTCGGCGACCGGCGTGGTCGATCCGCAGACGCGGCAAGCGACGGTGGTCGTGACACCAAGCGGAGGCGGCGGCCTGATCGCGCCCGGTCAACTCGTTCAGGCGCGTATCTTCGCCAGCGGCGGCGATGCGGCCTCCGGCGTGAATGTGCCGCAGGATGCGGTCCAGACGCTAGGGGATCGCTCGGTGGTGTTCGTGCGAACCCGCCAGGGGTTTAAGGCGCAGACCGTGCGGGTTGGAACGCGCAGCGGCGGCATGGTCGAGATTGCCTCGGGCCTCCCTGCAAACACGGTGATCGCCACCACCAATACCTTCCTGCTCAAGGCCGAGCTTGGCAAGGAGTCGGCGGAATGATCGCGCGGATTTTAGGGCTCTCGGTCAGAGCGCGATGGGCCGTTGTGTTCATCACCTTCCTCGTCGTCCTGTTCGGTGCCTGGCAGATCACCCTGCTGCCGATCGACGCGGTCCCGGACGTCACCAACCGCCAGGTCCAGATCAACAGCTTCGTGCCGACCCTCGGACCGGTCGACATGGAGAAGCAGGTCACCTTTCCCGTCGAGACAGCGCTTGCCGGTATTCCCGGTCTGCAGACGACCCGCTCGCTCACGCGTAACGGGTTCAGCCAGGTCACCGCGGTCTTCAAGGACAGCACCGACATCTATTTTGCTCGGCAGCAGGTGACCGAACGGGTCGCTCAGGCCAAGGACAGCTTGCCTGCTGGCGTTCAACCCCAACTCGCGCCGCTCACGACGGGTCTGGGCGAGATCTTCATGTTCAGCGTCGCGTTCGAACATCCCGACGACAAGGGCGTTAAGGTCGTCGACGGTCAGCCCGGCTGGCAGTCCGATGGTTCCTATCTGACGCCCGAGGGCGAGAAACTGACCACGGTGGTTGCCAAGGCCGCTTATCTGCGAACGGTCCAGGATTGGATCATCAGGCCGCAAATGCGCACCGTGCAGGGTGTTGCCGGTGTCGATTCCAACGGCGGCTATGTGAAGCAATATGTCGTCGAGCCGAATCTGACCGCGCTTGCATCCTATGGCGTCTCGGTCACTGACCTCGCCGACGCGCTCGAACGATCGAACCTGTCGGCGGGCTCCAACTATGTCCGCCGTGCCGGCGAATCCTTTCTCGTTCGCGCCGACGCGCGGCTGCGCTCGGTCGCCGACATAGAAGAGGCGGTGATCGCCACGCGTGCCGGCGTCCCGGTGCGCGTGAAGGACGTCGGCCAGGTCGTCATCGGGGGCGCGGTGCGGACCGGATCTGGCAGCGTCGGCGGGTCAGAAGCAGTCATCTCGACTATCCTGATGCTCACTGGCGAGAACAGCCGCATCGTCGCCAATCGCGTCGCCGACAAGCTGGTCGAAATCAACAAGACGTTGCCGCCGGACGTTGTCGCAAGCCAAGCCTATAACCGCTCCAAGCTGGTCAATGCGACCATCGCCACGGTCGAGAAGAATCTGGTCGAAGGCGCACTGCTCGTCATCGTCGTGCTGTTCCTGCTGCTCGGCAACATCCGCGCGGCGCTCATCACCGCAGCCGTGATTCCGATCACGATGCTGATGACCGCTGCGGGCATGAATGAGCTGGGTGTTTCGGGCAATCTGATGAGTCTCGGCGCGCTGGATTTCGGCCTGATCGTCGACGGCGCGGTCATCATCGTCGAAAACGCGCTCCGGCGCCTCGCCGAGCGGCAGCACCGCGAAGGCAGGCTGCTGACACGGACCGAACGTCTCGCTGAAACCACTCACGCCGCGCAGGAGATGGTCCGGCCAACCGTCTATGGCCAGGCCATCATCTTCCTCGTGTTCATACCTTTGCTCACCTTCCAGGGCGTGGAGGGCAAGACGTTCGCACCGATGGCGATCACGCTGATGCTGGCGCTGGCCAGTGCGTTCATCCTGTCGATCACGTTCGTGCCAGCGATGGTCGCGTTGCTCGTGATCGGCAAGGTCAGCGAGACCGAGGTCAGATCGATCCGCTGGTTCAAGGAGAAGTATCAGCCGGCGCTCACCCGCGCCGTGGCGCGGCCAATGCCGTTCATCCTCGGTGGCGTAGGCGTGTTTGCTGCGGCCGTTTTGCTGTTCGGCACGCTTGGACAAGAGTTCATGCCGCAGCTCGACGAGAAGGACATCACGGTCACCAATTTCCGTATTCCGTCCGCCTCAATCGACCAGTCGACCGCGATGCAGCTCCAGATCGAAAATGCACTCAAGACGTTGCCCGAGGTGGCATTGGTCTTTTCCAAGAACGGCAACGCCGATCTGGGCACCGATCCGATGCCGCCTAATGCGTCCGATACCTATGTCATCCCAAAGCCCGAAAAGGAGTGGCCCGCCGAGGTCAAATCCAAGGAGGACATCCTCCGACGGATCGAGGAACGGATGAAGCCGTTGATCGGCAACCGCACCGAGATCCAGCAACCGATCCAGATGCGGTTCAACGAGCTTATCGCGGGCGTTCGCTCGGACGTGGCGGTCAAGCTCTATGGCGACGATCTCGATGCCATGAGCGAAGCGGCGGGCCGGATTGCAACCGCACTTCGGGCAATCCCGGGCGCGGCGGACGTGCAGGCGGAACAGACATCGGGCGCGCCGACCTTCGACATCAAGGTCGATCGCCAGGCGGCGGGCCGTTACGGCCTGTCGGTCGAGGAGGTCGCCAGTACGGTCGCGGCGGCCCTTGGCGGACGCGAAGCGGGCTTGTTGTTCGAAGGCGATCGGCGTTTCGATGTCGTGGTGCGACTGCCCGACGCACAGCGCGACGATATCGAGACGCTGGGCTCGATCCCGGTCATGCTACCATCCAGCGGTGCCGGGAACGCGCGTTCCATCCCGCTCAGCGAAGTGGCGCGCTTCACCTACACCGAGGGGCTTAACCAGATCAGCCGCGAGAATGGCAAGCGGATGGTGGTGGTCCAGGCCAATGTGCGCGGCCGCGATCTTGGCGGATTCGTCGCCGAAGCCCAGGCGAAGATCACGGATGTGAAGCTGCCCGCCGGCACTTTCATCGAGTGGGGCGGCCAGTTCGAGAGCCTTCAGTCCGCCTCCCAGCGATTGGCGATCGTCGTGCCGCTTTGCTTCATCCTGATCTTCGCGTTGCTGTATATGGCACTGGGCGGCGCCTGGCCTGCCCTGATTGTGTTTACGGCCGTCCCCATGGCCCTGGCTGGAGGTGTGTTCGCTCTGTCCTTGCGGGGGATACCCTTCTCCATCACGGCGTCGGTCGGGTTCATCGCGCTTTCGGGTGTGGCGGTCCTCAACGGTCTCGTCATGATGAGTGCTATCCGCAAGCGGCTTGACGACGGCGAAGGGATCGACGGTGCCATCATTGGTGGCGCGATGGAACGTGTGCGGCCCGTGCTGATGACTGCCCTGGTAGCGAGCCTGGGCTTCATCCCTATGGCGCTCGCCACCGGAACCGGAGCGGAGGTGCAGCGACCGCTTGCGACCGTGGTGATCGGAGGGCTTATCACGTCGACGGCGCTGACGTTGCTCGTTCTTCCGGCAATCTCGGCGCTGATGTTCCGTATATTAGCGAAACGGAAGACTATCCAGGAGCCTCCGAGAAGGGTTGTGGCGGCGTGAAGGAGTCCCCTCCAACAAATTCGGTGGAAAGCTGGGCTGAAAAGGTGACGCCCTGTCACACTAACCGGCGAACGGCACTCAAATGTCTGGCCGCCGGGCTTGTCGTAACCAGCAATCCAATTCCGCTGTGGGCCGCGAGGACCAATCGCGGGCAGCCGTGGGGCGGCTTTGTCACGCCTCCGACCTGGCGCTCCCTGGAAGTCGCAACCGGCGACACGCTGATCGTGCCGGCCAAAGTGTCCGGCGTAGCAATCGACGCGGTGCTCGATAGCGGTAGCGGCGCGTCCATCATCAGCAAGTCGCTTGCTGCGAAGCTCGGCATGACGAACCTGGAGCCGCGACGGATCAATGGCCTGGGCGGCAAGGCTCCGGTCGGTCTAGTCCGCAATGTCGCGGTGATGCTGGGCGCTTATGCGCCCGTCCTCCCGTTCGCGGTAATCGCAGACTTGGGGGCGGTCTCGGCTGCCTTTGGCCGTCCGATCGATATGCTGCTCGGGGCAGATGTGCTGGCTGGCGGCTGCGTGGCGCTCGATTTTGCGACGCGACGGTTCGCATTTGAGAAGCCCGCCAGCTTTGTGCCAGGGCCGGAATGGACTACGCTTTCGCTCGGACACGGTGCCAAACAGGAACTGTTCGTGCTGGCGTCTATCGCGGGCCTGGACCCGGTGCCGCTGATGCTCGATTTCGGCAGCTCGTCGGCGCTGATATTATCCTCCGCCTATATCGAGACGCATGCGCTTCTGGCGGGCAAACCTGTTTCCACCGCCGCCCTTGGCGGGGTCGAAGGGGTGCAAATCGTCAAGTCCTTTATCGCCGATACGGTGAGCCTGGGCCCGCTCTCGATCGCCTCTGTTCCGGCGCTCGCCCTTGATCATTGGACCTCGGTGAGCACCGTAGGCAATGTGGGAATGCCGCTGCTCGGACAATTCGATATCGTGCTGGACGTGTTTAAAGGGCTATTGTGGTTGCGAGCCTCCCCCCCTCGGGGACGTCTGCCGATGCTGAAGGATCGAAGCGGCCTTGGCCTCGCCGTCTCCGCTACTGAACTGACTGTCGTGCATGTGGCATCTGGCAGCCCTGCGGATCAGGCGGGGTGGGTTCTTGGTGAGCACGTCGTAGCGGTGAACGGTCGTGTCATAGATGTATTCTATACGCGGGGGTCGCTCTGGCAGTGGCGCTACGGCCCCGCAGGAAGCCGGGTAACGCTTAAGCTCGCGGATGGAACGACGCGGATGCTAACGCTTGCCGACTACTACTGAGCAGTCCGACAGGAAAGCAATGAGAAGCTACCGGTACTCTCGGGTCTGGCGCAGGTTTGAAGGTGATGACCCGGATCGCCATACTGTGGATCGGTGGCACGCTGGCAGCCTCGCCGGTGTCGATGGTCGTGCTGGCGGCCGCTTACCGGCTGCTGCTGCGTAGACCGCTACGTCCATCTTCCGAAACCACCCCAGCCGCTGAGCAAAAGGAGGTCACCATAAGAGCGCCACGCATCGCACTGTGTACCGCCGCCATCTTGGCCGCCGGTCCGGCCCTCGCTCAATCCATGAGCGGGGATATGAAAGGCATGCCCGGTATGACGGGCATGGACAAGAAGGCGCCGGCCGCCAAGACAGGGCACGGTGTCGGTGTCATCACCGCGATCGATCCCCAAACGGCCAAACTTACAATCCAGCACGGACCGATGCCGGCGGTGGGCTGGCCCGCCATGACCATGGCGTTCAAGGCCAATCCGCCGACGCTGCTTCGCGGCCTGCAGGTGGGCCAGCGGATCGGGTTCGACGTCATGACCCACGGCATGGCCGCCGAGATCACTGCCGTTCGACCGCAATAGGCACTATTTGCCCGAGGCGGGCATCATTTGAGTACGCCCGCTTCGGGGAGATGTCTTGCAGAATAGCTTGACCCCAAGGAGATTAGTTAGGTGCAGCAAGAAGCGCCTGGACCCGAAAGTTGAATAGGTGGGCACGCTACCGTCCCATAGGAGCAGAACACGCAGCAATCTCCTGCCTTCGGGCGCAACAAAGCACCGCAGCCTGTGCAATCGTAGAAATATTGGCAGGCGTTCGTCGGCATCGTTTCCATCTTCACCGTGCCGCATTGCGGGCAAGTGATGGTCGATTCGAGAAGGGGTGCGCGCTCAGACATAGGAATATCCGAGCCAGAGCAGGATCGCGCCGATCGTCAAGCCGACGAACACCACAACACGCAAGGCAGGCGGCGTGCAGGCACCCTCGGGTCCGCAGGTCATCGCCACGCGCTGTTGCCGCCAGAGCATGATTGCACCACCGACAAGGCAGAGTGCACTCAAGCCCAGGAGAAGCGTCCGATAGGGAGCTGCGGCAACGGCGATGCCGCCCAACCACCCCACACTGACGCCAACGGTGGTCAGCAAGATCGGCAAGGCGCAGCAGGAGGCTACGCCGAATGCCGACGCTGTTGCGCCGAAGGCGAGTAACAGCGCCCCACGCGCGCTAGAAAAGCGGCCCAGGACATATGGTTTGGACATCATCGACGACTCCTTGCGATCAATTGGCTGGAACTCTACCGTCTGTAGGAACTACAGACTCAACCCCCAATTTCGAAAGGCGAGGGGCGGCCATGGAAACCATCGCGATTGGAGAGCTTTCGCGGCGCACGCGCTGCAACATTGAGACGATCCGCTACTATGAGCGTATCGGACTGCTGCCCATGCCGGCCCGCCGGGGCCGGTACCGCAGCTTTGGCCTCGCGGATGTTGCGCGGGTCCATTTTGTCCGGCGTGCGCGCGAGCTGGGCTTTACGCTAGACGAAATTCGGGCGCTGCTCGGAATCGCCACCGCCGAAGACATGGCATGCGGCGACGCCCGCGAAATCGCGGCTTCGCACCTCCAGCAGGTGCGCGCGCGGATTACGGACTTGAGGCGCATGGAGCGCGTACTTGCCGACACCGTTCGTGCCTGCGACGCCGGCGATCAGGTCGGATGTCCGTTGATCACGACATTATCTGCTACCGCCCAATTGGGCACGATTTGATCGATGTTTCTGCAAGATCGGCGAACCTGTCACGGTGCCTCTCATCGTCGCCGAAATCCTGGTAACTGTCGGACTGTGGCTACATCTGACTGAGTTGCACGACCACGCCTACAAGCGGCTTGAGCTGTGCGGCGAGGCTGAAGCCTTAGACCAGCCAGGCGTTGGTGGTCGCAATGACCAGAAGAACGCCAAGCACGCCGCGATAGATGACGAACGGCCAAGCGGAGAAGCGCTCGAGGACGCGCATTAGCGCCCAGATCGCCGCGAACGCTGAAACGGATGCAACAACAAGATCAACGGCCAAAACGGACCAGCCATGCATATCGAGATGGACTTTGTGCAGCTCCCATAATTCCTTCAGCCCGGCGAGAGCTATAGCCGGGATGCCCAACAGGAATGAAAAGCGCGCCGCTTCTTCACGCTTAAATCCGAGTGCTAGCGCAGCGGTGAGGGTCGATCCGGAGCGTGAGACGCCTGGGATGAGGGCTCCGACCTGCGCCAAGCCGACGAGCAGCGCGTCCAGCAATGATGCATTCTCAACGCTGCGGCGGTGGCGTGCCAGGATTTCGGTGAGCGCCATCAGCACCGCCATCGCGATGCACGCCCAGCCAATCACCGGCAATGCGCGAAGGGGCGAGTTGCATATATTGAGGCTGCTGGAAAGGAGAGCGCCCGCCAGCGCGATAGGGATCGTCGCCAGCACGATCCAGGTCGCCAGACGAAGGTCGGGATCGGCGAATTCGCGGCGGCTGATCGCCGACACTGACCCGACCGCAAGACGGCGAACATCCCGCCAGAAATAGCTGATAACGGCGGCGAGTGCTGCGAGCTGCATAGCTGCCGAAAACGCAGAGCCCGGATCTCGCCACCCCAACACGGCAGGTACGACGCGCATATGGGCTGTCGACGAAATCGGCAGAAGTTCAGTAATGCCCTGCACCACACCCAACATGGCAACCTTGGCATAGCCTAATGTGACAAAGCCCGTGTCGATGCCCGTGCTACATTGTCCGGCCATATCGATGTGATCCTTTTACGGATGGAAAAGAAGATCGTCGCTTCGGCGCGCTCGGCAATCGTGTTATCGAGCCCGCTGGTCGCGATCGATAAGACGCAGCCTGTTGAGGACGACCAGAAGCGATGCACCGACATCGGCCGCTATCGCGCCCCAGAGTGACGCCATCCCGAGCAGCGTCAGTCCCCCGAAGACGAGCTTTACCGCAAGCGAGAAGCCGATGTTCTGCCGGATGACGGTGAGCGTCGCTCGTGAGTGCCGAATGAGCCACGGTAGCTGGGAGAGATCGTCCTGCATCAGCGCGATATCCGCCGTCTCGATCGCCGCGTCGCTCCCAATCGCGCCCATCGCGATGCCGAGGCTCGCCCGCGCCATCGCCGGCGCGTCGTTGACGCCGTCGCCGACCATGGCGACGAGGCCATGCTGCGCGACGAGCCTTTCTATCGCCTCGACCTTCTGTTCGGGAAGCAGCTCGGCGTAGACCTCATCTACGCCGGTTTCATGTGCGATGGCCTGAGCGGGCGCGCGGCTGTCTCCCGTCAGCATGACGACCTGCGCGATGCCGAGCTTATGGAGCTGCGCGACGATCTGCGTGGCCTCGGGACGCACCGCATCACCAATCGCAATCAATCCGATGACCGACTGCGCCTCGCCGACAACGATCCCGGTCAGTCCGGCCCCAGCAATTCGCTGCAACTGGGCGGCAAGCTCATCGTCGCTGGATCCTCCAAGCCTCTCGCCAAGATAGCCAGGGGAGCCGACCCAAACTTCGCGACCATCGATCGCGCCAACGACTCCTTGCCCGGGCAAGGCCGTCACTGACTTTGCAGGGACGACGTCGACGCCGCGCTCCGTTGCGGCATCGAGGATCGCGTGGGCAATCGGATGCTCGCTTCGCGCTTCGATGGCAGCCGCGAGCGCCAGCAACTCGATCTCGCCCCGACCGCCAAGCGGGACAAGCTCGACCACCTTGGGGCGCCCAAGCGTGAGCGTTCCGGTCTTGTCCATCGCGATCGCCGTGATGCGGGCAGGCGTTTCGAGATGGATGCCCCCCTTGATCAGCACGCCCCGCCTGGCCGCGCCGGTCAAGCCCGCGACGATGCTGACAGGCGTCGAGATGACCAGGGCGCAGGGGCAGGCGATGACAAGCAAGACCAGCGCCTGATAGAACCAGGCGGCCCAACCTCCCCCAAGCAGCAACGGCGGTACAAGGAATACCGCCAGAGAAAGCGCCATCACGACTGGCGTGTATATCCGCGCGAAGCGTTCCACCCATTGCTCGGTCGGAGCCCGTTTGCTCTGCGCCTCGCCGACCATGCGCACGATACGCGCGAGCGTCGTATCGGAGGCTGGCCGGGTCGTTACGATCTCGAGCGCGCCCATGCCGTTGATGGTCCCGGCATAGACCACCGTGTCTTGCGCGACCGTTACGGGTACGCTTTCGCCCGTAATTGGCGCCTGATTGACCGCGCTGGTCCCCGCAACCACCCGGCCGTCGAGCGGTATCTTTCCGCCCGGTGGAACGATCACATGCGCTCCGACCGCAACTTCGGCAACGGGTACGTCCTTCTCGATGCCCGCAACATCCCGTATCCGGGCTGAATCCGGCGCGATTTCCATGAGCGCGGCGACGGCACGGCGGGCACGTCCAAGGCTCCATGCCTCGAGCGCCAGCGCAAGGGCGAAGAAGAATGCGACGGTCGCCGCTTCGAACCACTGGCCGATGCCGAGGGCGCCCGCCACCGCGACAAGCATGAGCAGGTTCATGTCCGGCCTGAGTCGCCGCGCCGCGAGGATCGCCTTGGGCGCGACGTACCGAACCGCAGAAAGGATCGCCAAGGAATAAGCGAGCATCGCCAGAAGCGGGGGATGGGCCTCACGCGCCAGACTCTCGTGCAGCACTGCAGCGAAACCGTTTGCGCGCGCATGGATCGCAAAACCGACCAGCACCATAGCGCCGCTTGTGATCGTCAGCCCGGCCTGAACGCGGCGTCGACGCTGCTCCGCTAGCGCACCGGCGCTGCCCCCGCCTTCTTGCCACAGTTCGGCACGCATGCCCGTGCGCTCGACTGCTTTCAAAATTCCAGCGTGTTGCGCGGCAGCGGAAGAACCTGCGACCGACATGCGGCCGTTGATGAGATCGAACGACAGGTTCTCCAACCCGACGACCGGCCCGACCTCGCGTTTGAGGACGGCGACTTCATCACCGCAGTCCATGCCATGAATTTTGAAGATCGAGCCGTTTGGACGATCAGCGAAAGCCAGTTCGACCGGCTCCGGTTCGCCGGAGCAGCCGCTGCAACCGCCAACATCCGCTTCATCCTCTGCGAAGCTCCCGGTGGCTTTCAATGCGGCCGACATGCCGGTGGCCGATATGGCCGCGATGATCGCCTCCACCCCGATGCCGGACTCGATATCAACGTCGAGCAGACCGTGCTTCGGCTGGAACGATAAAAACCGCTCGTCTCCCACGAGGGGGATGAGCGCTTCCCTGAGAAGCCGAACCTCATTCTGGCAGTCGAGTCCATGGACCTTGAAGCGCCACCGTCGCTCACTCGCTATGGCGCTCGCTTCGGTCTGCTCGAACATTGCGTCACCTCGACTTTTCGACATGACACCCTCTATACAGTCTGAAGTTACTAGAGGGTCAAACGATATGTCCACGGAGCCGCTCAGCATCGGAAGTCTCGCAAAAGCCACCGGAACCAAAGTGGAGACGATCCGCTATTATGAGAGCATCGGCTTGTTGGCCGCGCCTGCCCGCACAAAGAACAACTATCGCGCCTACACCCCCCAACATCTCGCACGGCTAAGTTTCATTCGCAGAGCTCGTGCGCTGGGTTTCTCGATCGACCAGGTTCAGGAGTTGCTCGAGCTCGCCGACCAGAAGGATATTTCGTGCAAGGCGGTGGACGCGATCGCGCGCGAGCATCTCGCCGAAATTGACCGAAAGCTTCGCGACCTGAACACTTTGAGATCCGAATTGAGCAACGTGATCGTCCAGTGTGGACACGGCACCATTTCCGAGTGCCGCATCATCGAGACATTGGCACCGGATTCCGCCGCATTCAGCTGAGCAGGGAAGGTTGATGAGACCGCCGATCGCAATAATGAAGCAGCTAATGCAAACAAGTCGCAAAACCACTTGACCCTCTAGCAGCTAGAGGCTGTAGACGCAGCGCATGTTTACGCTTTCAAGCAGCCTTCACCTTTTGTCGAGTCGCCGGCGAACGGTCTCGTTCCGCCAATCGGTGCTCCGCCCGTTGGCAGTGCTAGGCATCCTCTTGTTTGCCCTTGGCACAAGCGTCGCTGCCCAGGCCCAAACCACCGACGTCCAGACCGCGTGGCGGCTGCTCGATTATATGGCGGTCGATTATGGCGGCGCTGTCAGTGGCGGAAGGGTGAAGAGCGCCTCGGAATATGCCGAGATGACCGAATTCGCGGCTTCAGTATCCACCCGCCTTGCGGCGCTGCCGTCTACACCGGCGCGCGGACAGTTGATCGCGGGCGCAACCCGGCTCCAAGCCGTTATCGCTGCGAAGGGCGCGCGCGAAGATGTTGCCCGCATCGCCCATGGCCTCGCCGCCGATCTGCTCAAGGCCTACCCGGTGTCCCTCGCACCAGGCAAGGCGCCCGATCTGGCCCGCGGCGCCACCTTGTTCGCGCAGAATTGTGCGAGCTGCCACGGCATGACCGGCGACGGGCATGGTCCTGACGCCGCAAAGCTTAAGACCCTGCCGATCGCCTTCAGCGACATTACGCGCGCGCGGCAGCGCAGTCCCTTTGCGCTCTATCAGGTCATCGATCAGGGCATCGACGGCACTGCGATGCAAAGCTTTGCGACCTTGCCGAGCGCCGATCGCTGGGCGCTGGCCTTCTATGCCGGTCGCTTTGCCTTTCCCGACGCGCTCGCAAGCCAGGGCGAGCGGCTGTGGAAATCCGATCCCGGCCTGCGGCAGATGATCCCCGACCTGACGACACTCGCAGGGCTGACGCCCGAGGTGCTGGCAATGTCGATCGGGACTGCCAAGGCCGACGCGGTGATCGCCTATCTGCGCCGCCACCCGGACGTGGTGATCCAGCAGGCACCCGGCTCGTTGACCGTTGCGCGCGATAAACTGGCGCAGAGCCTTGCCGCGTACCGCGGTGGCGACCGTCACGCCGCCCAGGAACTTGCGCTTTCGGCCTATCTCGATGGCTTCGAGCCCCTCGAGCCGATGCTGACCGCGCGCGATGCTACGCTCATGGGGCACATCGAAAGCGCCATGGGCGAGTTTCGGGCATCGCTCCAGCAGGGGCGCCCCGCCGATGAGATCGCCACGCGCATCCAGGTGCTCGACGGTCTCTTCGACGACGCCGACGCGGCCTTGTCCCCGGACGCGGCCAGCACTGCATCGACCTTCCTGGGTGCCTTCACCATCCTGCTGCGGGAGGGACTCGAAGCGTTGCTGATCGTCGTCGCGATGATCGCTTTCTTACGCAAGGCGGAGCGGCCGGAAGTGCTGCCCTATGTCCATGGCGGCTGGATCGGGGCGCTGGCGGCGGGCGGCCTGACCTGGGGAATCGCGACCTATGCGATCGGGATCAGCGGCGCGAGCCGGGAGCTTACCGAAGGGTTCGGATCGCTGTTCGCGGCCGTCGTCCTGCTCTCCGTGGGGATCTGGATGCACGGCAAGGCGCAGGCGGACCAGTGGCAACGCTACATCCGGGAGAAGATGTCGCGCGCGCTGTCGCGGCAGTCGGCCTGGTTCCTGTTCGGCCTGGCCTTCATCGTCGTCTATCGTGAGGTGTTCGAGACGATCCTGTTCTACGCCGCGCTCTGGACCCAGGGCAATGGCGGCACGATGCTGGCAGGCGCCGGCTCTGCGGTGCTGCTACTGGGACTCATCGCGTGGGCCATGCTGCGCTACAGCCGCGATCTCCCGATCGCGAAATTCTTCGCCTACAGCGCGTGGCTAATGGCGATCCTTACCATCGTCCTCGCCGGCAAGGGCGTGTCGGCCCTACAGGAAGCCGGCATCATCGACATCGCGCCGCTTGGCGGCGGCATCCGCGTCTCCATGCTCGGGATCTTCCCGACGTTGCAGTCAATGGGCGCGCAGCTCCTGATGCTCATCGCGGTACTTTGTGGCTTCCTCCTCAACCGGCGCCGTGCCGCTGTGGCGGTCGGCTGATGCAGCCGGCGACAACGACGACGATTTGCCTTGACCCTCTAGTTGCTAGAGGGTGCATAGAGTTTCCATGATGCTTGTTCGAGTACATGATCATGGTCTGTAACAGCTGCCAGTCCGACGCACCGCCGACGCCGGATCCTCGCTGGCGTCGCATGCTCTGGATCGCGCTCGCGATCAATCTGGCGATGTTTTTCGGCGAGATCGTCGCGGGCATCGCTTCGGGATCGCGATCGCTGCAGGCGGACGCGCTCGATTTCCTCGGCGATTCTGCAAATTATGCGATCAGCCTTGGGGTCGCCGGTCTGGCGCTTGGCTGGCGGTCGCGTGCCGCGCTGCTCAAGGGCGGCACGATCCTCGCCTTCGGCCTTTATGTCCTCGTCACGACGGTGCTTGCGGCGCTGGGCCGCAGCGTGCCGCAGGCCGAGACGATGGGAATCGTCGGCGTGATCGCTCTGATCGCGAATGGCAGCGTTGCGCTCATGCTCTATCGCTACCGCGGTGGCGACGCCAACATGCGCTCGGTCTGGATTTGCTCGCGAAACGACGCAATCGGTAATCTCGCGGTCCTGCTGGCTGCCGCTGGTGTCGTCGGTACGGGCACGGCTTGGCCGGATCTCGCTGTTGCCCTCATTATGGCGGGCCTGGGGATTTGGGGCGGCCTGCAGATCATCAGTCAGGCCCGTGCAGAGCTACGCCCGACACCGGTAAGTCGAGTCGAGGCACAACATTCGTTGGCGAGTCCGGCACGACACGACGCGCTTCCTATCTTATCGCAGAATGAGCGATGACGAGTTTATTTCTTCGTACAACGGGCGAGACTAGCTCGTTACCCGCGTTCCTGTTAGGAAGTGTGCCGTGCGACGGCTGCTGAACATCCTTGCCTATTTGACGATCGCCCTCTCCTTGGGGACGACGGCGACGGCGCATGTGCTGGAGCGGCCGGATGTAGGTGTTTCATTGCATGAAACTGGCATGGACGAGATAGCCCTGGGCCACGCGCCCGGCGACGCAGATCAGGTGCCCTCCGATAGTGACAAAGGGTATCCGCATCATCACGGCGGTTGCCACGGCGATCACGTCGCTGCGCCGGTCAAGATCGCTAATAATACGCTCAAACCCGATCTTCGGCTCGCGCCCATTTTTTCGATCGATTCGCTTCGGCCACTCTCCACTACCGATCCGGCGCTGAGGCCCCCCCAAGCCTGACGATCCGCTGACCTCGCCGGCCATTGCCGCGCGGGGCCAACCCGGTTTGTCAGGAGTTATCATTTATGCATCGTACAATCGCGGCCGTTATGGTCGCGGCGTCTCTCGCCAGTGCGGCCGGGGCGCAAACAACAACGCGGCCCGGCATTCCGGCGGCGACCACTTCGTCACAATCGCCCGATGCGTTCTCGCTCGAGAACGCTCTCGCTGCGGGCGGCATGCCATCCATCCCATCACCCGTCCTCAACAACGGCGCGGCATCGGGCGGCAGCGGATCGGCTCCACTTCCGTCGGTCGCGGCGGCCACGGCCGGCGTCGACGCCGCGACCGCGGCGCGGCGTGTCGCAGGCTTGCGCCCCAACCCCGAGGTGCAGGCACAGGTCGAGAATATCGCCGGCACCGGCGTCTATAAGGGGCTGCGGAGTTCCGAAACGACGGTCGGCGTGGCGCTGCCGCTGGAACTGGGTGGCAAGCGGCCGGCGCGTGTCGCACTGGCGACCGCCCGCCTCACTCGGGCGCAGATCCAGTCGGAAATCGCGCGAGCGGATCTCCGCTTGCGGATTACGCAGCTCTATATCGAAGCCGCCGCCGCCGAGCGCCGTGCTGAAGTGCTGAGCGAGCAGGCCGGGATCGCCAACAACGCGTTCCGGGTCTCAAGCGAGCGCGTGAAGGCCGGCGATGTCGGCCCGATCGAGCAACAGCGCGCCGATGTGCTGCGCATCAATGCGCAGGTCGCAGCCGATAGCGCGGCCCGGCAGGCACAGGCGGCGCGTGTAAACCTTGAGACATTGTTGTCGGTGCCGGTGATGGGGCCACTCGATCGCGCCTGGTTCGAGCGGATCGATGATTACGGACCGCCTCGGCCCGTCGATGTTGAAGGGACGCTAGCCTTGGTCGCTGCGGAAGCGGATGTTCGCACCGCCGATGCACAAGTGCGGGTAGCAAGGTCGTTGCGCGTGCCCGACCTGACTATCAGCGCGTCCGCCCGCCGATTGGCGGCGACCAACGACACCGCTGCTGTGGTCGGGATTTCGATTCCGATCCCGTTTTTCAACAACGGCAGCGCCTTCGTGGCGCAGTCGCGATCGGAGCAGACACAGGCGATCGCGCTGCGAAACCTAGCCGTGATCGATACCCGCCAGCAGATCGCCAGCGCACAAACCGAAGTGGCGAACGCCGCTGCGACCGCGCGGGCGGCGGGCGGACCGGGACTGGCAGCGGCACAGGAGGCCGCCCGCATCGCCCGGATCGGTTGGACGCAGGGCAAGTTCGACCAGATCGCGCTCCTCGATGCCGAGCGCACGCTTTCACTGACCCGCCAGACCTACGTCGATGCGCTCGCCGCCTATCACGACGCGCAGGCCCGGCTCGACCGGCTCACCACGCCGGCCCCCACGATTTCCGGAGATGATCGATGATTCAAGATAAGCGCCTTCTTGGCGGTGCGGCGGCTGTCGCGATCGTCGCCGCACTTGGTGGCTTTGGGATCGCACGCTGGACTGCGAGCGAACCTGCCGCAACCGAAGCGGCGAGCGGTAACGCCGCTGCCCCGGCAGAGGAGGAAAAAGCCCCCGACACGGTGGCGATGACTGCGCAGGCGGTTCAGCAGGCCGGCATCGCCACAGAGACGGTCAATCCCGGCGGGCTTGGCGCAGAAATTGTCGCGCAGGCGACGGTGAGCGCATCGCCGCAAGGCGAAGCGATCGTGACCGCCCGCGCAGGCGGCGCAGTCACTCGGCTATTGAAGCGGCTCGGTGATCCGGTGCGTGCCGGCGAAACGCTTGCCGTTGTCGAAAGCCGGGATGCGGCGCAGTTTGCCGCCGATCGCACCGCTGCGGCTGCCAAGTCGACGCTTGCGCAAAAGGCGCTTGCCCGCGAGCAGTACCTGTTCCGTCAAAAGGTCTCAGCGCGGGTCGAGCTGGAACAGGCTGAGGCGGAAGCCGCCTCAGCCGCCGCAGAAGCGCGCCGCGCGAGCGTGGCGGCAGGGGCCGCGCGCGTGACATCGGACGGTCGCGGTGTGTTGGTGTCCAGCCCGATTTCGGGTCGCGTCACCTCGGAGAACATCAGCCTGGGCGCGTTCGTCCAGCCCGAAACCGAGCTGATGCGCGTCGCGGATGCGTCAAAGATTCAGATAGAGGCGGCAGTCGGTCCGACCGACGCGCAACGACTCTCTCCAGGCGATCGAGCAATCATCGAGCTGCCCGACGGGCGGACGGTGGAGGGGCGCGTGCGCGCCGTCACACCCGGGCTTGCCAACGACACGCGCTCGGCGACGGCGGTCCTCGACGTTTCGGGCAGCCTTCAGCCGGGACTCGCAGTGCGGGTGCGGCTCCTACCGGGCGGGGGCGGCACGACCAGCAATGCGATCGTAGTGCCGGAGGATGCGGTGCAGACCCTCGAAGGGCGTGACATCGTGTTTGTGCGGACCGCGCAGGGATTCAAGGCTCAGAGCATCACGATCGGACAACGCAGCAACGGCCGGGTCGAGATCCTGAAGGGTCTCGCGGCAGGCAGCCAAGTCGCAACCAAGAACGCATTCCTGCTCAAAGCCGAACTCGGCAAGGGCGCGGGCGAGGAAGAATAGACCATGATCGCAAATCTCATGGCGCTCTCCGTCCGCATGCGTTGGACGGTACTCGCCCTTTTCCTAGTCATCGGCGGCCTCGGCCTCTGGCAGCTTACCAAGTTGCCAATCGACGCGGTGCCAGATATCACCACCAATCAGGTTCAGATCAATACGATCGACCCGCGTTTGTCGCCGGTCGAAATCGAGAAGCTCGTTACCTATCCCGTCGAAATCGCCCTAGCCGGCATTCCAGGTCTTGAAACCACACGTTCGATCTCGCGCAACGGCTTCAGCCAGGTCAGTGCGATCTTCACCGACAGCACCGACCTCTACTTCGCGCGTCAGCAGGTTGGTGAGCGCCTGCGCCAAGCAACCGAAAATTTGCCGGACGGTGTTCAGCCACAAGTTGGACCCGTCTCCACGGGTCTTGGCGAGATCGTCATGTACACGGTTGGCTATGCCAATCCGGACGGCAAGGGCGCTAAAAAAGTCGCAGGCCAACCAGGGT
>Ga0308159_1003179_pt1 | contig 17146 bp, 13 predicted proteins | sample PhyCR1_FD_201040 | JGI IMG/M metagenome (GOLD analysis project Ga0308159, IMG submission 201040) | Phyllosphere microbial communities from UC Gill Tract Community Farm, Albany, California, United States - DLSLC.R1 | ecosystem: Host-associated > Plants > Phyllosphere > Unclassified | place: USA... | reverse complement strand
TCTCCGTCGCCGACACCCTGACCGAGCTCGGGGCGGAGGTCCTGGTCCTCGCCGACCGCGCGGATGAGGAGCGCGAGCGCCTGCTCGAGGTGATCGGCGCCCGCCTCCACCGCGCCGAGAGCCTCGACACCGTGCCCGACGAGCTCGTCGCGTTCGACCCGGAGCTCGTGATCGTCTCGCCCGGCTTCCGGCCGACGCATCCGATCCTCGAGTGGACCGCCTCGAGAGGCACCGCGGTGTGGGGCGACGTCGAGCTCGCCTGGCGCGTGCGCGACAAGGTCGTGCGCCCTGACGGCAGCCCGGCCGACTGGGTGCTCGTCACCGGTACGAACGGCAAGACCACCACGGTCCAGCTGACCGCGACGATGCTCGTCGCCGGCGGGCTGCGAGCCGCGCCCTGCGGGAACATCGGCGTCCCGGTCCTCGACGCGGTGCGCGATCCGCAGGGCTTCGACGTGCTCGTCGTCGAGCTCTCGAGCTACCAGCTGTACTACCTCGGCGCGATCGAGCCGATCGCGTCCACCTGCCTCAACATCGCGGAGGACCACCTCGACTGGCACGGCTCGTTCGAGGCGTACCGCGACGCGAAGGCCAAGGTCTACGCGAACACGCGGGTGGCCTGCGTGTACAACCGCGCCGACTCCGCGACCGAACAGATGGTGCTCGACGCCGAGGTGATCGAGGGCGCTCGGGCGATCGGCTTCGGACTCGGCGTGCCCGGGCCCAGCGACTTCGGCATCGTCGACGGCATCCTCTGCGACCGCGCGTTCCTGGAGGACCGGCACAGCAGCGCCATCGAGATCGCGACGGTCGACGAACTGGCCGCCCGCCACCTCGCCGCTCCGCACATCGTGCAGAACGTCCTCGCCGCCGCCGCCCTGTCGCGGGCCTGCGGCATCGAGCCGGGGGCGATCCGCCGCGCCCTGGCGGTCTTCGAGCTCGACGCGCACCGCATCCAGGTCGTCGCCGAGCGCTCCGGAGTGACGTGGATCGACGACTCGAAGGCCACCAACCCGCACGCCGCCGACGCGTCGCTCCGCGCCTACCCGTCGGTCGTCTGGCTGGTCGGCGGCCTGCTCAAGGGCGTCGACGTCGACGCCCTCGTCGCCGCCCATGTCGATCGACTCCGGGGCGCCGTGGTGATCGGAGTCGACCGCGTCGCGGTCCTCGAGGCATTCCGGCGACACGCGCCCGAACTCCCCGTCACCGAGGTGGTCCCGGATGACACTGGGGCGGTGATGCAGACGGCCGTCGAGGCCGCCGCGGTGCTCGCCCTGGAGGGCGACGTCGTCCTGCTCGCACCCGCCGCAGCATCCATGGACCAGTTCCGCGACTACGCGGCGCGGGGCCGCTCGTTCGCTGCGGCCGTCGAGACGTATCTGGGAGGAGGGGCCGATGACCGCTCCGACGACGGGCCGCTCCCGCACTGACGCCGGCAGGGGTCCGCAGGGCGCGAAGCCCGAGAGCGGCCGGTCCGCGAAGGAGCGTGGAGGGGTGCGTACCGCGCGCGTCGTCCTCGCGAAGGTCTTCGCCTCGGAGTCGCCGAACTTCTACCTCCTGTTCGGCACCACGTTGTTCCTGGTGCTGTTCGGGCTGACCATGGTCCTCTCCTCCTCCTCGGTGACCTCGTTCCGGTCGAGCGCCGACTCGTTCGGAGGGTTCCTCCGCCAGGGCGTTTTCGCGCTGGCCGGGATCCCGTTGATGCTCCTCGTCTCGCGCGTCCCGCTCACCCTGCTCAAGCGGTCGACGCCGTGGCTGCTCGGCGCGGGCTGCGTCCTGCAGCTGCTCGTCCTCGTCTCCCCGCTCGGAGTGGGTACAGGCGGCAACAAGAACTGGCTGAAGCTGGGCGCCTTCACTCTGCAGCCCTCCGAGATCCTCAAGCTCGGCCTCGCCCTCTGGCTCGGTCTGCTGCTCGCTCGGCGCTTCCGAGCGGTGACGGAGTGGAAGAGCGCGCTCGTCCCGGTCCTGCTCGTCGCCGGATCCGCGATCATGCTGGTGCTCGCGGGAGGGGACCTCGGAACCGTCGTGATCATGGCGGGCATCGTGCTCGCCGCGCTGTTCTACGCCGGGATGCCGATGCGGGTGCTCACGCCGATCGTGCTCATCGGCGCGGCCGGAGCCGTCCTCTTCGCGATCTCGACCGAGAACCGCCGCACCCGCATCTTCTCCTTCCTCGGCGACTGCTCGGGGCCCGGGCAGTACGAGACGTCCTGCTGGCAGCCCCTGCACGGCACCTGGGCGATGGCCTCCGGCGGCGTCTTCGGCGTCGGGCTCGGGAACTCGAAGGCCAAGTGGTCGTGGCTGCCGGCTGCCGACAACGACTACATCTTCGCGATCATCGGCGAGGAGCTCGGCCTGATCGGCGCGATCGTCGTGCTGGCGCTGTTCGTGGTGCTGTCCGTCGCCTTCTTCCGCATCATCCACGCCGCCACCGACCCCTTCGTGCGCGTGACCACGGCGGCCGTCATGGTCTGGTTGATCGGCCAGGCGTTCGTGAACATCGGAGTGGTGCTCGGGGTCCTCCCGGTCCTGGGTGTCCCGCTCCCGCTCATCTCCTCCGGAGGAACCGCCCTGCTCAGCTCACTGCTCGCCATCGGGGTCGTGCTCTCGTTCTCCCGCAACCAGACGACCGGACTGCCGCACCTCGGGGCGCCCCGCCGCTCGCGGAAGGCCGCTGCGAAGTGACCCGCTACCTGCTCGCCGGCGGAGGCACCGCCGGCCACGTGAATCCGCTGCTCGCGACCGCCGACGAGATCCGCGCACGCGACGCGGACGCCGAGGTCCTGGTGCTCGGCACCGCGGAGGGACTCGAGGCCCGCCTCGTCCCGCTCCGCGGCTACGAGCTGTCGGTGATCCCCCGGCTGCCCTTCCCGCGGCGGCCGGACGCCGCGGTCCTGCGCTTCCCCGGCGCGCTCAAGGCCGCGATCGACGGCGTCGTGCGCACGATCCGCGACCGACGGATCGACGTCGTGGTCGGCTACGGCGGCTACGCGGCGGCTCCCGCCTACCTCGCCGCCCGCCGCGCCCGCGTGCCGTACGTCGTGCACGAGGCGAACGCCCGCCCGGGCCTCGCGAACCGGCTCGGCGCCCGCGGCACCCGCTTCGTCGGTGTCGCGTTCGAGGGCACTCCGCTGCCGCACGCGACCGTGGTCGGCATGCCGCTGCGCCGCGAGATCGCGGACCTCGACCGCTCCGCCCGGCGCGACGAGGCGATCGCGGCGTTCGGGCTGGACGCCGCGCGCCCCACTCTGCTCGTGACGGGCGGCTCGCTCGGCGCCCGGCGGATCAACGCCACGGTGCACGCGTCGGCCGCGGTGATCCTCGCCACCGGCGTCCAGATCCTGCACATCACCGGCGACCGCGCCGAGATCTCCGATCCGGGTCTCCCCGGCTACCACCTCCTCCCGTACTGCGACCGGATGGACCTCGCCCTCTCGGCCGCCGACGTGGCCGTCTCTCGAGCAGGAGCGGCGACCGTCAGCGAGCTGAGCGCGCTCGGCCTGCCCGCGGTCTACGTCCCCTACCCCGTCGGCAACGGCGAGCAGCGCTTCAACGCCCGGGGCGTCGTCGAGGCCGGGGGAGCGCTCCTGGTCGAGGACGCCGCCTTCCTCCCCGGCTGGGTGCAGGGCGGGCTCGTCCCGCTGCTGCAGGACCCCGCCCGGCTCGAGACCATGGGCCGCCGTGCCGCCACGGTCGGCGTCCGCGACGGCTCGGAGCGGCTCGTCGACCTCGTCGACTCGGCCCTCGCGGCACGCCGATGACACCCCTCCGCGCGGCTCCCCGAACGCTTCCGCAGCACCGTCTACACTGATCCGGCGCCACGCCCCGGCCCCCTCGCCGCAGCGACTCCCGGCCGCCGAAGACCCGAAAGCGAGACCTCCGTGATCAAGCCCGACCTCGGCATCACCGTCCCCGACGAACTCGGATCGGTGCACTTCATCGGCATCGGCGGATCGGGCATGAGCGGTATCGCGCGCCTCTTCCACCACGCCGGGCACCGGGTCACCGGATCGGACGTGCGCGAGTCGCACCCGATCGAGCAGCTCCGCGAGCTCGGCATCCCGGTCGCCATCGGTCACGACGCGCAGAACCTGGGCGACGCGGAGGCCGTCGTCGTCACCTCCGCCCTCTGGCCGGACAATCCGGAGTACGTGCTCGCGAAGGAGCGGGGCCTGCCCGTCCTGCACCGCTCGCAGGCGCTCGCCTGGCTCGTCCGCGGGCATCGCCTCGTCGCGGTGGCCGGCGCGCACGGCAAGACCACTTCGACCGGCATGATCGTGACCGGTCTGCTGGGTCTCGACGCCGATCCGAGCTTCGTGAACGGCGGCATCATCGAGAGCCTGGGCACCTCCTCGGCGGCGGGGTCGAGCGACCTCTTCGTCGTCGAGGCGGACGAGTCGGACGGCAGCTTCCTGCTCTACGACACCGCGGTGACGCTGATCACCAACGTCGATCCCGACCACCTCGACCACTACGGCTCGCTGCAGGCGTTCGAGGACGCGTTCGTCACCTTCGCGTCGAACGCGGGCGAGCTCGTCGTCATCTCCTCCGACGACCCCGGCGCGGTGAAGGTCTCCGAGAAGCTCGAGGGCAAGCGGGTCCTCACGTTCGGCGAGGCGGAGGGCGCCGATGTGCGGGTCGTCGACCTGGAGCTCGTGGGCCCGGTGGGCTTCACCGTCGAGTTCGAGGGCCGCCGCTACTCCGCCCGCCTGCGCATCCCGGGCCGCCACAATGCCGTCAACGCGGCCGGCGCGTTCGCCGTGCTGGTGGGCCTCGGCTTCGATCCCGCCGCCTCGCTCGAGGCGGTGTCGGCCTTCGGAGGGACCGAGCGCCGGTTCGAGCTGCACGGGGCGGTCCGCGGCGTCAGCGTCTACGACGACTACGCCCACCACCCCACCGAGGTCGCGGCCGCGCTGTCGGCCGCACGGACCGTCGTGGGGGAGGGGCGCATCATCGCGGTGCACCAGCCGCACCTGTACAGCAGGACCCGACTCTTCGCGAAGGAGTTCGCCGAGACGCTCGAGCGCTACGCCGACGAGACGATCGTGCTGGACGTCTACGGCGCTCGCGAGGACCCGGAGCCCGGCGTCACCGGCGCGCTCGTCAGCGGCAAGTTCGCCGACCCGTCGCACGTGTCCTTCCTCGCCGACTGGCAGGAGGCCGCGGAGCAGACCGCACGCCTCGCGCGCGAGGGCGACTTCGTCATCACGCTGGGCTGCGGCGACGTCTACCGGATCATCCCGCAGCTGCTCGAGTCGCTCGGAGCGAGCGAGGACGCCGCGGTCGGTCGATGACCCGAGCGGATCGACCGGGGCGACGGGTGTGAAGCGGCCCGAGGGGCGCCGCCCGGCGCCGCCCGTGCACCCGGAGCCGCGCGAGCGGGAGTCCGTGCCGGAGTCCAGCGGAGAGCCGACCGAGCCGATCCGCATCGTTTCGGCTACTCGTTCCGCCTCGTCGACGCCGGCTGAGGAACGAGTGACGGAACGAGCGTCATCCGGTTCCGGCGCGTCCTCCGCTCCCGCCTCTGCGCGGCGCATGGCCTCCCGGGCTGCGGCCTCCGCCCGCTCGGCCGTCGCCGGGCTCCGGATGCCGGGCGCCGAGCAGCGCGCCGTCGCGCGAGCCGCACGCACCCGGCGCCGGTTCGAGCGCGGCGAGGTGCGCCGCTTCACCCGGCGCGCCCGCCGCCGCCGCCTGACCGCGCTGGTCGTCGCCGGATCCCTGGTGCTCCTCGCGATCGTCGTCGCGGTCGCGGCGTACTCCCCGCTGATGGCGGTCAGGACCATCGAGATCACCGGCACCGCGCGCATCGACGCGGTCGCGCTCGAGGACTCGCTGTCGGATCAGATCGGGGTCCCACTGACCCTCGTCGACCGCGACGCCGTCGGCGACGTGATCGGCGGGTACCCGCTGATCCAGAGCTACTCCCTGCAGACCCGCCCGCCGAGCACACTGGTCGTGTCCGTCGTCGAGCGTACTCCGGTCGGCGTCCTGCAGAACGGGGACCGCTTCGACCTCGTCGATTCGGCGGGCGTCGTCATCGAGACCTCCGACACGGCCCCGGCCGGTTACCCGACCCTCACCACGCCGTCGGGCGGAGCGACGGGGACGGCGTTCCACTCGCTGGCCCGAGTGCTGCTCACGCTCCCGGCGTCCCTCGACGGGCGTGTCGCCGCGGTGACCGCCACCACGGGCGACGACGTCACGCTCACCCTGAGCGACGGAGCGGTCGTGATGTGGGGCGGGCCCGACCACTCGGCGCAGAAGGCGATCGTCCTCGAGAAGCTCATGGCGGCCACGGACCCGGCGGAGGTGTCGTCGTACGACGTGTCCTCGCCCGCCGCTGCCGTCGTCGGCCGACGCTGAGCACCGGCTCGGACGGATCCGCTCGGCTCTTTGCCGAATGCGGGCGTGTCTGTCGCGAGCGGGAGCGGACTCCGCCTACCGTCGATCCCACACCCCAAATGCATACTCAGCATAACTTTAAGCCTCAACTACAGGTTTAAGGTTCAGCCCGGAGGCCGGACACGTGACTTCACACCAGAACTACCTCGCCGTGATCAAGGTCGTCGGCATCGGCGGCGGCGGCGTCAACGCCGTCAACCGCATGATCGAGCTCGGCCTTCGCGGCGTCGAGTTCATCGCCATCAACACCGATGCACAGGCGCTCCTCCTCAGCGACGCCGACGTCAAGCTCGACGTCGGACGCGAGCTCACCCGTGGACTCGGCGCGGGCGCCGACCCCGAGGTCGGCCGCCGCGCCGCCGAGGACCACGCCGAGGAGATCGAGGAGGTGCTCGCGGGCGCCGACATGGTCTTCGTGACCGCCGGAGAGGGCGGCGGCACCGGCACCGGCGGCGCGCCCGTCGTCGCGCGCATCGCCAAGTCGATCGGCGCCCTGACGATCGGCGTCGTGACCAAGCCCTTCGGCTTCGAGGGACGTCGTCGCCAGACCCAGGCCGAGGCGGGTGTCGCGACGCTCAAGAACGAGGTCGACACCCTCATCGTCGTCCCGAACGACCGCCTGCTCGAGATCAGCGACCGCGGCATCTCGATGCTCGAGGCGTTCGCCACCGCCGACCAGGTCCTCCTCGCCGGTGTGCAGGGCATCACCGACCTCATCACCACTCCGGGCCTGATCAACCTCGACTTCGCCGACGTCAAGTCGGTCATGCAGGGCGCCGGATCCGCGCTCATGGGCATCGGATCCTCGCGCGGGGCGGACCGCGCGATCAAGGCCGCCGAACTCGCGGTCGCGTCCCCGCTGCTCGAGGCGAGCATCGACGGCGCGCACGGCGTGCTGCTCTCGATCCAGGGCGGATCGAACCTCGGCATCTTCGAGATCAACGACGCCGCCCGACTGGTCCAGGAGGCGGTGCACGCCGAGGCGAACATCATCTTCGGTGCCGTCATCGACGACACCCTCGGCGACGAGGTGCGCGTCACGGTCATCGCGGCCGGCTTCGACGGCGGAGAGCCGGGCGGGCAGGCTCCCGCGGCCCTCGCTCAGCCCCGCACGCAGCAGAGCGCGGCGTCGGAGTCGTCCGAGCCGGTCCCCGTGGCCGCGGCCGCCCCCGCCGCCGGATCGATCTGGTCGAGCGCGCCCGTCGCGGCTCCGGCGCCGGTCGCCGACCCGTCGTTCGACGACGACGACAGCGACCTCGACATCCCCGACTTCCTCAAGTAGTCGGCTGTGACCGATCCCGAGCTGGCCGCGCGCTGGTCCTCGGTCTCCGAGCGGGTCGCCGATGCGGCCCGCTCGGCCGGTCGCGATCCCGGTGGCATCACCACCATCGTCGTGACCAAGTTCCATCCCGTCGCGCTGATCCGCGATCTGCTCGAGCTGGGCGTCGTCGACTTCGGCGAGAACCGGCACCAGGAGGCGCAGGAGAAGGCGGCCGAGCTTGCCGGCACCCCCGCGCGCTGGCATTTCATCGGGCAGCTGCAGAGCAAGAAGGCCCGGCAGGCGCGTCGGTACGCGTCGGCGGTCCACTCCGTCGACCGCCTCGCCCTGGTTCCGCTCCTGGATGCGGGCGAGGACGCTCTCGACGTCTTCCTGCAGATCAACCTCACCGACGACCCGGACCGCGGAGGCGCGGCACCCGACGACGTCGAGCACCTCGCCGAGGCCCTCGCGAGCGCCGCGCACCTGCGCTTCCGGGGCGTCATGGCGGTCGCTCCGCTCGGCGAGGACCCCCGACCCGCGTTCGCGCGACTCCGCGTGCTCTCGGAGCGCGTGCGCGCCATCGATCCGTCGGCCTCCGCCGTCTCGGCCGGCATGTCGCACGACTTCGCCGAGGCGATCGCGGAGGGCGCGACACACCTGCGAATCGGGTCGGCAATCACCGGCAATCGACCTGCCCGCCCTTAACCTCGACCTGACCCACTAGTGGGAGCAGACACGACACGGAGGACACAGATGGCCAACCCGCTGAAGAAGACGATGGTCTACCTCGGACTCGCCGATGAAGAGGTCGAGTACGAGCGCGCCGACACCGTCGAGGCGGCTCCGACCACGGCCCACCGCGCCCCGGTCTCGCCCGTCCAGCCCGTCCCGCCGGTCGAGCAGACCGCTCCGCAGCAGCCCCGCGCGACGGTCACCCCGCTCCGCAAGCCCACCCCCCAGACTCCGAAGGCGACGGCCCACGCCGAGATGAACGAGATCCTCACCGTCCACCCCAAGCAGTACCGTGACGCGCAGGTCATCGCGGAGAACTTCCGCGACGGCATCCCCGTGATCATCAACCTCTCGCAGATGAGCGATGCGGACGCCCGTCGTCTCATCGACTTCGCGAGCGGCCTCTCGCAGGGCCTGTACGGCCGGATCGAGCGCGTGACGAGCAAGGTCTTCCTGCTCTCGCCGTCGCACATCACGGTCGCCGGCGACTCGGCCTCCGCCGAGAGCGACGCCGACGCGTCGTTCTTCGCGAAGTCCTGACCCCGGGGAGCCCTGGCCAGCGGTGACCTCCGTCGTCTCGCTCCTCGGGAGCGTCCTCTACTTCGTCCTGCTCCTGTACTTCTTCGCCATGTGGGCGAGGTTCGTGCTCGATCTGGTGCGGGTCATCCGCCGGGACTGGCGTCCGCGCGGCGCCGGTCTCGTCGCCGCCGAGACCGTCTACACGGTCACGGACCCGCCCATCTCCTTCTTCCGGCGGCTCATCAAGCCCGTGTCGATCGGTCCGATCGCCCTCGACTTCGGCTGGAGCCTCACCATGCTCTGCGTGATCGTGGGCATGTACATCGCGACCTGGCTCCGCGCCGCCTGATCCGACTCCGGCCGCTCCCGGTGATCCCTCAGCCGAGGGACGCACCGGGCGGTGCCGGGATCACTTCCGCTCCCTGTATCGTGGGGGCGTCCTGACGTTCTCCGCGGTGCTCGCACTGCGCCGCGTTCACGAAGTTGCTAGCTTTAGTCGAACGTCGATAAACGTGTACCTACTTGAAATCGAAGGTGGAAAGCCATGGCGCTCACTCCCGAAGATGTTGTCAATAAGCGGTTCCAGCCGACGAAGTTCCGCGAGGGCTACGACCAGGACGAGGTCGACGACTTCCTCGACGAGGTCGTCGTGGAGCTCCGCCGCCTGAACCAGGAGAACGAGGAGCTGCGCCAGAGCCTCGCCTCCGGCGGCTCCGACGCACCGCGCGACGCCGCGCCGGTGACGTCCCCCGCTCCCGTCGTCGACGAGACCCCGGCTCCCGAGCCGGAGCCCGAGCCCGAGCCCACTCCGGCGCCCGCGCCCGTCGCCGCTCCCAGCGCGTCGCAGTCGGCCCCGGTCGATGAGGCCGAGTCCTCCAGCGGACTTCTGCAGCTCGCCCGCCGTCTCCACGAGGAGCACGTCCGCGAGGGTGCCGAGAAGCGCGATGCTCTCGTCGCCGAGGGCCGGGCGACCGCCGCCCGTCTCGTCGCCGAGGCCGAGGCGAAGCAGCGCCAGCAGCTCGCGAAGCTCGACGAGGAGCGCGCGACCGTGGAGCACCGCATCGACGAGCTCCGCACCTTCGAGCGCGAGTACCGCCAGAAGCTGAAGAGCTACATCGAGGGTCAGCTCCGCGAGCTCGACGTCCAGCCGGTTCCGGCGGAGTCCTCCTCGTTCCCCGGCTTTGGGGCGTAGCACCACCGCAGCGAACGTCAGGCCGAGGGTGCTCGTCACCCTCGGCCTCGTTGCGCTCGCGGTGTTCGCGATCGACCAGATCGCGAAGCACCTGGTCACGACGACCCTCACGCTCGGCGAGGACGTCCACGTCCTGGGCGACGTCCTGATCCTCCACTACGTGAAGAACCCGGGGGCGGCGTTCTCGCTCGCGAGCGGCTCGACCTGGATCTTCTCGATCATCGCCGCGTGCGTGGTCGTCGCGGTGATCTGGTTCGCCCGGCGCATCCGCTCGGCCGCCTGGGCGCTGTTCTTCGGGCTGCTGCTCGGCGGCACGCTCGGCAACCTGTTCGACCGTCTCTTCCGCGAGCCGTCCTTCGGCCTCGGACACGTCGTCGACTTCCTCTACACGCCGTGGCTGCTCCCGGCGATCTACAACATCGCCGACATCGCCATCTGCTCGGCGATGGCGATCTTCGTGATCCTGAGTCTGCGGGGCGTGAACCTCGACGGCACGCGCACGACGAAGGCGAGTGAGGCCGCCGCGGCCGAGGAGTCGTCCGACGCCGCGCGATCGGCCGACGACGCCGACGCGCCGCACGGCGAGCCGAGGACCGGCGCCTGATGGTGCAGTCCCGCTCCTTGCCCGTCCCCGACGGGCTCGACGGCCTGCGCACCGACGCCGCCGTCGCCAAACTCCTGGGCTTCTCGCGCACCTTCGCCGCCGACGTCGCGGAGGCCGGGGGAGTGTCGGCCGACGGCCGCGTCCTCGACAAGAGCGACCGGGTCGTCGCCGGCTCCTGGCTGACGGTGGAGTGGTCCCCGCGCGAGGAGCCGCGGATCGTTCCGATCGCGGTCCCCGACCTCGGCATCGTGCACGACGACGACGACATCGTCGTCATCGACAAGCCGGTCGGAGTCGCGGCGCATCCCGCGGTCGGCTGGGAGGGCCCCACGGTCCTCGGCGCGCTCGCGGCAGCCGGCTTCACGGTGTCCACGTCGGGAGCGGCCGAGCGTGCGGGCATCGTCCATCGTCTCGACGCCGGCACCAGCGGCCTCATGGTCGTCGCGAAGTCGGAGCGGGCCTACACCCACCTCAAGCGCGCGTTCCACGACCGCACGGTCGAGAAGGTCTACCACGCGGTGGTCCAGGGTCACCCGGACCCGCTCGCCGGCACGATCGACGCTCCGCTCGGACGGCACCCCTCCTCGGACTGGAAGTTCGCGGTGCGGGCCGACGGCAAGCCGTCCGTGACCCACTACGAGACCATCGAGGCCTTCCCGTTCGCCTCGCTGCTCGAGATCCACCTCGAGACCGGCCGCACCCACCAGATCCGGGTGCACATGGCCGCCCAGCGCCATCCGTGCGTCGGCGACGCGATGTACGGCGCCGATCCCACGCTGTCGGCCCGGCTCGGACTCACCCGACAGTGGCTCGACGCTGTGCGCCTGGGCTTCACCCACCCGGGCTCGGGGGAGTGGGTCGAGTTCCAGGCGTCCTATCCCGACGACCTCGCGCACGCGCTCTCGGTGCTGCGCGGGGAGTGATCCGCGGCGAGCGATCCGTCGCTCCCCGCCGTCCGACCGTGCTCGCGCGGTTAGACTTTCCTACCGCGGTCACGACCCTCACCGGGTCCCCGGTCCCCTCGCTCGCAGTCCGTCGGAGGCGCATCCTTGCCGAGTAACGATTCCTTCGTCCACCTCCACGTGCACAGCGAGTACTCGATGCTCGACGGTGCCGCGCGGGTGAAGCCGCTCATCGACGCGGCGGTCGAGGAGGGCATGCCCGCGATCGCCGTGACCGACCACGGCAACGTGTTCGGCGCCTTCGACTTCTGGCGCACGGCGACGGCAGCGGGCATCAAGCCGATCATCGGCACCGAGGCGTACCTCACCCCCGGCACGCACCGCTCGGACAAGACGCGGATCCGCTGGGGCGACGGCGGCGGCGACGACGTGTCCGGCTCCGGCGCCTACACCCACATGACGCTGCTGAGCTCGACGACGACGGGGATGCACAACCTCTTCCGGCTGTCCTCGCGGGCGTCGATCGAGGGCTACTACTTCAAGCCCCGCATGGACCGCGAGATCCTCTCGCAGTACTCCGAGGGCCTCATCGGCACGACCGGCTGCCCGAGCGGCGAGGTGCAGACGCGCCTGCGGCTGGGGCAGTACAAGGAGGCCCGGCAGGCGGCGGCGGACTACCGCGACATCTTCGGCAAGGAGAACTTCTTCGCCGAGATCATGGACCACGGCCTCGACATCGAGCGCCGGGTCATCGGCGACGTGATCCGGCTCGCCAAGGACCTCGACCTGCCGCTCGTCGCCACGAACGACCTCCACTACACGCACGCGCACGACGCGACCTCGCACGCGGCGCTGCTCTGCGTGCAGTCGGGCACCACCCTCGACGACCCCAAGCGCTTCAAGTTCGACGCCGACGAGTTCTACCTCAAGTCGCCCCGCGAGATGCGGCAGGTCTTCCGCGACCACCCGGAGGCGTGCGACAACACGCTCCTCATCGCGGAGCGCTGCGATGTGCAGTTCGACACGAGCGCGAACTACATGCCGCGCTTCCCGGTGCCGGAGGGGGAGACCGAGGACACCTGGTTCGTCAAGGAGGTCGAGGCGGGACTGCGCGAGCGCTACCCCGACGGCATCTCCGACGAGGTCCGCGCCCGGGCCGACTACGAGACGCAGGTCATCCTGCAGATGGGCTTCCCCGGCTACTTCCTCGTCGTCGCCGACTTCATCAACTGGTCCAAGCGCAACGGGATCCGCGTGGGTCCCGGCCGAGGATCCGGCGCCGGCTCGATGGCCGCGTACGCGATGAAGATCACCGACCTCGATCCGTTGCGCCACGGCCTGATCTTCGAGCGGTTCCTGAACCCCGACCGCGTCTCCATGCCCGACTTCGACGTCGACTTCGACGACCGTCGCCGCGGCGAGGTCATCCGGTACGTGACCGACAAGTACGGCGACGAGCGCGTCGCGCAGATCGTCACCTACGGCACCATCAAGGCGAAGCAGGCGCTCAAGGACGCCTCGCGCGTGCTGGGCTTCCCGTTCGGCATGGGGGAGAAGCTGACCAAGGCGATGCCCCCCGCGATCATGGGCAAGGACATCCCCCTCAGTGGCATCAACGACCCCGCGCACGCCCGCTACAAGGAAGCGGTCGACGTCCGGAACGTGATCGCCGAGGACCCCCAGGCCAAGCTCGTCTTCGACACCGCGCTCGGACTCGAGAACCTGAAGCGGCAGTGGGGCGTGCACGCCGCGGGCGTCATCATGTCGAGCGATCCGCTGCTCGACATCATCCCGATCATGAAGCGGGAGCAGGACGGCCAGATCGTCACGCAGTTCGACTACCCGGCGTGCGAGTCGCTCGGCCTGATCAAGATGGACTTCCTGGGGCTGCGCAACCTCACGATCATCGACGACGCGCTCGACAACATCCGGGCCAACCGCGGGCAGGACCTCGTGCTCGAGGACCTCGAGCTCGACGACCCCGCGGCCTACGAGCTCCTCGCCCGCGGCGACACCCTCGGCGTGTTCCAGCTCGACGGCGGCCCCATGCGCGGGCTCCTGCGGCTGATGAAGCCCGACAACTTCGAGGACATCTCGGCCGTGCTGGCGCTCTACCGTCCTGGTCCGATGGGCGCCGACTCCCACACGAACTACGCGCTGCGCAAGAACGGCGTCCAGCCGATCACTCCGATCCACCCCGAGCTCGAGGAACCGCTCGCGGAGGTGCTCGGCGGCACCTACGGACTGATCGTGTACCAGGAGCAGGTCATGTCGATCGCGCAGAAGCTCGCGGGCTTCACGCTCGCGCAGGCCGACCTGCTGCGGCGCGCGATGGGCAAGAAGAAGAAGTCCGAGCTGGACAAGCAGTTCGAGGGCTTCTCGGGCGGCATGATCGCCAACGGGTACTCCATGGAGGCCGTCAAGACGCTCTGGGACATCCTGCTGCCGTTCTCGGACTACGCCTTCAACAAGGCGCACTCGGCCGCCTACGGCGTCGTCTCGTACTGGACGGCCTACCTCAAGGCGCACTACCCCGCGGAGTACATGGCGGCGCTGCTGACGAGCGTCGGCGACTCCAAGGACAAGATGGCGGCGTACCTCAACGAGTGCCGCCGGATGGGCATCAAGGTGCTGCCGCCGGACGTCAACGAGTCCATCGGCTTCTTCACCGCGGTCGGGACCGACATCCGCTTCGGCCTGGGCGCCGTCCGCAACGTCGGCACGAACGTCGTCGAGGGCATCCGCGCGGCACGGGAGGAGAAGGGGCGCTTCGAGACGTTCCACGACTTCCTCCGCAAGGTGCCGATGCAGGCGACCAACAAGCGCACCATCGAGTCGCTGATCAAGGCCGGCGCGTTCGACTCGCTCGGATCCACGCGCCGTGCCCTCGTCGAGATCCACGAGGACGCCGTCGAGGCGGCCGTCGGAGAGAAGCGGAACGAGGCCAACGGACAGGTCGGCTTCGACTTCGACAGCCTCTGGGACGAACCGCAGGCGGCGGTCCAGGTGCCCGAGCGGCCCGAGTGGGCCAAGCGCGACAAGCTCGCCTTCGAGCGGGACATGCTCGGCCTCTACGTGTCGGACCACCCGCTCGCGGGCCTCGAGACGGAACTGGCCAAGCACTACAGCACGACCATCGCCGATCTCCTCGTGTCGGAGACCATCGGCGACGGCGAGACGGTCGTCGTCGCCGGGCTCGTCACGAGCGTCCAGCACCGCATGGCGAAGACCTCGGGCAACCAGTACGGGATGATCCAGGTCGAGGACTTCGGCGGCGAGATCACCTGCATGTTCATGGGCAAGGCGTACCAGGAGTTCGCTCCCGCGCTCACCAACGACTCCATCGTGGTCGTCCGCGGCCGCGTCAGCATGCGCGACGACGGCATGAACCTGCACGCCTTCAGCCTCTTCGCCCCCGAGATGAACCAGGACGGCGACTCCGGGCCGCTGACCGTCTCCCTGCCCGAGTCCCGCGCGACGACCGACACCGTCTCGCAGCTCAGCGACGTGCTCATCCGCCACTCCGGCTCGACCGAGGTGCGGCTGAAGCTCATCAAGGGCGACACGGCCCGCGTCTTCGAAGTGCCGTTCCCTGTCCGGATCACCCCCGACCTGTTCGGAGAGCTGAAGTCCCTGCTGGGGCCCAACTGCCTGTACTGAGTCGGATTCCGAGCCGGTCCCTGCCCGGCTCGGCGCGGTCGGCTGTGCTTATTGCGAGCCGGTCCCTGCCCGGCCCGGCGCGGTCGGCTTCGCGACGGGGTGCGTCGCGTGGAGCGGGGTGCGTTCGGCTACGGCGATCCGCTGGCACGCGGATCACCGGTTCGCCTCGGGGGTGCTGCGAGGTGGGGAGGCGCGCCTGCGGCGGCGCGGCTCTGTGCGCCTCCCGACGAATGGCGCCGGCTCCCCCTTTGCTGGTCGAGTAGCCGCGGAGCGGCGTATCGAGACCCTTGCACCCGCGCAGCGGATCCCAGGAGACCCCGTCCTGCTCGTCGGCACCGACGCGACTTCGCTCCGCTGCCCGTAGATGATCTGCCCGCGATGTCCCGGAGCGACCGGCGACAGCCCGCGAGCAGAGCCGCCCAGCGCACCCGCAGCGCCGGAGGGCGGCGGGGGCGGCCGGTAGACTGGGGCGGCCATGATCCAGACTCTCGACCTCCGCGGCCGTCGTCCCTCCGCCGCCGAGCTGCTCGCCCTCGTGCCGCGCAACCCGGGTACCTCCGCCGACGTCGGACCGATCGTCGCCGAGCTCATCGCCGACGTCCGAGCCCGCGGTGCGGAGGCGCTCCTCGACCAGTCCGAGCGACTCGACGGAGTCCGTCAGCCGCACCTGCGGGTGCCGGCCGAGCACATCGCCGCCGCCGTCCGCGACCTCGATCCGGCCATCCGCTCGGCCCTCGACGAGGCGATCTCCCGGGTGCGCAGCGCGAGCGCCGCGCAGATCCCGCCCGAGCGCACCACCGTGCTCGACGACGGCGCGACCGTGGTCCAGCGCTGGACGCCGGTCGCCCGCGCGGGCCTCTACGTCCCCGGCGGCAAGGCCGTGTACCCCTCGAGCGTCGTGATGAACGTCGTCCCGGCTCAGGCCGCAGGCGTCGAGTCCATCGCGATCGTCTCCCCGCCGCAGAAGGCGTTCGGGGGCGCCGTTCACCCGACGATCCTGGCGGCAGCGGGTCTCCTCGGCGTCGACGAGGTCTACGCCGCAGGCGGCGCGGGCGCCGTTGCCGCCCTGGCCTACGGTGTCGAGTCGATCGGCCTCGAGCCCGTCGGCATGATCACCGGCCCCGGCAACATCTGGGTCACGACCGCGAAGCGCCAGGTGCTCGGCCAGGTCGGGATCGACTCCGAGGCCGGCCCGACGGAGATCCTCGTCATCGCCGACTCCACCGGCGATCCCCGTCTGATCGCGGCCGACCTGGTCAGCCAGGCCGAGCACGACGAGGCGGCCTCGGCCGTGCTGGTCACGGACGATGCCGAGCTGGCCCGCGCGGTCGGCGCGGAGGTCGAGCGTCAGGCCGCGACGACCCACCACTCCGCGCGCGTGGCGATCGCGCTCGACGGTCCCCAGTCGGCACTCGTCATCGTGGACGACCTCGAGACCGCCTGCGCCTTCAGCGACGCCTACGGCCCCGAGCACCTCGAGCTGCACACGAGCGACCCCGAGGCGACCGCCGCGCTCATCCACGACGCGGGCGCGATCTTCCTCGGCCCCACGGCGCCGGTCAGCCTCGGCGACTACCTGGCCGGCTCCAACCACGTGCTGCCCACGATGGGCCAGGCGCGGTTCTCCTCCGGTCTGGGCGCCTACACGTTCCTGCGCCCGCAGCAGCTCATCAGCTACGACCGCGGCGCCCTCGCTCGCGTCGCCCCGCACATCCGCGCGCTCAGCGACGCCGAGGCGCTCCCCGCGCACGGCGACGCCGTCGACGCGCGCTTCGCCTGACCGAGAGGCACCTCCCGATGTTCTGCCCGTTCTGCCGGCACCCCGACTCCCGGGTGATCGACTCCCGCACCAGCGACGACGGTCTCTCGATCCG
>Ga0308159_1003178_pt1 | contig 17151 bp, 13 predicted proteins | sample PhyCR1_FD_201040 | JGI IMG/M metagenome (GOLD analysis project Ga0308159, IMG submission 201040) | Phyllosphere microbial communities from UC Gill Tract Community Farm, Albany, California, United States - DLSLC.R1 | ecosystem: Host-associated > Plants > Phyllosphere > Unclassified | place: USA... | reverse complement strand
ATCTCTGCTGGCACTCGCCGTTCTGGGCGCGTTCGCAGGCGCAGCACAAGCGCAAAGCTCCGTCACGATCTACGGTATCGTCGATACCGGTGTTGTCTACCAAAGCAAGGTTGCTACCGCCAACGGCGGCACCGGCTCCAAGTTCGGTCTGAACTCGGGCATCATCCAAGGTTCGCGCATCGGCTTCAAGGGTGCTGAAGATCTGGGTGGCGGTCTGTCCGCAGTCTTCAACCTGGAAGCTGGCTTCAGCAATGACACCGGCGGCCTGCAAGGTTCCGACGCCACCACCGGTTCCAACCTGTTCCGCCGCAAGTCGGTGGTCGGTCTGGCTGGTAACTTCGGTACCGTCCTGCTGGGTCGTCAAACCGACTTCGCTGACACCATCTCGGCTTACACCGCCGTGCAAGACTTCGGTGGCTGGGTCAACAACTCCGGTTCCGGTCTGGATCGCCTGCAAGGCACCCGTACCAACAACTCGATCAGCTACACCACGACCAACCTGAGCGGCTTCACCGGTAACCTGATGTACGGCTTCGGCGAGACCGCTGGCCAGACCTCCGCCGGTCAATCCTTCGGCGTTGGCGGCAAGTACGACAACGGTCCTCTTGGTCTGGGCATCAACTACTACCAGTCCAAGGCTGGTTCGACCCCGTCTGACGTTTCGCTGATCCCGGCAACCTCGACTACCGCCAGCGTCAACACCCTGTCGGCCAACGCTGGTAGCACTGCTCAGAAGGTCCTGAACGTGGCAGCGTCCTACCAGTTCGGTCCGGCACGCGTGTACGGTAACTACTCGCGCGTGAAGCAAGACCTGAACACCCAGGCCAACCTCACCGCCATCGGCGTGGGCTCGCTGACCACCGTGACCAACCGTACGCTGGCCCGTTCCAACAAGGCTGACATCTACGAAATCGGTACCGCTTATTCCTTGACCCCATCGCTGAAGCTGCTGGCGGCCGTGGACCACACCCGTGCCACCTTCGACGGCGTGGATAACAAGGCCAAGCTGACCCAGGTCAGCCTGGGTACCGACTACTGGCTGTCCAAGCGTACCGACCTGTACGCCTTCCTGGCTTACACCAAGGCTAGCGATCTGGTCAATCCGGGCGTCTCCGACAGCACCGGTAACGATGGCAACCAAGGCGCCGTCGCCGTGGGTATCCGCCACAAGTTCTAATGTGAATGAGCAGCGTCGTCGACTTTGACGACGCCTGCCGATCCACAATCGGACTAGCAGTAATAGCAGTAATCAAAGCGCCGCATGAGTTTCATGCGGCGCTTTTTTCATGCTTTTCGACGATTTCGCTTTTGTTAGTTTTCTGTTTCTGTTTCTTACATTTTGCAACAATAAAAATCAGGTCGTAAAAACATCATGTTTGCTTCGCATTCGACTCGGTTTCGCTTTCCACAGGAGGGCTGCAGGTGGCCCGGAAACCCCGTTTGTTGTGCCGCAAAATACTCGCCTTTACATCGCCAAATCCTGACGAAACCCTGACTGGTGGCCGATCTTGATGACTGTAAAGAAAGCGTAATAAGCCTTCCTGTTTGCGCACTTTTCCGCGCCGCACTGCTCTAATATTCGCCATACATTTTGATGCTTGCAGGAATCACCTCCCGACCTCATGTCTGATGAAGTGTCGCTTGCAGCATCTCCCTTCACGCTCTGATAGCGGCATCAATTTCTAAGTTTTTGGTGCATTCGGAACCGACGCAGCTTTCTGCGCCGGAGGGGATTTCTTTTTCCCGGATTTTGTTTGCAGTCGCAAGCGCAACAGAAAGGAAGCAACATGGCCACAAGAGAAGAGCTGGCAGTCATCAAGGCGGCCCGTGCCGGAGAATCGCGCGCACAACTGGCTCTGGGTCGACGTTATCTCAATGGCGGCAGCGGTCTGCCGCGCAGCAAGGGCACTGCGTTCTATTGGCTGCGCCGCGCCGCGCAGCAAGGCGTGGACGATGCCTGGATGATCATCGGCCGCAACATCACCTATGAGCAGGTCAAGGACCTGTCCTCGCCCCAGGAGGCCGCGGTCTGGTACGAAAAGGCCTTCGAGGCCGGCGTACCGCAAGCCGGCCTGATCTTTGCCCGGCTGGTGCTGGAGCATACCGATCAGTTCGACAGCAATGCCCATGCGCGCGCCATTGCCGCGCTCTCCCTGCTGGCCAGTCGCGATGATCACCAGGCGCAGTGGCTGCTGGCGCAGCAGATGCAGCGTCACGGCCAACCGGTGGTGCCGGGTGCGGCCTCCTCGGCAGTCGAAGAACGGCTGATGCAGGAAGCCGCCCGCGCCGGTATCGAGCAGGCCCAGTACGCCCTGCTCGACAAGGCCTGGCAACAGGGGGAGGGCGAGGCCTTTGCACGTGGCGCACGGCCACTGGTGCAGCGACTGACGGAGCGCAATAGCGCTGCCGTCGGCCAGCTGGAGAAGGAATCCGATGCCACCGGCCTGGTGCAGTTGAGCCCCGAGGAGGCCACGCTGCTGCTGCGCTACGGCCAATGGCAGGCGCGTGCGGCGCAACCCGATCTGCAGGAATTGATGCGCCTGTTCGAGCTGGCCGCCGTGGCCGGCGAGAACGAGGCCCGGCTGGAACTGGGTCTGCTGTGCGCCAAGATCGACCGCCAGGGACAGCGCGTGTTCATGGAACAGGGCCTGGCCAACTTCAAGAAAGCCCTGCACTGGCTGGTGCTGGCGGGAGAAGGCGGCAGCGCGCCGGCCTGGCATGCGCTGGCCCGCATCTATTCGCGTTCCATCTATTCGCAGCGCAATCTGCAGGTGGCGCAGCAATATCTGGAAAAGGCGGCCGAGGCCGGCCTGGTCGAGGCGCAGGCGGAGCTGGCGCACATCTTCTGGCGCAATCGCCGCGACGACCCCATGCATGACGTCAAGGCCCTGTACTGGTGGCAACAGGCTGCCGCCCGCGGCGATGCGGAATCGGCCGAGGCGCTGCTGCCGTTCCAGGCGCAGGAAGATGCGCAGGACTGGGCGGTGCAGGCGCGTGCGCAGTTGAGCGAGCGGTTGCGCAACAGCAACCCCTTCCTGAGTGCGCGCATCGAACTGGCGGCCATCTTCGGCCTGACCAAGCCGGAAGCGCTGCTCATCGACATCAAGCAGGCCGATTACGGCCACTGTCTGGTGGTCGACATCTGTGCCCATCATGCCCGCAGCAAGCGGCGCCTGATCGCGGTGCAAAGCGAGGCGCAACGCGTTGCGATCAACCGCGTCAGTCGCCTGTTCGGCGACGTCGACTGCGGCTTCAGTGGCCCGGAAGGCAATTATCGTCAGCGCCAGTACCGCCTGCGTACCGCCTTTCCCGAAGCCGCCTGAGGCGATGTGCTTGCGCTACACCTACATGTGGTAGCGCAGGCTCAGCGCGACGTTGCGCGGGGCGCCCGGCAGGCTCAGGTTGGGGCTGCTGCCGTGGCCGGAGATGATGTAGCCGGTGTTGAAAATATTGCCGACGTTCAGTTGCAGCTCATAGCGGGTCGTGCGGTAGGCCGCCATCGCATCGGCGGTCACGTAGCCGGGCAGGGTGACGGTGTTGCCCGGGTTGGCGAAGCGTGCCCCCACGGCATTGGCGCCACCGCCGACGATGAAGCCCTCGCCCAGTTCCTTGGTCAGCCACAGGTTGGCGCTGTGACGCGGCGTCAGGGTGGCATTCTTGCCCTTGAAGGGTACACTGCCGGCCGCCGTGACGCTGGTGTCGAAGGAGGATGACTCGGTGATCACCGCATCCAGGTAGGCGTATCCGGCCAGCAGTTTCCAGCCCTGCTTGAGGTCGGCACTGAAGGTGAATTCGGCGCCATCGGTGCGCTGCTTGCCGACCGGCACGATCGTATTGTTGGGCAGGGTCGACTTGATGTTGTCGCGCTCCAGGCGGAACACCGACACGGTGGCGCTGGCGCGACCTTCCCAGAAATCATATTTGGCGCCGACTTCCGTATTGCGCGTGTTTTCCGGTGCCAGGTCGGCGTTGTTGGTGGCCAGCGCGAAGTTCTCACCCGAGGGCTGGAAGGAGCGGCTCCACGAGAGGTAATAGGATTGCGTCTCGCTGGGTTGCCACACCAGGCCGGCACGCGGACTGTAGGCGGTATCGGTGCGCGACAGGTTGCTGGGCACGCCGGCGGCCGACACCAGCCTGGCCTGCTGGCGGAAGCTGTCGTGGCGCAGGCCGACCAGCGCCTTCCACTGCGCATTGAGGGTGATGCTGTCCTGCAGATAGGCGGCAAAGGTGTCATAGGTGCCGTAGGTCAGCGATGGCGCGGTCACACGGTCAGGATTGACCAGCGGCAGCACCGGATTGAAGATCGAGACCGGCGCCACGCCCGAGGTGCCACCCGCCACGGCCACGCCGCCGTAGGTAGCGGCGTCCTTGCTCTGGCTGCCCACTTCCACCCCATAGAGGATTTCATGACGGGTCTGGCCCAGCGTCAGCTTCTGCGTCAGCTCGCTCTGGTTGAACCAGCCGTTTTCATCGCGCACCAGCTTGGCATGGTTCAGGGCCATGGTGCCGTTGGTTTCGTTGACGTTGCCGTTGATGTTGGTGTTGTTGCGGTTGAGGTGGTAATCGTAATAGCGCAGGCCGTTGCGGAAGGAAAACTCGTCGCTGAACCGGTGCGTGAAGGTTGCCGTGGTGGACGCCACGCGTGACTGCACGAAGTCGGCGTCGCGGGCATTGCGCGCACCGAAGTAGGTGCCGGGGTCCACCGCCACCGGACGTCCACGATAGGACGGGATGCCGAAGTCCATGACGCGCCGGTCTTCCAGGTAGTCGACCTGCAGCAGCAATTTGGTATCGGCCGAGAAGCGCAGGGCCAGGGAGGGCGCGATGGCCTTGCGGTCGATGAATTGCTGGGCGCGATAGCTGTCGCCACGTTCCACGGCGCCGGTCAGGCGCCAGGACAGCGCGCCGTCGCCGGCAGCGCGTCCCAGGTCCAGCTCGGCGCGCCGACCGGCAGTGCTGTTGGCGGTGATGCCGACGTCGCTGATATCCACGCCCGGCTTCTTGGTCACGCGGTTGATCAGGCCACCCGAGGAGCCGCGGCCATACAGCACGGCGGCCGGACCCTTGATCACTTCCACATTTTCGACATTGGACAGGTCGCGGAAATACAGCGCGTCATCGCGGAAGCCATCCACGAACTGGTCCCCGATGGCGGTAAAGCCGCGGATGAACACCTGGTCGCGCTGGCCGTCGCCGGTGGACAGGCCCAGCCCGGGCACGTTCTTCAGGACATCCTGCAGCGAGGCCGCATTCTGGTCGCGGATCACCTGGGCCGGCACCACGTTGATGGTCTGCGGCACGTCGCGCAGCGGAGCTTCGCTCTTGGTGCCGCTGACCGCGGTCGGCGCCACATAGCCGTCATTGGTACGGGCACCGCTGACTTCGATGGCGGGCAGGGAAGAAGCGGATTCCTGCGCCCAGGCCAGGGAGGACAGGGAGCAGGTGGCCAGGACGGCCAGGTGCAAGGGATGCAGGCGGAAATTCATTTTATTCTTCACAATGAGTTCGATTAATAGGAATAATTATTATTCGTATTAAATGACGATTGTAAGAAGATGTAAATAGAAAGCTGCATACTTGCCATGCGCTCCCGTGAAATGGGAACGGCAAGGCCAGTGCGCCCGCCCGTGAGGGCAGGGTCACATCGTTTAAGTCAGGAAATCAGGGAATCAGGGAATCAGGTAAAGGGCCAAGCGCGAGGGCGCTCGGCTTCAGTGCAGGTGGATGGCCTGTTCGCCATCGGCACCGCCATCCGGGCCGGCCTGGCCGAAGGAATACAAGGAATAGCTGGTGCCATCGTCGTCGGCCTCGTACTGGTAGGAATTGCCCCAGGGGTCGCGTGGCAGGCGGTCAACATAGCCGCCGATGGCCCAGTTGGCCGGCACCGGTGCCCGCGTGGGCTTGATCACCAGCGCCAGCATGCCCTGCTGGGTGGTGGGGTAGCGGCCATTGTCCTGGCGATAGCGGTCCAGGCCACTGGCGATGGCCTGCATATCCTTTTCAGCGGCCATGGCTTGCGGGCTGTGGTCATGGTTGAAGCGTGCCACCAGCGGCGGTAGTGCCAGGGCGGCGGCCACCGCCAGCACGGTCAATACCAGGATCCAGCGCAGGCGCGCCAGGCCGCGCTGCAGGAACAGGAAAGCAGGATGTTGCCGCGAGGGCAGGGAAGAACGGCGCATGGAAGCGGCTGGCTTGGTCAAGGGAGCAAGGGGACAAGGAGACGATAGGAACTCAACGCTGCGCAACACCGGCTTGCGCACAGACGAGCGAGGTGCCGCCCACTGCCGATACCGACGGCGGCGGCCCGGCACTGGTCGGTCATCAGGGCTGCAGGGTCACCGGCACGCCGGCCTGATTGCTGACCACTTCTGACAACGTGGCATAAAACTCGCTGCCGTCACGGGTGTTGAGCCAGTGCTGGCCGTCGAATTTGTAGTGGAAGCCGCCGGAACGGGCTGCCAGCCACATTTCCTGCATCGGGGCCTGGCTGTTGATGATGATCTTGGAGCCATTGCCGATGCACTCGATCTCCAGCACATTGCCGCTGCGGCTGCATTCCACGTCCAGCTCGCTGGCGTCGCAGGCGTCTTCCAGCGCCGTTTCGATGGCGTTGAGGGTGGCATCAGCCAGGTCCAGGAATTCCGATTCGGTCATGCTACACTCCAAGGCATTCTAAGATTTCGATGTAATCCGACATTTTATCGTGAAGTCACACTATTCTCCCGTCCGTCGTGCAGCTTCCCTGGCCCTCTGTGCCGCCGCCCTGATGCTGGCCGGCTGCGGCCAGAAAGGTCCGCTGTACATGCCCAAGGTGCCGCCCGACCCGTTTGCGCATACCCAGCCCAAACCGGCGGCCCCGCAGCCGGACACCAAGGCTGGCGCGCAGCAGGGTGGCGACGTGACCCCGGCGGCAACTGACGCCCCCGCCAAATAGGCCTTCCCGCTGCGTGACCCCGAGGGCCGCGCAGGCAATATCGCAAAACAGCCGCAAAGCGGTGCCGAACCCGTCCAGCGCGGTCGGTGCCGGATTCCCCAACAGTTCAGATTTCAGATTTCCCGGATATCCATGTCCCACTTTTCCTACCGCAATGGCGCCCTGCACGCCGAACAGGTTTCGCTGCAGGCGCTGGCCGAGCAGTTCGGTACGCCGCTCTACGTCTATTCCAAGGCTGCCCTGGTCGAGAATTTCTCGGCCTATGCCGACGCCTGCCGCCAGGCCGGTCGTGCCGATGGTGCAAGGGGTGGGGCACTGGTGTGCTATTCGGTCAAGTCCAACTCCAACCTGGCGGTGCTGAACCTCCTGGGTCGTCTGGGTTCGGGCTTCGACATTGTCTCCGGCGGTGAGCTGCTGCGCGTGGTGGCCGCCGGCGGCGATGCCCGCAAGGTGATCTTCTCGGGCGTCGGCAAGGGCCGCGACGAGATGAAGCTGGCCCTGGAACATGACATCCTCTGCTTCAACGTCGAATCCATCCCCGAGGTGGCGCGCCTGAACGAAGTGGCCGGCGCCCTGGGCAAGCGCGCCCGCATCTCGCTGCGGGTGAACCCGAATGTGGATGCCAAGACCCACCCCTACATCTCCACCGGCCTGAAGGAAAACAAGTTTGGCGTGGCCTATGAAGATGCGCTGAACTGCTACCGTGCCGCCGCCGCCCTGCCCAATATCGAGGTGGTCGGCATCGATTGCCACATCGGTTCGCAATTGCTGGACGACTCGCCGCTGCTGGAAGCGCTGGACAAGATCGTCGACATGGTCGACACGCTGGAGTCCGAGGGCATTCACATCCATCACCTCGACATCGGCGGCGGCATTGGCATCCGCTACGACGACGAGCAACCGGTGGCCATCGGCGACTACCTGGCCCGCGTGTTCGCCCGGGTCGACGCCTGGCGCACCAGCAAGTACGACGGCCGTCCGATCCAGGTGATGTTCGAACCCGGCCGTTCGGTAGTCGGCAATGCCGGCCTGCTGCTGACCGAGGTGCAATACCTCAAGCATGGCGAAGGAAAGAATTTCGCCGTGGTCGACGCCGCCATGAATGATCTGATGCGCCCGGCCATGTATGAAGCCTGGCACGGCGTGAAGACCGTCAAGGAGAACGCCGGCCAGGCACGCATCTATGATGTGGTCGGTCCGGTCTGCGAATCCGGTGACTGGCTGGCACGCTCGCGTGAGCTGGCCATTGGCGAAGGCGACCTGCTGGCCCTGATGTCGGCCGGCGCCTACGGCATGACCATGGCCTCCAACTACAACACCCGCGGCCGCGCCGCCGAGGTGCTGGTCGATGGCACGCAGGTGCATCTGGTCCGCCAGCGCGAGCAGCCGGCCGATCTGTTTGCGCTGGAAAAGATCGTCGACTGAGTTTGTTGTCGTTCCAATAAGCGGCAGCCCCGGAAACGCGGCTGCCGTTTCCTTTTCAACAGCGTTTATTGATCGGCCGGCAATACGCGCCGGTGCTGGGCCTCAGATATTTTTTGCAGAGCCGCATTTTTGTTTTGCCTTTCAGAAATTTGGGCGCAAAATAGCCGTCCGTCCAAAGAACAAATAACGCATCTCGACAAGCCTGGCGCGCGAGCAGCAACGCGCCACCGGAGACCAGGCAAGCCAACAGGCCACAGGACGACAGGGAGAAGACCATGCCACCGGGACGGTGGTCGGTAGCGCAACACAGGGGAATTCCATGCAAGTCCTGGAACGCACAGAGGGAGATCGCGACAAGCGGGTGCACGGCGAGGGCGCCGAAGGCGACCTGGCGCCTGCGCATCCTGGCGCCTCCACATCCACCGCAGCATCGACTGCACCCAGCGCCGAGGAGTTGGAAGTCCGCGCCTCGCATATCACCGCCGCCGCCGTGGCTGCAGCTGCCGTCACGGCCGCCGTGGTGACCGCCGCCGGCGAGGAAGCCACGATGCGCACCGAACGCGTGGCACAGGAGCAGCCCGAGGCGAGCCGCCGCCCGGCGCCCAGCGGCCCGCGCAGCGAACCGCAGGTGGCAGCCTCCACCCGTGGCGCCCTGCTGGTCTCGCTGTTGACGCTGGCCATCATCGGCCTGGCCCTGTGGCTGGGTGCGCAATGGCCGCAACGCTCGCTCAAGCCGATGCTGACGCAATTGCCGAGCTTTTCCCGGCCCGCGCCGGTAGCACCTGCTGCCGCAGCCCAGCCGGCTGTCGAAGAAAGCAGCGCAGCGGCCAGCCTGGAGGCACCCGGACCTGACGCCATCGCCCAGTTGCAGCAGGAAGCCGATGAAAAGGCGCGTCTGCTGGCACAGAAGCGCGCCGCCGCCGAGGCCCGCCATCGCCGCGAGGATGCCGCCCTGGCCCTGCGCGAGCAACGTCGGCGTGAAGCCGAGGCACAACTGGCCAATGCCCGCGCCCAGGCCGAGCGTGCCCAGGCGGCGGTCACCCCACCGCCAGCGGCGGCGACTCCGGCTGCGCCATCCCTGGCAGAGCAGGTCAAGCAATGCAGCGCGCTGTCGCTGTTCGCCCGCGAAAGCTGCCTGTGGAAGCTATGCGACGGCAAGTGGGGCAAGAATGGCTGCCCCTCCTACGAGCGCAATAACGAAGGCGCCTGAGCCGGCGCCGCTGCAGCACCTCTTTCTCCCATCTCCCTTTCCGGATTGTCTGGATTGTCAGATACGGTCCGGCCGGTACCGCCCTCGCGGGGCGCGCCCAGCCGGGAGCAATTCTTGCTTGCCTGAAGGCCGTCGGCGCATGACGGCAAGCCCGCCTGTGGTCCCCCACGACAGATGAAAAGTCTTGCCGCAAGCGGTTTTGCGAACGGTTTTTGCCGTTGACTTGCCGCTATAATGCGCGTTTTTCTTCCCTTCCCTGCAAGGAAAAAGGCATGAATGCACTGCTCTGGTTCGTCGTCCTCTACTGGGTCATCTCGGTGGCCATCGGTCTGTATGCCACCCGATACGTCAAGAGTTCGAAGGACTATGCCGTCGCCGGCCGCTCGCTGCCGATGTCGGTGGTGACCGCGACCGTGTTTGCGACCTGGTTCGGTTCGGAAGCGGTGCTGGGGGTGTCTTCCACCTTCCTCAAGGAGGGCCTGGGCGGCATCGTGGCCGATCCCTTCGGCTCTTCGCTGTGCCTGATCCTGGTCGGCGTCTTCTTCGCCAAGCGCCTGTACCGGATGAATCTTCTGACCATCGGCGACTACTACAAGAAGCGCTTCGGCCGCGCTGCCGAGATGCTGGTGACGATCTGTATCGTCATTTCCTACCTGGGCTGGGTGGCCGCGCAGATCAAGGCCCTGGGCCTGGTCTTCAACGTCGTCTCGGGCGGCTACATCCCCATGCACTGGGGCATGATCATCGGTGCCGGCAGCGTGCTGATCTATACCCTCATGGGCGGCATGTGGGCCGTGGCCATCACCGACTTCCTGCAGATGATCATCGTGGTGGTCGGCATGCTCTACATCGGCTACGAAGTCTCGGGCATGGTCGGCGGTCCCGGCGTGGTGATCGCGCATGCGGCCGAGGCCGGCAAGTTCAATTTCTGGCCGGCCGCCGAGCTCAAGGACGTGCTGTGGTTCTTCGCCGCCTGGATCACCATGATGCTGGGCTCGATCCCGCAGCAGGACGTGTTCCAGCGGGTGATGTCGTCCAAGAACGAAAACGTGGCCCGCAATGCCTCCATCCTGGGCGGCGTGATCTATTTCTTCTTCGTCTTCATTCCCATCTTCCTGGCCTACTCGGCCACGCTGATCGACCCCGCCATGGTCTCGCGCCTGCTGGAGACCGATTCCCAGCTGGTCCTGCCGACCCTGATCATGGAAAAGATGCCGGTCTTCGCCCAGGTGATGTTCTTCGGCGCCCTGTTGTCGGCCATCAAGAGCTGCGCCAGCGCGACCCTCCTGGCCCCCTCGGTGACCTTCACCGAAAACGTGCTCAAGGAAATTCGTCCCTGGAAGAACGACCGTGAATTCCTCTTCACCATGCGCGCCGTGGTACTGGTCTTCACCATCGGTGTTACCGCGCTGGCGCTGAACAGCCAATCCAGCATCTACGAAATGGTCGAGAACGCCTACAAGGTCACCTTGGTGGCGGCCTTCGTGCCCCTGGCCTTCGGCGTCTACTGGCAGCGCGCCACCCGCCAGGGTGCATTGATGGCCATGGTGCTGGGCCTGGTGTCCTGGATCACGCTGGAATACACCGCCCCGGAAGGCCTCTGGCCGCCGCAACTGGCCGGCCTGCTGTTCTCCATCGGCGGCATGGTGGTCGGATCGCTCATGCCCCAGGTGCTGGCACCGGTGGCCCCCATCGCCGTGGCACCGGCCGAGGGAACGGTCCAGTCCTGAGTTCTTCTTGCCTGCCTGAAACGGTCGCCCGGCTCTGCCGCGCGACCGTTTTTCTTTTTGCGGGGCCGGCAAGAACTGATGCAAACCGTGCTGTCAAAGTGAGTCTACGGCCGGGCTTTTCGAATTAATTCGATGTCAAAGTAGTAATAATTCGAGAGGTTATCGGAACTTATTTGCTTTCCATCAACCTGAAATGACATGACTGAGCAAACTCGCCCCTACGATTTTGCTGCCGATGCGTTGTTTCTGGATTTCGACGGCACCCTGGTCGAACTGGCGCCACAACCCGAAGAGATCGTGGTGCCGCCGGAACTGATCACGCTGTTGCAGCGACTACAACAAGAATCGGACGGCGCGCTGGCCATCGTCAGCGGCCGTCCCCTGGACCAACTCGACTTCTTCCTGGCGCCGTTGCGCCTGCCGGCCGCGGGCGTGCACGGCGCCGAACGGCGTACCGCCGATGGCCGCATCCTCCAGCAGCCGGTGCCGGACGTGCATCACTTGCGCGAGCGTCTGCTGCCGCTGGTAGAGGGCAATCCCGGTCTGCAGCTGGAACTCAAGCGCGGCGCGCTGGCGCTGCACTATCGGCATGCCGCTCACCTGGAGCAGCGCTGCGTGGAAACCATGATGGACGCCCTGCGCCACGAACCCGGCTTTTCCCTGCTGCACGGCAAGATGGTGGTGGAGGCCAAGCCCCACATCAACAAGGGTGACGCGGTGGCGGCGTTCCTGCATGAAGCGCCTTTCCGCGGGCGTCGCCCGGTCTTCATCGGTGACGACGTGACCGATGAAGCCGGATTTGCCATCGCCCAGGCCGAGACCTATGGCGGCCTGGGCATCAAGGTCGGTACCGGCCCCAGTCAGGCGCAGCAGCGTCTGGCCGGTCCGGCCGCGGTGCTGGCCTTGCTGCGAGAGGCCATCCCCGCACGCAGCCTCAGCGGATGACCGCCCGGGCGCAGCACGCGCCCATCATCGCCTTCCATCAAGAAATCTGACCCACAGAACAGAGCACGAGGAACCATGAGCCAGCCCAGCCCCGACCCGCAACAGGAAGCGCAGCCGCAACCGCACTCGCAGACCCAACATTCCGAACAGCCGCACCTGGCCGCCCAGGCGCACGACATGCCCTCCACCTCCTCGCTGGACCTGGGGGTGATCGGCAACTGCGCCTTCTCGGCGCTGGTGGACAAGATGGGCCGCATCGTCTGGTGCTGCCTGCCGCGCTTTGATGGCGACCCGGTCTTCAATGCCTTGCTGGACCCCACCGACAATGGCGCGCTGTGGGCCTTCCAGCTGGAGAATTTCTCCCACAGCGAGCAGTGGTACGAACCCAATACCGCCGTGCTGCGCACCCGGCTCTACGATACGCTGGGGCAGGGCATCGAGATCACCGACCTGGCGCCGCGCTTCCAGAGCCGTGGCCGCTTCTTCCGCCCGCTGCAGCTGGTGCGCCGTATCCATCCGCTCTCCGGCGCGCCGCGCATGCGGGTGGTGTTGCGTCCGCGCTTCGACTGGGGCCGTGATATCCCCGCGCAGACCCGCGGCAGCAACCACATCCGCTATGTCGGTCCCGAGCAGACCCTGCGCCTGAACACCGATGCGCCGATCAGCTACATCGTGGACGAGACCGCCTTCGTGGTCAGCCGCCCCTATAACTTCATCCTGGGCCCGGATGAAACCCTGCACGGCGGCATCAACGACACCGCGCGCGATTTCGAACAGGAAACCACCGCCTATTGGCGCAACTGGAGCCGCGCCCTGGCCACGCCGCTGGAGTGGCAGGATGCGGTGATCCGCGCGGCCATCACCCTGAAGCTCTCGGTCTTTGAAGACACCGGCGCCATCATCGCCGCCATGACCACCAGCGTGCCCGAGGCGCCGGGCAGCCAGCGCAACTGGGACTATCGCTATTGCTGGCTGCGCGACGCCTTCTTCGTGGTGCGCGCCCTGAACAGCCTGTCCGAACTGGGGACCATGGAAGACTACCTGCGCTGGCTGACCAACGTGGTGGTGCGCTCCGGCGGCGGCCATGTGCAGCCGCTGTATGGCATCGGCCTGGAAGAAGCGCTGCCCGAGCAGATCCTGGACCACCTGCCCGGCTACCAGCACCACCAGCCGGTTCGCGTGGGCAACCAGGCCTACGAACACTTCCAGCATGATGTCTATGGCAACATCGTGCTGGGCGCGGCCCAGGCCTTCCATGACATGCGTCTGCATCATCGCGCCGGGGCCGAGCATTTCCAGCATCTGGAAGCCGTCGGCGAACGCGCCTACGAGGTTTACAGCCAGCCTGATGCCGGCATGTGGGAGCTGCGTACCCGCTCGCGCATCCATACATCATCAGCATTGATGAGCTGGGCCGCGTGTGATCGCCTGGCCAAGATCGCCGCGCGGGTCGACCTGCCCGAGCGGGCCCGCTATTGGGGCGACCGGGCCAAGGAAATCGGCGACCGTATCCTCACCGAAGCCTGGAACGAGCAGCGCCAGGCCTATGCCGAAAGCTTCGGTGGCCGTGATCTCGATGCCAGCGTGTTGCTGATGGTGGAGGTGGGCCTGATTGCGCCGACCGACAAGCGCTTCATTTCCACCGTGGAAGCCCTGGAAAAGTCGCTCTGCGATGGCCCCTACATGCGCCGCTACGAAGCGCCGGACGACTTCGGCCGGCCCGAGACCGCCTTCAATATCTGCACCTTCTGGCGTATTGATGCGCTGGCCCGCATCGGCCGCAAGGAGCAGGCTCGTGAAATCTTCCAGGCCATGCTGGATGCCCGCAACCACCTGGGCCTGCTGTCCGAGGACACCCATCCGGTCACGCGCCAGATGTGGGGCAATTTCCCGCAGACCTATTCGATGGTGGGCATCATCAACTGTGCAATGCGCCTGTCGGCGTCATGGGAGGCGGTGATCTGATGTCGCGACTCGTTGTTGTATCCAATCGCCTGGCCGATCCCCGCAAGCCCGCCGCTGGCGGCCTGGCGGTGGCGCTGGGCGAAACCCTGAAGAAGACCGGCGGCCTGTGGTTCGGCTGGAGCGGCAAGGTGGTCGAGAACGGCACGCCCGGCGAGGGCGAGCTGCGCGTGAACCAGGCCGGTAGCGTCACCCTGGCCGAGCTGGACCTGTCGCAGGAAGACCACGACGCCTACTACCGTGGCTATGCCAACGGCGTGCTGTGGCCGGTGTTCCACTACCGGCTCGACCTGGCGCACTTCGAGGCCGGCCATCTGGGCGGCTATCGGCGCGTAAACCAGCTGTTTGCACGCAAGCTGTTCCCGCTGTTGAAGCGCGATGACATCGTCTGGATCCACGATTACCACCTCATCCCGCTGGCCGCCGAGTTGCGCGCCATGGGCTGCGAGGCGCGCATCGGCTTCTTCCTGCATATCCCGCTGCCCCCGCCCCCCATCCTGACCGCCATTCCCTCCCACGAATGGCTGATGCGGGCGCTGTTCGCCTACGACCTGGTGGGCTTCCAGAATCACGCCGACCTGCAGCACTTCGCCCAGTACGTCCAGGCCGAAGCCACGGCCGAGCCGGTCGGCCCCAACCAGTTCCGCGCCTTCAACCGCACGGTGCATGCCAATGCCTTCCCGATCGGCATCGACGTGGCCGAATTCCAGCGCCTGGGCCAGGCCAAGGAAGCGCGCGACACCTATGAAAGTACCAAGGCCGAATACTCGCGCCGCCGCCTGCTGATCGGGGTGGACCGGCTGGATTATTCCAAGGGCCTGCCGCAGCGCATCCGGGCCTTCCGCGAACTGCTGCGCCTGTATCCGGAAAACCGCCACAGCGCCACCCTGCTGCAGATCGCCTCGCCCAGCCGCGAAGACGTGGAAGCCTACGGCGACATCCAGCGCGAGCTGGAAAGCCTGTGCGGCTCCATCAACGGCGATTTCGGCGACTTCGACTGGATGCCGATCCGCTACATCCACCGCACCGTGGCCCGCCGCCGCTTGCCGGGACTGTACCGCGCCTGCGCGGTCGCGTTGGTCACGCCCTTGCGCGACGGCATGAACCTGGTGGCCAAGGAATTCGTTGCCGCCCAGGACGAGGACGACCCCGGCGTGCTGGTGCTGTCGCGCTTTGCCGGCGCGGCCGAGCAGATGAAGCAGGCGCTCATCATCAACCCCTACGACACCCACGGGGCGGCCCAGGTGATCCAGCAGGCCCTGCAGATGTCGCAGTCCGAGCGGCGCGAGCGCCATGCCGCCTTGATGGAAAACATCCGCCAGTTCGACGTCCACTGGTGGTGCCGCGAATTCCTCGACACCCTGCGCAGCAGCCGCGCCGCTCCCGTCGAAGGCTGACTGCCCACCGGGGCAGGGTCGGGGGAGGGCAGGCCCCGAAACTTTCCCAAAAGCAAACACTTTGCCGGCGCGGCGGGGCATGCCGTCGCGCGCCAGCATCGCCGCCGCCGGCCGGTTCACTAAAACTCCGCCAAAAGCCTTTATAATTCAGGGTTTTGGAAGTTTTTTGCGGAGTTAGTCATGCCCATTTACGCGTATCGCTGCGAAGCGTGTGGTTTTGCCAAGGATGTCTTGCAGAAGATCTCCGACGATGCGTTGACCGTTTGCCCCTCCTGCCACCAGGACAGCTTCAGGAAGCAGCTCACTGCAGCCGGCTTCCAGTTGAAGGGTTCCGGCTGGTATGTCACCGATTTCCGCGGCAACGGCAGTGGTAGCGCCAACAGCAAGGGCGCCACCGGCACCGGCATTGCCGGCGCCAGCGAGGCTCCGGCCGCAGCAGGTGACGCGGCTGCTGCAGCACCCGCGGCCGCATCGGCCCCGGCGGCCGCCACGCCAGCACCAGCGGCAGCGCCGGCGCCTGCTGCGCCCTCTACCCCCAGCGCAAGCTAACGAGGCCTTCCTTCCCCCATGCGCAAATACTTCATCACGGGTCTGCTGATCCTGGTTCCCCTGGCCATCACGCTATGGGTACTGAACCTGATCATCAGCACCATGGACCAGTCACTGCTGCTGCTGCCAGAGGCCTGGCGCCCGCAGCACTGGCTGGGCCACAACATCCCCGGCCTGGGCGCGATCCTGACCTTGCTGATCGTGTTCCTGACCGGCCTGGCCGCGCGCAACTTCATCGGGCGCCGCCTGGTGCTGGTGTGGGAAGGTTTCCTGACCCGCATTCCGGTGGTGAAGTCGATCTATTCCAGCGTCAAGCAGGTCTCCGATACGCTCTTCTCGCCCTCCGGCAATGCCTTCCGCAAGGCCGTGCTGATCCAGTATCCGCGCCAGGGTTCGTGGACCATCGCCTTCCTGACCGGCGCCCCGGGCGGCGAGGTGAAGAACCACCTGGCCGGTGACTTCATCAGCGTCTACGTTCCCACCACGCCCAACCCGACCTCCGGTTTCTTCCTGATGCTGCCGCGTGCCGATGCCATCGAACTCGACATGTCGGTCGATGCAGCCCTGAAGTATGTCGTCTCGATGGGCGTGGTCGCCCCCGAGATGGCGGCCGACAAGAAGATCATCACCGACGCCGCGGCGCCGAAGAATTGACGGGGCGGCCGGTGCCACGCGGCCCGGCCAGCCCCGCCTTCGCCCTTAGCGTCTTCTCTCACGAATCCAACAAGAACACTGTCAACGGAATCACAACCATGTCCATGCGAACCCAATACTGTGGCCTCACTACCGAGGCACTGCTCGGCCAAACCGTCAGCCTGTGTGGCTGGGTGCACCGTCGCCGCGATCACGGCGGCGTGATCTTCATCGACCTGCGCGACCGCGAAGGCCTGGTCCAGGTGGTGTGCGACCCGGACCGCGCCGATGTCTTCAAGAACGCCGAATCGGTGCGCAACGAGTTCTGCCTGCGCATCACCGGCCTGGTGCGCAACCGTCCTGAAG
>Ga0308159_1003177_pt1 | contig 17162 bp, 15 predicted proteins | sample PhyCR1_FD_201040 | JGI IMG/M metagenome (GOLD analysis project Ga0308159, IMG submission 201040) | Phyllosphere microbial communities from UC Gill Tract Community Farm, Albany, California, United States - DLSLC.R1 | ecosystem: Host-associated > Plants > Phyllosphere > Unclassified | place: USA... | reverse complement strand
CAGGGCCGGGGCGTCGTTGATGCCGTCGCCCATGAAGCCAACCACATGGCCACGGTCATGCAGCGCGCGCACGATGCGCTCCTTGTGGGCCGGCGAGAGCTTGGCGAAGACGGTTACGGTTTCCACCGCTTCGGACAATTCGGCGTCGCTCATCTTTTCCACATAGGAACCGAGCAGCATGCCCTTGACCTCCAGCCCGACCTCGCGGCAGATCTTGGCAGTCACCAGTTCGTTGTCACCGGTGAGGATCTTGACCTTCACGCCATGGGCGCGCAGGGCGGCCAGCGCCGGTGCGGTGGATTCCTTGGGCGGGTCGAGGAAGGCGATGTAGCCGATCAGGACCAGCTCCGATTCATCGGCCAGGCTATAGACCTCCTTGGTCGGCGGCAGATCGCGGGCGGCCACGCCGACCACGCGCAGGCCTTCGGCGTTGAGGCTGCCGGTGGTGGCGCGGATTTCCTCCAGCAGTTCGGCGGTGAGCGGTACGATCTGGCCGTTCACGCGGGCGTGCGAGCAGACCGAGACGATCTCTTCCACCGCGCCCTTGCAGATCAGCTCATGGTGGTCTTCGCGCTCGGAGACCACCACCGACATGCGGCGGCGCTGGAAGTCGAAGGGAATCTCATCGACCTTGCGATAGGCCGAGGCGATCGACATCTCGCGCTGCAACTCGGCGTGTTCCAGTACGGCCACGTCCAGCAGGTTCTTCAGGCCGGTCTGGTAGTAGCTGTTGAGGTAGGCGTACTGCAGCACTTCGTCATCGGGCTCACCGTGGATGTCGGTGTGGCGTTCCAGGAAGATCTTGTCCTGGGTCAGGGTGCCGGTCTTGTCGGTACACAGCACGTCCATGGCGCCGAAGTTCTGGATCGCATCGAGCCGCTTGACGATCACCTTCTTGCGCGACAGCGCCACGGCGCCCTTGGCAAGGGTCGAGGTGACGATCATGGGCAGCATTTCGGGCGTCAGTCCCACCGCCACCGACAGGCCGAACAGGAAGGCCTCGACCCAGTCACCCTTGGTGAAGCCGTTGATGAAGAACACCACCGGGGTCATCACCAGCATGAAGCGGATCAGCAGCCAGCTGACCTTGTTCACGCCCGCCTGGAAGGCAGTGGGGGTGCGGTCGGTGGCGGTGACGCGCTCGGCCAGGGCACCGAAATAGGTGCGCTTGCCGGTGGTCAGGATCACACCGCTGGCCGAACCACTGACCACGTTGGTGCCCATGAAGCACAGGTTGTCCAGCTCCAGCGGGCTGCTGTTGTTGAGGTTGCTGGGGGTGACGAACTTTTCCACCGGCAGCGATTCGCCGGTCATTGCGGCCTGGCTGACGAACAGGTCCTTGGCCGACAGCAGGCGCAGGTCGGCCGGGATCATGTCGCCGGCCGAGAGCAGCACGATGTCGCCCGGCACCAGATTGCGGATCGGTACTTCGACGCGACGCGCGCCCTTGGGATGCAGGGTTACGTCGAAGTAGCGCTGGGCTTCGGCGGCGATCTCCTCGACCTGGTCGTGACGCATCACCGTGGCGGTGTTGCTGACCATGGCCTTGAGCTTGTCGGCGGCGGTGTTGGAGCGGGCTTCCTGGACGAAGCGCAGCAGCGTGGAAACCACCACCATGGTGCCAATGACGATGGCCGCCTTCATGTCTTCGGTGTAGAAGGACACGGCCGCCAGCAGGGTCAGCAGCAGGTTGAAGGGGTTCTTGTAGCAGTGCCACAGGTGGACTGGCCAGGTCAGCGGCTTTTCGTGTTCGACTTCATTGGGGCCGCTGTGGACGCGGATGGCGTCGGCTTCGGCCTCGGTGAGGCCATCAGGGCGCGATTGCAGGCGCTGCAGCAGGGCCTGTGCCTCGCTGCGGGAGGCCTCGCTCAGTTGTTCGGCCAGGGTCTGCGGGACTTCGCGGGTGACCGGGGCGCTGCGGAACATGTCCATGCCCAGGCGGCGGAAGTGACGATCCATGCCGCGTGCGCGGATGAAGCTGGCAAAGGTTTCTTTCAGCAGGTTCAGATTCATGACGTGCTTCTTTTCTTGTTGGTCTTCGTCCCGGGGACGAAGGATGTGCATCGCACCGGCAAGCGCTTGGACTTGCCGGCCTCGGATCAGCGCCGTGGCCGGTCCCCGCCGGCAAGGGCGCGGGCGAACGGGCAGGGCGCGCTGGGTCTTCGCGTGTTCATGGAATGTGCATAGCCTCCGCCTGGTTGAGCGGAGCCCCTGTCATCGGCGCCTGATGGCGCAAGCAGAGCAGGCCGCGCGTGGCGATGAGCCAGGCGGGCATGCATGCGGCATGTGGCAGGCAAAAGCCGTCCCGGCGCTGCGCAGGGCAGGCAAGGCGTGGTGATGCATGCGTTGTGCCGCCGTGTCTGCGGCGGTCGATCGTCGATCTGTCGTTGTGAGGGAATATCGCTGTCGCCAGGGCGCGGGGAAACCCGTCAAACAGGCTGCGCGCTACCGACATGAGATGCCGTCATCTGCCTTGTGCAAGATGACGACAGGAAGAAGTCCTGCTGAAATCCTTGCTGAGGCTTAACCCGGAATTAACCGGCAACAACTGTCACCCGAACAAGTGCCCATGAGAGGGACTCCAGAAAATGAGAACGGGCGAATTCTACGCCCGCGCAGAAAACAGGGTCAAGGCAATTCGCCCGATCTTGCCAAAAATTTGTGCATGTGCAACAGATGCGATGCTGGCTGTCAGCCCTTTGTCAGGGCCGCCCGGCGGGCATCTCCGGGCGGTGCCTGCGCTGCTGTGCAGCACCGATTGTTCCCGCCGTTGCCTTGTCTTCCATGTCGTGCGACCTATACTCCAGACGAGGCAAGCCCCATCAAGAGTACGCGCACCACGCGCAAGACCAAGAAACTCGACCAGGAGACGCATCATGCCCAACCTCATCATGAACAACCTCATGTTCTTCATCCCGATGGCCCTGGCGGGCTTGTTGTTGTGCGGGGAGGTCCCGGTGGCGTCACGAATGGTCCGAACCAGTTTGAGAGCAGTGGGCGCGGTCTTTGGCGCGCTGCTCGCCCTTTTAGTACTGGAGGCACTGCCAGTGCTAATTTAGCGGGCTTTCTGCGGCCCGCTTTGCCGCTCGTTGCGGCAATGGCCGGGGCATCGGTGCAGGCATTTCCAGGGAACCAGCCTATTCTTTGAGTTTGCCGATCGCCCCGCCTTGATTTCCCTAGGTCGATGTTTTCACAGTGGTCTCGTGGCGGCCCCGAAAACATCGGCCTTTTTTGCGTCTGTGATTTTCAGTCTTCGCTTTTCCCGTCCCCATCTTTGGCCCCCATCTTCAGCTTTGCCATCGTCACAGCGTTTCGTGCAGTAGTCGACCTTTTCCCCTTCTGGATTTCCCGTCCTTGGCCGCGTCGTCGATGACATCGATCAGTGCCGGTCCTGTTGCGTGCTCGATCAGGGATTGATCCTTGATCTGTAGCCGGATGGGAACCCTGCCGACCAGCCTTTGTCTTTGGGAGGGCTTTGTCGAACGCGTCCACCACCACCCGCATCGATTCAGGCGACAGCGCCCATCCCCTATAATGCCTGCTTCCCGTCGACCCGCTGATCATGTTCCGTTTCTCATCTCCTGCGCTGCGCCGCCTTTCTCTCTCGTCCTTCACGCTGGCCATCGCGCTGCTGGCGCCTGCATCGTCGCTGTTTGCGCAAGGCCTGCCGCCACCGGTGGTGGGCGCGCTGCGCGTGGCGCATATCCCGCAGCAGAACACCGGCGTGGTGGTGGTCGATGCCGAGAGCGGCAAGCGCCTGCTGGCGTCCAGCAATGTCGGCCAGCCCTTCAACCCTGCCTCGGTCATGAAGCTGGTGACCACCGACGCTGCGCTGGAGATGCTGGGCCCCACCTACACGTGGAAGACCCAGGCCTACATCGATGGCAGCCTGGCCGGTGGTGTACTCAATGGCGACCTGATTCTCAAGGGCGGCGGTGACCCCAAGCTGGTGCTGGAAAATTTCTGGCTGTTCCTGCGCCAGCTGCGCGCACGCGGCATCAAGGACATCCGCGGCAATCTGGTGCTGGACCGCAGCTATTTCGCCGAGTCCAGTTATGACCCCTCGCAGTTCGACGGCGATCCGCAGAAGCCCTACAACGCCGGCCCCGATGCCTTGCTGCTGAACTACCGTACCCAGGCCTTCCGCTTCGAGCCGGATGCCGCCGCCGGTGTGGTCAATGTCAGCATGGACCCGCCCATGGCCGGTTTCACCATCACTCCCCCGCGCCTGTCGCAGGAGCCTTGCGGCGACTGGCAGGGCAAGCTGATGCTCAACAACGACATCAATGGTGCCAGTTTCGGCGGCACCTACGCTGCCGATTGCGGGCCGCGGGTGTGGTACGTGCACCCCTACCGCATGAACAATGCGCAGTATGTCGGCGCCAGCTTTGTCCAGATGTGGGCCGAGATGGGCGGCAGTTTTTCCGGGCGCGTGGTCAACGGGGTGGTCACGCCCTCGGCGCGGCTGATGGTGGAGGTGCAGTCGCCGACGCTGCCGGAAGTCATCCGCGACATCAACAAGTACAGCAACAACGTCATGGCGCGCCAGGTGCTGCTCACGCTGGGCGCCGAGATGACCGGGCAGCCGGGCGACACGGTCAATGCCGCACGCGTCGTGCGCGGCTGGCTCAACGACAAGGGCATCGATACCAATGGACTGGCCATCGAGAATGGCGCCGGCCTGTCGCGGGTGGAACGGGTCACGCCCTCGCTGCTGGCCAGCGTGCTGGTGCAGGCCTACCGTTCGCCGCTGATGCCGGAGTTCATTTCCTCGCTGCCGCTGGTGGGCTATGACGGCACCATGCGCCGACGCCTGAAGACGCAGAGCGTGGCCGGCCAGGCCCACATCAAGACCGGTACGCTGAACGATGTGCGCTCGATCGCCGGCTACGTGCAGGCGGCCTCGGGCAAGACCTATGTGGTGGTGTTCCTGATCAACCACGCTGCCGCACCCAATGGGCAGAAGGCGCAGGATGCCTTGCTGCAGTGGGTGTACGAGAATGGCTAGCCGTCGCTGATTCCCTCAAGAACTACCGAAGCTATGCGCCGCTGATTCGTCTGAGTCAGCGGTTTTTTTTTGATTACGCCCGACCCGACGGACAACACGGCATCCGTTTTCTGCCCCCTCTTTGACCCCTCGTCCATCGCCCCCGGTCCGTCGGAATCGGTCAGCCAATTCGATATTTCACTGAGCATCATGACCCTTTGACGAATCACTGCACGATTGCTGTAGCCGCCATGCGGTGGCAGTCGTACGCGTCTTTTGCTTCACATCTTCCTTCTTTTGCGTGGATGACGGCGAGCATCGTTCCGATCGCAGCCTTGTTCCAAGGAACGATGTAAATGATTCTTGTTATTGATATGGTCGTACGGGCCGTGTGGCGCACGACCATCCCCTTCAAACATCGATCAAGGTGGGGCTGAATGAATGGAGTACGAGGAAAAGACATGACCCGGTTCGCCGAAGCAACCAACAAGGACCGTCAGCAGGCGCTGGCCTGCCTGCGCGTCGCAGCCTCCCTGCAAGGCATCGTCATCGACCCGGACCGATGGCAGGCGGCCACGGTTGGCATGAAAGCAGGTAGCGATATTGCAGTCATCGCACGGCAATGTGGAATGCGGGGCAGGGCAAGGCGCCGCGATGATGTGCGGGATGGGCGCATCAGATTGCCTGCCCTGGTGGAATGGCCTGGGCAAGGATGGCGTCTGTTGATCAGGATGGAGCCACAGCACCTGGTCCTGTTCGACCCCGCTGCACCTGAACAAGCTTGCTTCATGAAGCCTGATGCGTGCAGGCTGGACCCACCGCGGCGCCTGATCGAACTGGATGCGCTGCCCGAAGCAAGCGGACGCAAGGAGGGCTTCGGTCTGCTGGAATTGCTGAGGCCACTGCTGGCCCAGCGCGCCCTGGTGTGGGAAATCCTCGCAGCCTCGCTGGTCATGCAGCTGTTTGCGCTGGCCATTCCCTTGTTCAGCCAGGTGATCATCGACAAGGTGCTCAACCATCGCAACCTGGCCACACTGCATGTGCTGGGTGTAGGAATGATCGCGCTCATCAGTTTTGAAGCAACGTTCTCGGTATTGAGGGCAAGGCTGCTGTCCTATGTCTCCTCGCGTATCGATGCCCTGCTCGGCATGCGCGTGCTGCGCCATCTGCTTCGCCTGCCGTTGCGCTATTTCGAATCACGCACGATAGGCGCGCTGCTGTCGCAGGCCAAGGAGATGGAGTCAGTCCGGCAGATCCTGACTGGATCTTCCCTTTCCGGTGTGGTGGATCTGGTCTTCACGGTGGTTTTTCTCGCGGTCATGTTCAGCTACAGCACTACCCTGACCTTGCTGGTGCTGCTGGCCGTCCCCGTGCTCGTGGTTTTTTCCCTCGTTGCGAGGCCGATGATGCGCCGTGCGCTGGCCAGCAAACATGCAACGGCCAGCAAGGCCGGTAGCGTGCTGCTGGAGCTGATTTCAGGCATCCACGCCATCAAGGCCCTCGCCATCGAGGCCGCCATGCTCACCCGCTGGCAGCAGGCACTGTCTGCCCAGGTGGCCGCGACGCGCCGAGCCATTGGCGTGAGCAGCATGAATGCGGCCTTCAATCTGCTGGTCCAGCGCGCGGTAGTCCTGGCAGCGCTATGGCTGGGGTCCCACCTGGTCCTGGCCGGAGAGCTGTCGGTAGGGCAGGTCATTGCCTTCCAGATGCTGGCCCTGCGATTCATTCACCCGATGACGCATGTGGTCCAGGTATGGCAGGAGTTGCAACAATTGAAGATTTCCAGCGATGCACTGAGTGAGATCATGTGCGCCTGGCCCGAGGTGGAAAGCGAGGGCGCGCAGTTGACCCCGGCAAACCTGATTGGAAACATCCAGGTAACGGACCTGGTATTCCGCTATGCGCCGCAATCCCCCGCCGTACTGGCCGGCATCTCGCTGGTGGCGGTGCCCGGAGAAGTCATCGGCATCGTCGGACGCAGCGGCTGCGGCAAGAGCACCCTGGCCAAGTTGCTGCACCGTCTGTATCTCCCCTCCGAGGGAAGCATCCTGATTGATGGCATCGATATCAGCCGCCATGACCCGCTTGCCTTGCGTGCGCAGATCAGCGTGGTACCGCAAGACATCTTCCTGTTCAGCGGCAGCATCGCCGAGAACATCGCCATCCGTGATGGCCATACCGACCTCGACACCATCATGGCCGTCGCCGAACTGGCCGATGCCCACGCCTTCATCATGGCTCTGCCGCAGGGCTATGACACGGTCGTCGGCGAGCGTGGCGGCATCCTGCTCTCGGGAGGCCAGCGCCAGAAAATCGCCATCGCCCGGGCACTCTATGCGCGCCCCCGGATACTCATCCTGGACGAAGCCACCAGCGCCCTCGACTACGAATCCGAAAGCCGGGTCCAGCAGAAACTGCGCACCGCCTGCGAGAACTGCACGCTGCTGGTCATCGCGCACCGACTGAGCACGGTACGACATGCCAACCGGATTCTGGTACTGGACCAGGGTCGGTTCGTCGAGGCGGGAACCCACGACGAACTGATGCAGCAGGACGGCCTGTATCGTCGTCTCTATGCACATGACGGGCAGCAGAACGGAGGAGCCGATCATGCGCCCCGGCGTTGAATTCAAGCTCCCGGTCCAATTTCCTTGGCGCAGCCGCGCGCGGCCCGATACTGCGGACAGCCAATCGCGGGCGGCCTGGCAAGACATGGTGGGCGACTGGGGCCGCCCGCCCGGCAGGCCCGTGCTGTGGCTGCTGTTGTGTCTGTTTGCCGTGCTGCTGGTCTGGGCATGCGTGGCCAGAATCGACGTGGCTGCGATGGCGCCGGGCAAGGTCCTGCCCGAAGGCAAGACCAAGCTGCTGCATGCGGCGGAGATCTCGCTGGTGCGCGCCATCCACGTCAGGGACGGCCAGCGTGTCAAAGCGGGGGAATTGCTGCTGGAGCTGGACAACACCATCAACCTGGCAGAACACAAGGCGGTGATGCAGAAGCTGACCCAGTTGCGTCTGGAGATGGAACGCCTGCAGGCCATTCTGGAGGATCGCGAACCCGTCTTCGACGTTACCGATGCATTGCCGGAAACCCTCCAGGCCCAACGTGCCTTGTTCACCGCGCAGCGTCACGCCCATCAGGCCAGAGCGGCGGAGGCCGAACGTAATCGCCAGCACCGGCTGATGCAGGAAACCGCCGCCACGGCCCTGATCGCCAAGCTGGAGGCCAACCTGGTCACCGCGCAGGAGCGCGTCGAGCGGGTCAGGCCCTATGCAGGCGAGTCCATCTCCCATTTCGAATACCTCAGATTGCAGGATGCCGCCGCCAGCCTGGCCGCCGAACTGGCCTCACAGCGCGCCGCAGCCAAGGCGGCGCGCCAGGAACATCTGGCCGCGCAGCAGCGCCTGCAGTTCCTGGAAGCGGAACATCGCAGTTCCCTGCTGGCGCAGGTCCAGGAAAAGCAGGCCCTGATGGCGGCAGCGCAGAGCGACCAGGCCAGGATCGCGCAATTGATGACACAGAAGGTACTGCGCGCCCCGGTGGACGGACAGGTACAGAGCCTCTCCGTCAACACGCTCGGCGGGGTGGTCATGCCTGGTCAGGTCATTGCCACCATCGTCCCGGACAACATGCCGCTGATGATCGAAGCCACGCTCTCCAACGAAGACGCCGGCTTCGTGCGCGTGGGCCAGCACGTGGACATCAAGGTCGATGCCTTTCCTTACCAGCAATACGGAAGCCTGTCTGGCGAAGTCACCTGGATCAGCCCGGATGCGGAATTCTGGGCTCCGGCTGGCGGTGATTCGGCCACGACAGCGAAGGGAGCAGATATGTCTGCCTTGCCGCTCAAAGGGAGCCTGGTGTATCGCCTGCACATCAAGCCGTACACCACCACGCTCATGCGCAATGGCCTGCCTCATCCGGTCAGCGTAGGGATGAGCGTGCAGGCCGACATCGTCACGGATCGGCGACGGGTCATCGATTTTCTGCTTGGACCAATTATCAAGAATCTCGATGAAGGTTTGAAGACGCGCTGAGGAGGAACGACGGATTCGATAATGTCCCTGAGGACTTATTCAACTGAAGAAAGGAGGTATCGGACGCCTATGAATTTGGTGATTTTAGAGCTTTGAAAAATTAAGGAAACAAAAAATGATGATCAAGAAAAAACTTAGAAAACTAATAGGCATGATCGGATTGGGTTTGCTTGCCAAGAACTCGATTGGGCATGCGACGGACTCCGTGGCTGCCAACAGGATCTATGAGAGCAGATCCTATTTGCCTTTCCCTGTGCAGAAAGGAGGGGAGAAGCTCGATGTTCTTGTCAAAGTGGAGAAGACCAATCGGGCATACGGCTTCTATCTGATTCTGGTCGAGGACCTTAGTTGGCCTGCGAAGAAAGTGGCGGACTTACGCAGGCTATACCGAGGTTGGGTGTTCGGAGAAGAAGGAACGCTGCCCTACCCCTTCAGAATTCGCTTGCAGATAGATCCTCTGGAAAAAGGCAATACCACAGGAATAGATCTGATCGTAAAAGATCGCAGTCCAGCATTTAGTCAATACGCGAATCAAGACAAGGAAATTTGGCGGGCGCAAGCATTGCACTTAAGCGTGCTGCCAGAAGGAGTTTATCGGGTTCGCTTGGAAAATCTGGTCCCTATGCCGCAGATCGATTTCGCAACCCTATTTGCATTCGAAAAAGATACGCGAAAAATTTGATTAGGAGAAAAAAATGGGAAATGCATTTCTCAAGTTACATATTGAAGCGCCAGGAACCATGTACAGGCATCCTAACGGTGATGTTTCACCGTCCCTCGCGGGGCATGCCTGGATGGAATTGGTCAATTCAGACGGTAACTCTATCCCTGCCGGTTTTGGTCCCGTTGAGAGCAAGACTGGAGTTGCATCTGTGTCGGGGCGAATAATTGAAACAGATAGAGAGTCTTATGCAGGAGATTCTTACTTTACAGCGACCTATGTAGTTACCGAAGGACAGGCCAAGGCGATTGAACGCTTCATTGCGCGACCTGCGGAATATGGTTTTGATAAGGATCATTACCACGCCGCGACAAACAGTTGCGTCGACTTTGTCTGGAAGGGTCTTGAGCAAGTCGGCATGAACCCCGAGAGATTCGAGGGGGACTTGCATCCGATGCGCAATATCGAAAAATTTTCCTCGTTGAAGAACCCACTTATTCCTGGTGGCGGGCTGATAGGGATTGAAAAAAATGAGGAGGGACCACGTGGTTTCGATGACTACTTCCAATCGCCATTGAATGACTGGTGGTCGGGAACGCCGAATCCCTGGGTCGCTCCTCAAGAGATGCCTCAAACGTCCGTAGCAGAACCTCCTGCAGGCGAGATCCTGGTCGGGCCGCTGGGCGTGTCAAATTACTTCTCCGGTTCGAATGCGTCTGCCTGGGACGACGACTACGGCGGGTCTTCCGGAGGTGGGTACTTTGACTTTTCTTACTTCAATTTCGGATCATTCGCCGACGGTACCGACTATCACGCTCATTGAGGAGGTTTTCATGTGTATCGATTTTGGCATTTCGCGGGAGGCTTTCCGCGATGAGTACCAGGAAAGGAAGCCGCTTCTCATCAAGGGCGGCGCAAGTGGTATCGCATTTGGATGGAGGGACGCTTGCGGAATATTTGACCGCTGTAACGTTGCAGATCCGAGTTTCAAGCTGTCTTATGACGGCAGCCTGCGCCCCAAGAAGGAATATGTCGAGCGCTATATGGACATCGGGACAGCTCGGCATCGTCTTATCAAGCCCGTCGTCTATGACTATATGCGCAGGGGCGCCACCCTGATCGCAAACAGGATCAAGCATGAGCCGAAGGTGAGTGCTTGTGCCCGTGCAGTCGGAGAGTTTACCGGGCGGCAGGTAGTGAGCAGTGCTTACGCGGTGTTTGGCGAAAAGAGCTCGTTCCGGAGTCATTGGGATACGCGTGATGTGTTTGCCGTCCAGCTCATCGGGCGCAAACGTTGGCTGATCTATGAACCGACCTTCGAACTGCCACTCTCCACGCAGCAGAGCAAAGACTATGAGTCGAAATATCCCCATTCCAGGAAGCCGTATCTGGATATCATTCTCGAAGCCGGAGATGTCCTCTATGTTCCACGCGGTTGGTGGCACGACCCATTGCCGTTGGGCGAAGGCAGTTTCCATTTGGCGCTGGGGACCTTCCCCGCCTATGTCGTTGATTACCTGGGATGGGCGGTGCACCAGATGCAAGATGTCATCGTCGTCAGAAAATCCCTGGACGATTGGGCCACAGATGAACCCGTGCTTCAGGAACTGGCGAGGGAAATCGTCAGTTTCATGCGCGCTCCAGAAAACTACGAGCGTTTCATGGACGAATTTCATTCGAGCCTGAGAGATGAAGCTTCCCTGGCGCTCGAGGATTTTGCGGACCCCAGGGGGGCAGGCCTATCTGATGAGACAGGCCTGAGGTTGCGCGCACATCGCGCTCGTGGTCTCAGCTTCGGTTACCTAATCCATGACGGAAGAAAGATGTCACTGAATCCGCAGGTGGCAGAGACGTTGAGGTTTATCAGCGAGTCGCCCGGTGTCTCTCTCTGTACCGTGCTCGAACACTCGGCTGTTGAAGACAAGGCCCTGTTGCGGCAGTTGCTCACAGATTTCTGCCAGCGGGACATACTCTGCTCTTGCAGGACTGCCTAGCCGGATTCAAAGCAACAAAGGTCTGTCTGAAAGCTCGTTTTCCCCACCGCCACCTTCTCGTAGTGGCATCGCCTCCGCCAGCAGGGCATTGAGCCTGGCCAGCCCCTGGAGGCTAGATTCCTCGAATTTCCCTTGTGCATAACCGCTCGTCATCAGCCGGCACACCTGCACCCACTGCTCACGTGTGATATGCCGATTGATGCCACGATCAGCGACGATTTCCACCTTGCGGTCGGCCAGGTTGATGTAGACCAGCACGCCGCAGTTTTCTTCGGTATCCCAGATGCGGTAGTGCGAAAACAGTTCGTGGGCGCGCTGTCTGGCGCTTTCGCCGCGTCGCACGGCACCCAGTGACAATGCCGCTTCGACAATCACGCGGACCTGCGCCCGGTGTCGTTGCTCCCCTTCGCCGATGCTGGCCTGGATGGCCTTGAGCGTGGTCGAGGGGAAGGCACGCCGCGCCGTGGTGCGGGTGCTGCGCAGATGGCGCAGCAGGCGCACCGGTAGGGAAGGGGATGGGGTGTTGTGAGGCATGTCACCAGTCTCCTGAAGCGCCGCCACCATCGAAGCTGCCACCGCCGCCGGAGAACCCGCCACCGCCGGAGGAGCCGCCAAAGCCGCCACCGCCACCACCCCCCGAGCGCGGCCAGCCGCGTCCGGAGGCGGCCTGGCGTGCCGCTTCGTCGAGGATGCTGCCGATGATGACGCCGGCCGTGGTGGCGCGTCCCCGGCCTCGGCCCCAGTCGTTGTTGTCCAGTGTGTTGCGGGCGCCGCGGCGCGACTTCAGCAGCATGGCAAAGAACACCACCAGGAACAGCAGGATCACCATCAGCGTCACCCAGCCACCACCGTCATCAGCCTGCACAGGTTCGGTGTGGCGCTGGGCGGCGGGCAGTTTTTCCTGTTCCAGCAGGGTGGTGATGGCGGTCACGCCGGCGGCCAGGCCGCCGTAGAAATCGTTCTGGCGGAAATGCGGTGCGATCACGTCTTCCAGGATGCGCTTGGATTGGGCATCGGTGAGGCTGCCCTGCACGCCGCGTCCGGCTTCGATGCGCAGGCGCCGCAGCGACTTGGGATTGTCGCGGGCGACGATGAGCAGCACACCGTCATCCACACCCTTGCGGCCCAGTTGCCAGGCATCGGCCACGCGGATGCTGTATTGCTCGATGGCTTCCGGCGCGGTGGAAGACATCAGCAGTACCGCGATCTGGCTGCCGGTGCGCTGCTCGATCTCGGCCAGCACGCCTTCCAGGGCCTGCTGCTGTTGCGGCTGCAGCAGGTGGATCTGGTCGATGACGTGGGACGACAAGGGCGGCACGGCCACCAGGCCGTCATCAGCCCTGGCCAGAGGGACCAGAAGGATCAGCAACCAGCAGGTCAGGAGCAGCTTGCGCATGGCGGACCGGGGTGGGCAGATTACTTGCCGAAGTTGACCGCGGGGGCGGTCGAGATGGCTTTTTCGTTATCCACCGTGAAGGACGGCTTGACCTCGTAGCTGAACAGCTTGGCGGTGAGGTTGGTGGGGAAGCTGCGCGCCAGGATGTTGTAGTCCTTGACCGCTGCGATATAGCGCTGGCGGGCCACGGTGATGCGGTTCTCGGTGCCTTCCAGTTGCGATTGCAGGTCGCGGAAGCTGGCGTCGGCCTTCAGTTGCGGGTAGTTCTCCGACACCACCATCAGGCGCGACAGCGCCGAGGACAGCTCGCCCTGCACCTGCTGGAACTTGGCGAAGGCCTGCGGATCATTGAGCACCTCCGGCGTGATCTGGAAGCTGGTGGCAGCGGCGCGGGCGCGGGTGACGGCTTCCAGGGTGTCCTTCTCGTGCGAGGCATAGCCCTTGACGGTGTTGACCAGGTTGGGGATCAGGTCGGCGCGGCGCTGGTACTGGTTGACCACTTCGCCCCAGGCGGCCTTGGTGGCCTCATCCTTGGCCTGGAACTCGTTATAGCCGCAGCCGGAGAGGGTCAGGGCCGTCATGGCGACGGCCAGCCAGGCGAAGAGTTTTTTCATGTTGTCTTTCCTCGTAGCAAAAGTGAAGCAATGAGAGCGCATGAGACCGGAAAATCCGCGCCAAGTGCCCGATGTTCCGGGAAAACCGCTGAACATCAGTCAAATATCGAGATCGGGCCATGCCGGCGCGCTACAATAGCGCATCTTTCAGTTAAAGGCACCACCGTGACATTCATCGAGAAACTCAACGCTGCGTGGACTTCGCGCAATTCCCTGCTGTGCGTGGGCCTGGACCCCGACCTCAAGAAATTCCCGGCCGAGCTGCAAGGCCGCCCGGACGCGATTTTCGAATTCTGCCGCGCCATCATCGATGCCACCGCCGAGGCCGCCTGTGCCTTCAAGCCGCAGATCGCCTATTTCGCCGCGCTGGGCGCGGAAGAACAGCTGGAGCGCATCTGCGCCTATCTGCGCAGCAACTATCCCGAGATCCCCCTGGTGTTGGATGCCAAGCGCGGTGATATCGGCGCTACCGCCGAACAATACGCCCGCGAAGCCTTCGAGCGCTATGACGCCGATGTCGTCACCGTCAGCCCCTACATGGGCTGGGATTCGGTCTCGCCCTACCTGGAGTGGAAGGATCGCGGCGTGATCGTGCTGTGCCGCACCTCCAACGCCGGTGGTTCGGACCTGCAGTTCCTGGAAGTCGATGGCAAGCCGCTGTACCAGCACGTGGCGCGCCTGGTGGCCGAGAAGTGGAATACCAACGGTCAGTGCGGCCTGGTGGTGGGCGCGACCTTCCCGCACGAGCTGGCGCAGGTACGCGCCATCATCGGTGACATGCCCCTGCTGGTTCCGGGCGTGGGCGCCCAGGGCGGTGACGTCGAAGCCACCGTGAAATCCGGCAGGACCGCCGCCGGCACCGGCATGATGATCAATTCCTCGCGCGCCATCCTGTACGCCAAGCCGCAGGAAGGTGAAGACTTCGCCGCGGCCGCGCGCCGCGTGGCCATCGAAACGCGTGACGCGATCAACCGCTTCCGCTGATCCTGAATCGACGATGCCATGAAAAAGGCGGCGACTCCGATGGAGCGCCGCCTTTGTCTTGATGGGGCCGGATTCAGTCCGACCGCATTCAGTCTGCCAGCAACTTGAGCAAGCCCTTCAGCGCATGCTCCACCGTCTGCGCGCGTACCTGCTGGCGGTCGCCCTTGAAGACCAGGCGCTCGGTATAGGTCTTGTCGCCTACCCGCCAGCCGAAGCAGACGGTACCCACCGGCTTGCCCGGCACCGCGCCACCGGGGCCGGCGATGCCGGTGGTGGAGACGGCCAGGTCCGAACTGCTGTTGGCCACCGCGCCCTCGGCCATGGCGCCTGCGATCTCCTCGCTGACGGCACCATGCTGGGCGATCAGGGCTTCGGAAATGTCCAGCAGTTCATTCTTGGAAGCGTTCGAATAGGTGACGAAACCGCAGTCGAACCATTCCGACGATCCGGCGATCTCCGTGATGGCGTGGGCAATGCCGCCGCCGGTACACGATTCTGCAGTGGCGAGCAGCAGGCCCTTGGCTTTGAGAGTCTGGCCCACGCGGGTGGCTAGGTCTATCGTGCTGTCCATGAGTGTCATCCTCGGCTGTGCCGCAGTCTCGGCCCGTCGTGCGGGGCGGACCACGGTCGGTTGATCAACTTGCGCGAACTAGCATACTCCGATGTCGGCTCTTGTTGTATCGGACAAGCGCTGATTGTTCACTTACCAGTAGGCGCGCCAGAAGGCAAAGACCAGCAGGGTATAGAAGGCGGCCAGGATGTCGTCCCACATCACGCCGAAGCCGCCCTTGAAGCGGCGGTCGAACCAGGCGATCGGCGGCGGCTTGACCATGTCGAAGAAGCGGAACACCACGAAGGCCGCGAACTGCGTCTTCAGGCTGGCCGGCGTCACCAGTACCAGCACCAGCCAGAAGGCGATGATCTCGTCCCACACCATGCTGCCGTCGTCGGGCGAGTTCAGTGCCTGGCCGGTGCGATGGCAGGCCCAGATGCCGATGATGAAGCCGGCCACGATGATGGCCAGCCAGTTGCCGGCCGTGAAGACATGCGGCCAGCGCGTGGAGAGCACCGCGAAGGAGAGCCAGGCGAACAGCGTGCCGGCCGTGCCGGGCATGATGGGCGAGAGACCGCTGCCGAAACCCTGGGCGATCCAGTGGGCCGGATGGGCCAGCATGAAATGCGCGGTCGCTTTGCGTTTCTTCGGGGCGGGTGGGGGCGGCGGGGGGAAGGGCGTGGCAGCTTGGTTCATGAACGGAAATGGTCGAAGGAATCCGGCGTGTCCTGCAGGGGTTCGCCTGCCGCATCCAGCAGGCGCAGGCCGGCAGCCGCATCGATGCTGCCGATGCGGGTGACCGGCGTGCCGGCGGCCTGCGCGGCCTTGTAGACGGCATCGCGCTGGCGTACCGGAGCGGTGAAGCAGAGTTCGTAATCGTCACCACCGGAGAGCGTAAAGCGGCGGCGCAGGTGCAGGTCGCGCTGCTGCAGCGCCGGGCCGGGCGGCAGGGCGTCCACGTCCAGCGTCGCGCCGACGCGGGAGCGCGTCAGGATGTGGCCGAGGTCACCGGCCAGGCCATCCGAGATATCGATGGCGGCGTGGGCGATGCCGCGCAGGGCCAGGCCCAGCGCCACGCGCGGGGTCGGTGCGTGCATGCGCGGCGCGGCGACGGCCAGTTCTTCCGCATTGACGGCCAGGTCGTCGCTGAATTCGCGGCGATAGCCGGCCAGTGCCAGGCGCGCATCGCCCAGGCTGCCGGAGACCCAGATATCGTCACCGACGCGCGCGGCGTCGCGGCGCAGCGCCTGCTGCGGCGGCACTTCGCCGAACACGGTGATGCTGACGGTCAGCGGCCCCTTGGTGGTGTCGCCGCCGATCAGTTCGCAGCCATGTGCGTCGGCCAGCGCCAGCATGCCCCGGGAAAACGGCGCCAGCCATTCGGCGCGGGCTTCCGGCAGGGCCAGCGCCAGCGTGAAGGCGATCGGCTGCGCCCCCATGGCGGCCAGGTCGGACAGGTTCACGGCCAGGCACTTGTGGCCCAGTGTGGCGGGATCGGCATCGGGGAAGAAGTGGCGGCCGGCGACCAGCATGTCGCTGGAAATGGCCAGTTGCATGCCCGGTGCCGGTGTCATCAGCGCGCAGTCGTCCCCCACGCCGAGCGCCGTGCGGCTGTCGGGGGCGGGTGGGCGGCTGAAATAGCGCGCAATGAGTTCGAATTCAGAAAGCATGGGGCCGATTGTAACCAATCCGTCATGGCTTCAGGCGCACAATATCCGTCAGTTCTTGTGTGCGTATTGTGAATTGCTGCGGTGCAGCGAGAGCTGGCTGGCAGGGTGCTATCCAGGCTAGGGCCTGTTCACATTTAATCTGCGAGATGCGTTGGCGCCAGAAGGCGTGGTGGCAAGGCGCGCGTCAGGGCTGGTGGTGGTGCCACCAGTCCTGACGTGCAACGCCGCCAGCGCGCCTTCTGGCGCCAACCCTCCGGGAGAGGCCGCC
>Ga0308159_1003176_pt1 | contig 17167 bp, 18 predicted proteins | sample PhyCR1_FD_201040 | JGI IMG/M metagenome (GOLD analysis project Ga0308159, IMG submission 201040) | Phyllosphere microbial communities from UC Gill Tract Community Farm, Albany, California, United States - DLSLC.R1 | ecosystem: Host-associated > Plants > Phyllosphere > Unclassified | place: USA... | reverse complement strand
ACCGTGTACCGCGCGCTGGACTTCCTGCTGGAGCAGGGGCTGATCCATAAGGTGGAGCGGCTGAATGCCTTCGTCGGCTGCGTCGAGGCCGGGCACGACCACGCCCATGGCCACGACCACCACCACCCGCACCAGTTCCTGATCTGCCGTGATTGCGGCACCACCGTCGAGATCAGCGACCACGCCGTGGCGCATGCGCTGGAAGCGGCGGCGCAGCGCGCGGGCTTCACCGCGATCCAGGCGACCGTCGAGATCGAGGGCCGCTGCGCCACCTGCTCAGCCGCCGCCGCTATCTGAATCCCCGCCTTGTGGGCCTTGCGGCGAGGAAGATGAGGGGCTCTGCCCCCTCAAACTCCCCCGGCAGGGGATACGATCCCCTGCACCGCGGTCTGTTTGGGCGTTCTTCCTGAACGGGCGCACCCCCGGGATCGCCGCAGCGTAGATTCCCGAAGCCATGCGTCGTTCGCCAGCACCATCCATGAATGGGTTTCCAACGGCCTCAGGCCTTTGGCGGGGAGAGTTTGAGAGAGGCAGCAACCGCTCTCATCTCCCTACCGATTGGGGGACGCCACAAACCTCGCCCGCTGCCATGATCGCCCGCGATGGATGGAGTGCGTGCGATGTCGGGTCCGGCAGGAAACAAGGCGGCAGCGCCAGGAAAGGGCAGCTTGCTGCCGGGGCTGGCCTGGGGGCTAGGCGGCGTTGTCGTCTGGTCCGGTTCCTTCGTGCTGACACGGCTGGGCGTGAAGACCACGCTGACGGCCTACGACATCATCGCCCTGCGCTACGGCGTCGGCGCCATCCTTCTGCTGCCCGTGCTGCTGAAGCACGGCCTGGCGCTGGACCGGGTGGGCTGGCGCGGCCTGCTGATGCTGGTGGCCGGCGGCGGCGCACCCTACGCGCTGGTCTCCGCCATCGGCATGACCTACGCGCCGGCGTCCCAGGCCGGGGCGCTGATCCCGGGCATGATGACGGTGATGGTCGCCATCCTTGGCGTATTGCTGTGGCGGGACAGGCCGCCCGCCCAGGCCTGGTGGGGCGCCGGCGCCATCCTGGCGGGGAGCCTGATGATCGGGTGGTGGTCGTCCCAGCCGGGGCAGGGGCCGGGGCATGTGGCCTTCGTCTTCGCCGCGCTGCTCTGGGCCGGGTATGTGCTGATCCTGCGCCGGGCGCGATTGCCGGCGCTGCACGCGGCGTCGCTGTCCGCCATCCTCTCGGCCGCGGCGTATCTGCCGATCTACCTGCTGTTCCTACCGAACAACCTGACCACGGCACCGCTGGCGGATGTCGCGCTCCAGGCCGGGTACCAGGGCGTGTTGACCACCGTGTTCGGCCTGCTGGCCTTTAACCGCGCGGTGGCGCTGCTGGGCGCGGCGGCGGGGGCCTCGCTCTCGGCACTCATCCCGGTCATCACCATGGCGCTGGCGGCGCTGCTGCTGGCCGAAATCCCACAGCCGCACGACGTTGCCGCCGCGTTCCTGATCGCCCTGGGCGTGGTGCTGCTGACGGCCAGCCGGCCCAAGGCACCGAGAGCCTGACCAGCCGCCCGGCCGCCTAGCCGGCGGCGTGCATCAAGCCCTGGCGCAGCATTTGGCTTGGGGTAGGAAGGCCGGGGAAGGAATTCCCCGGACCCCATGTTTTGTTTGCGAGTCCTTCGGGCGGGCTATGGAAGCGTCATTCTCAAGCCTTGGCCGGGGTGGCGCCGAAGATCCATGGCCTCCAGTGACTGCGGGCATGGCTATTTCTTTTGATAGTCATCAAGGCTGCGCGTGCCACTCCTGAAGCCGTACGCCAAACCCGCAGAAAAAAGATGGGGTTTCAGGGGAATTCATTCCCCTGACCTTCCTTTCCCCACCCTTGAATGTGGATTGGCCTTAGAGCAACGACGCGACCGTATCTGCCGGGCGGCACAGCTTTGTGCCGCGCGAAGTGGTAACGATGGGGCGGTTCACCAACACCGGCCGCGCCACCATCGCATCCAGGATAACGTCGCCCGAAGCATCCGCTGGCAGGTCGGGCGCTTCCTTGGCGCGCAGGATATCGCGCGGGGTAGCGCCCATCGCCGCCAGCAGACGCTGCAGCTGCGGGCGGGTCCAGCCGGCCTTGAGGTATTCCACCACCTGCGGCTCATGCCCGGCATCGCGTAGCGCGGCGAGCACCGTGCGGGACGTGCCGCAGGCAGGGTTGTGATAGATGGTGATGCTGTCCGCCATAATCGGTTCCCCCGGCAATGGAAGCCGAAGATCCGGGATACCGGGGCGGAACGCCAGGGGAGGGGAAGCCGGGTGGAACGCCTTGCTCCCCAGGCCACGCTTCCCTGTGGCGACAAGACGGGAGATTGGATGTCGAACGGGCCGGGGGATGACTCCCCCGGCCCGTTCCGCCGTCAGGTCTGGTTGCGCCTCTGCTTGATCCGCAGGCGGAACAGCAGCAGGGAACGGCCAGTTACCGTATAGGTCTCGCCGATCGGGAAGGCGGGTTCCTCGTCCTCCTCCTCGCCGATGACGTTGGTGTCCAGCAACCGCACCCAGGCTCGGCCGTCCTGGCTGGCCGGCAGGGTGAAATCCACCGCTTCATGATGCGCGTTCAGTATCAGCAGCAGCGTCTCGTCATGCGCGGCGACCTTGATGCCGCTTTCCTGGGCGCGGCCATCCAGCATGCGGGCGAAGCACTTGGTGTTGGGGTCGTTCCAGTCGTCCGGCTCCATCTCCTCGCCGGAAGGCTTGTACCAGGCCAGGGCCTTGCTGCCGCTGGCCTCGTGGAAGTCACCGTTCAGGAAGCGGCCGCGGCGCAGGACGGGGAAGCGGTTGCGCAACTGCGCCAGGCGCTGGGTGAAGGCGACCAAGTGTTCCCCCTTCTCCCCCCAGTCCCAGTCCAGCCAGGAGATCTCGTTATCCTGGCAATAGGCGTTGTTGTTGCCCTGCTGGGTGCGGCCGAACTCATCGCCCGCCAGCAGCAGCGGCGTGCCCTGGCTCAGATACAGCGTGCCCAGCATGTTGCGGATCTGCCGCTCGCGCGTCGCGTTGATCTCGGCGTCGTCCGTCGGCCCCTCGACGCCATAGTTGTGCGAGATGTTGTGCGAGTGGCCGTCGCGGTTCTCCTCGCCATTCGCCTCGTTGTGCTTCTCGTTGTAGGTGACGAGGTCGTTGACGGTGAAGCCGTCATGCGCCGCCAGGAAGTTCACGCTGGCCCAGGGCTTGCGGCCATTGTGGTCGAACAGGTCGCCGGAGCCGGAAAGGCGGTTGCCGAGGTCGGCCACCTTGCCTTCCTCGCCCATCCAGAAGCCCCGCACGGTATCGCGGTACTTGTCGTTCCACTCGGCCCAGCCGGGCGCGAAGTTGCCGACCTGGTAGCCGCCGGGGCCGATGTCCCACGGCTCGGCGATCAGCTTGACGTCGGCCAGGACCGGGTCCTGCATGCAGGCCTTGAGGAAGGCGGATTGCGTGTCGAACCCGCCGGGCTCGCGCGCCAGGATGGTGCCGAGGTCGAAGCGGAAGCCATCGACATGCATCTCGTTGACCCAGTAGCGCAGGCTGTCGGTGACCATCTGCAGCACCCGGGGGTGGCTGAGGTTCACCGTGTTCCCGGTGCCGGTGTCGTTGATGTAGTAGCGCTTCTGGTCCGGCAGCAGGCGGTAGTAGCTGGCGTTGTCGATGCCCTTGAAGGACAGGGTGGCGCCGCGCTCGTTGCCTTCGGCCGTGTGGTTGTACACCACGTCCATGATGACCTCGAGGCCCGCGTCATGCAGCCTCGCCACCATCTCCTTGAACTCGGAGAAGGCGAAGTCCGGGGTGCGCGCGTAGCGACGGGCCGGGGAGAAGAACCCGAGGGAGTTGTACCCCCAGTAGTTCACCAGCCCCTTGTTGATCAGGTAGTCGTCGTTCAGGAAGAAGTGGATCGGCAGCAGCTCGACCGACGTCACGCCCAGCGACTTGATGTGCTTGATGACGTCGGGATGCGCCAGGCCGGCATAGGTGCCCTGGGCGTCCGGCGGCACCAGCGGGTGGCGCTTGGTGATGCCCTTGACGTGCGTCTCGTAAAACACCGTGCGCTCCCACGGGATGCGCGGGCGGCGGTCGTTGCCCCAGGTGAAGGCGGGGTCCACCACGCGGCACTTCGGCATGTACTGGGCGCTGTCCCGCTCGTCGTAGGACAGGTCCTCGTCCTTGTGGCCGATCGTGTAGCCGAACAGCGAGGGATCCCACTTCAGGTCGCCGACATGGCTGAGCGCGTAGGGGTCCAGCACCAGCTTGTTCGGGTTGAAGCGGTGGCCTTCCTCCGGCGCATAGGGGCCATGGACGCGGTAGGCGTAGACGGTGCCGGGCCGCGCGTCGGGCAGGAAGCCGTGGAACACCTCGTTGGTGTATTCCGGCAGCTCGATGCGTTCCAGCTCAGTCTCGCCCGAATGGTCGAACAGGCAGAGCTCGACCTTGGTGGCGTTGGCCGAGAACAGGGCGAAATTGACGCCGAGCCCGGTCCAGGTGGCGCCCAGAGGGTTCGGGCGTCCTTGCGAGATACGCGATTGGTTGAACGAAGGTGGCACGGTGAACCCCTGGTTGGAGAGCGCCACGGTTAAGCGTGCCGCGCCTCGCGAAGTTGCGAGGCGCGGCGCGGATTTCAGCGCGGCAGCGTATCAAGCCCCGCCGCGATGTCGGCGATCAGGTCCGCCGTGTCCTCCAGCCCGATGTGGAAGCGCACGGTGGGGCCGCCTAGCCGGTCGGCGCTGGTGGCGGTGCGGCTGACATAATTGGTGGTCGGCAGCGCCAGGCTCTCGAACCCGCCCCAGGAGGCGCCGATGCCGAACAGCTTCAGCCCGTCCACCACGGCGTCGATCTGCGCCGTGCTGTAGCGGGGCTGGAACACCACGCCGAACAGGCTGCACGCGCCGGTGAAGTCCCGCTTGAACAGGGCGTTCTGCGGGTGGCTGGGCAGGGCCGGGTGCAGCACCTTCAGCACTTCCGGCCGGCCCTCGAACCACCGCGCGACCTCCAGCCCGGCCTGTTCCTGGTGCTTCAGCCGCACCGCCATGGTCCGCAGGCCGCGCAGCGCCAGCCAGCAATCGTCCGGGCTGGCATAGTGGCCCATGTAGCGGCCGGCGGCGGCAATGGCGTGGAAATCCTCGTCATTGTTCACGGTGATGCTGCCCAGCAGCACGTCCGAATGCCCGCCGACATACTTGGTCAGCGCCTGGATGGAGACGTCCACGCCATGCTGGAAGGGCTGGTAGTGGTGGATGCCCCAGGTGTTGTCCATCAGCACCTTGGCGCCGGCAGCATGGGCCACTTCGGCCAGGGCATCGATGTCCTGCAGCTCGAAAGTGTGGCTGCCGGGGCTCTCTGTATAGAGCACCTTGGTGTTGGGCCGCATCAGCGCCCGCAGCCCCTCGGCGTCGATGGTGGGGTCGTAGTAGGTGGTCTCGATGCCCCAGCCGACCATCAGCCCATCGGCCAGGCGGCGCGTCGGGCTGTAGACGGTGTCGGGGATCAGGCAGTGGTCGCCGGCCTTGAGGTAGGCCAGCAGCGGCACGGCGCAGGCGGCCAGGCCGGTGCCGACGATCATGCAGCGCGTGCCGCCCTCCACCTCGGCGATGGCGTCCTCCAGCGCGAAATGCGTCTGGCCGCCGGCGGTGCCGTAGGTCAGGGCATGCTTGTCGAACGACGCATCGTTGATGGTGCCGCGCGCCGCGCAGGACGGGTACAGCACCGTGGAGCCGCGATGCACGCCGTGATTGACGAAGCCGTGGGTGCGGACCGAAGGCCGGCTGACATGGGTGACGCGGGTGGCGAAGCCCTGCCCGTCGGTGGCGTGCGGCGGCTTGGAATGGTCGTCGGGCATCAGGCGCTCTTCTCTTTCTGCGTTTCGGGGCGGGAGGCCCATTCGGTCCAGGAACCGTCATAGATGGCGGGTTCCGGCAGGCCGGCGCGCACCAGGCCCAGCGCCACCACGCAGGCGGTCACGCCGGTGCCGCAGGAGGCGATGAGCGGCTGGGAGCCGTCGATGCCGGCCTGGGCAAAGATGGCCCGCAGCGCATCCGGCGGCAGCATGGTCTGGTCCGGCGCCAGCAGCTCGGTCGCCGGTACGTTGCAGGCGCCGGGCATGTGGCCGGAGGGCAGGCCGGGGCGTGGCTCGGCTGCCGTGCCATCGAAGCGGCCACGGGCGCGGGCATCGATGATGCGCGCCGAGCCATCCGCCACCACGCGCTTCACATCGCCGATGCCGGCCAGGCGGCGGGCGATGAAATCGGCCCAGAAGGTCTGCTGGGCGGGCGCGGGGGCGGGGCCGGCGGCGGTATCGCCACCCTCCGCGCGCCATTTCGGCAGGCCGCCATCCAGCACCGCCACCCGCTCATGCCCGAACAGCCGCAGCAGCCACCAGCCGCGCGCGGCGGAGAACAGCCCCTTCTGGTCGTAGAACACGATGCGGGCGTCGTTGGAGACGCCCATCTGCCCCAGCAGCCGCGCGGCGCGGCCCGGGGTGGGGGCCATGTGCGGCAGGTCCGTCTCCGGGTCCGCCACCTCGTTGATGTCGAAGAAGCGGGCGCCGGGGATATGCGCGGCGTCGAACAGCGCGCGGGCGTCCTTGCCCTCGGGTGGCAGGTAGTAGGTGGCGTCGAAGAGCACGAGGTTGGGCTTGCCCAACTCGCCCTTCAGCCAATCGGCGGATACCAGGTCCTGCATGGCGTTTAGTCCTCCACCACCAGGTAGACCCGGCGGTTCTGCTTGCCCTTGTTCTCGAGCTTGGTGACGGTCACGGTGCCGATCTCGCCGGTGGCGCGCAAATGGGTGCCGCCGCAGGGCTGGAGGTCGACGGGGGCTTCACCCTCGCCGATCCGCACCAGCCGCACCACCCCCGCGCCGCGCGGCGGCTTGACCGAGAGGGTGCGGACCAGCCCCGGATTGGCGTCCAACTCCGCCTCATCCACCCAGCTCGTGCTGACCGGGTGGTTGGCGGCGACAAGCGCGCGCAGCCCCTCGGTCAGCGCTTCCTTCGTCGGCGGCTCCGGCAGGTCGAAATCCAGGCGGGACTTCTCCAGCCCGATCTGCCCACCGGTGACGCCGGCGCCGGGGATCAGGCTGCACAGCAGGTGCATGGCGGTGTGCATGCGCATCAGCCGGTGGCGGCGTGGCCAGTCCAGCGCCATCGTCACCGCCGCGCCATCGGGCGGCAGGGTGGCGCCTTCCTCGGGCTTCAGCAGGATGGCGCCGGCCTCGCCCTTTATGGTGTTGGCCACCGCCAGCGTGCCACCCTCCCACCGCAGCGTGCCGGTATCGCCGGGCTGGCCGCCGGACTGGGCGTAGAAGATGGTGCGGTCCAGCCACACGCCCTCCGCCGTGGCGGAGAGCACCTTGGCCTCGGCTTCGCGGGCATAGGCATCGGCGTGGAACAGGGTCTCGGTGGTCATGCGGTCCATTCCTGCCGCAGCCGCGCGCTGTGCACCTGCAGCCACAACAGGCTGAGTGCCGCGCTGGCGTTGCGGATCTCGTTGCGCGCCATCATCGCGAAGGCTTCGTCGGCATCGACGATGGTCACGCGGGTTTCCTCGTGCTCGCTCTCCAGCCCAAGCGTGCCGGCCTCGCCGGGCTCGGGCAGGTGGACGCGGGCGGCGTAGAAATTCAGCTTCTCGTCGCAGCCGCCCTGCAGCAGCATGAACTGGCCGATGGATTCCAGCTTGTCCGGCGTCAGCCCGGCTTCCTCCTGCACCTCGCGCGCCGCGCATTCCTCCGGGTCCTCGCCTTCCTCCAGCAGGCCGGCGGGGCATTCGCGGGAGATCGGGTCTTCCCCGGCGGCCAGGCACGGCAGGCGGAACTGCTCGATCAGGGCGATGCGGTGCGTCCAGGGGTCGTAGGGCAGGATCACCACGGCGCGGCCGCGCCGCCACATCTCCCACGTCAACAGGCCGGAGAGGCTGCCATCGAAGCGGCGATAGCGGAAACGCACGCGTTGCAGCGGGAAGCGGCCATCCCAGACCACCTCGTCGCTCTCCGGCACATACAACGGATGCTCCGGCACCACCGGGGCCTTGGCGGGCCGCGCCATCATGCGCACGGGCCTTCAGGGGCGTGGCGGACGGTTGCGCGCCTCGCGGTGTGATGCCAAGCCTTGGTGCGGAACGTCCAGATCATGCAACAAACCATCCTTTCCGATTCTGCCCGCCCCTCTGCCGAGGCGCAGGCCGCCGAGACCCGCCGCATCAGGGCCGCGCGCCAGAAAGCCATTCTGTGCGTTCTGGGCGCCGCCGCAACCTTCGCCCTTGCCGCGGCCGCCGTGAAGGCGCTGCGGGGCGAGGTGCCGGTGATGCAGGTCATCCTGTTCCGCAACCTGCTGGCCATCCCGGTGCTGCTGGCATTGGCGGTGCTGGCGGCGCGCAAGGCGGGGCGCAATGCCTCCCTCGCCGCGCTGCTGACGACGCGGCAGCCTTTCGCCCATGCGCAGCGGGTGCTGTGGGGGCTGCTGGGCATGTTCGGGAGCTTCTACGGCTACGTGCACCTGCCGCTGGCGACCGTCACGGCGCTCAGCTTCACCATGCCGTTCTTCCTCGCCGGCCTGTCCGTGCTGATGCTGGGGGAGACGTTGCAGCGTGGGCGGATGCTGGCGATGCTGGCCGGGTTCGGTGGCGTCCTGGTGATGCTGCGCCCGTGGGAAGGGCTGGAGCAGACCGGCCTGCCGCTGGTGCCGGTGCTGGTGGTGCTGGCCGGCGCGCTGGGTTGGGCTCTGGCGATGATCACCATCCGCCGCATGGGCGAGAACGGCGAGTCGGGTGCCACGATCGTGCTGTGGTTCGCGCTGGGCGGCACCGTCGTCGGCGCCGTGGCGGCGTTGCCGGGCTGGGCCTGGCCGGATGGGCGGCAATGGGCGCTGCTGGTGGCGGTCGGGGTGATCTCCGCCTTCGCGCAGTTGCTGATGACGGCGGCTTATCGCAGCGGCGACACCACGCTGATCGCGCCGTTCGAATATTCCGGCATCCTGTGGACCACCGCGCTCGGTGCGCTGATCTGGGAGGAATGGCCGGATGCGTGGAGCGCGGTCGGCATCGCCATCCTGGTGGCCGGCGGGCTGGCCATGTGGTGGGGCAACACGCGCGGCAATACCCGCGGCGGATAGGGCGGATCGACATTTGTGCGCTGAGACGGGCAGGGAAGGTCAGGGGAAGGAATTTCCCTGAAACCCCATCTTTTTTCTGCGAGTTTGGCGTCAGGACTGGGCAGGAGGCTATGATGACTACAACGGGACGCCTGAACTGAACCTTCAGCCTCCGGAGGTCATGGACCTCCGGCGCGCGCCCGGTTTGGCTTCAAAAGGCCGCCGCACCAGCAGTCACACCCAAATGACTCACAGAAGAACGATGGGGTCCGGGGAATTCTTTCCCCGGCCTTCCTGTCCGAAGCTGCATGTCGATCCTTCCCAGGAAGCGGCGCCTGGGCACGGCCGGACAGCAGCCGCCATTTCGCAGGTACGAACGGATTGCTGGCGCCACCGCATCAGCCGGACTGGCCGATGCATCATACGATGGAGGGGAGGTCGTACCCGCTGCATCGCTGGGCAGCGGACACGACCTGATGCTCCGCAGAGCCCGGTAGGGTGGACCCAGCCAGCTACCCGATCAGCCCTGGCGGTAGCGCGTCGCCACGTCCCGGCGCGACAGGTGCGGGCCCATGGCGGTGCGCGCCGTCTCGTATTCCTGCCACTGGCCTTCGTCCTCCAACGGCGGGATGGTCACCACCTCGCCCCGCTCGAAGCCCAGCAGGGCCGCTTCGACCAGGTCGTTGGCCTCCATCACCATCCCGTCCGGGAAGGCATCCACGTCCTTGCCGGAACGCTCCCAGATCTCGGTGCGGGTGGCGCCGGGCAGCACGACCTGCGCGTGCACGCCGGTGCCCTTCAGCCCCGCGGCCAGGGAAAGCGTCAGGTTCAGGATGTAGGATTTGGAACCACTGTAAATGCCCTCGAACAGCTCCGGCGCCAGTGCCAGCACGGAGGAGATGTTGATCAGCCCGCCCTTGCCGCGCGCCACGAAGGCCTTGCCGGCCGCGCTGGCCAGCAGCGTCGGCGCCGTAATGTTCAGGGTGATCACCCGCTCGATCGCCGCCGGTTCGCTATCCAGCAGCCCGCCATCCAGTGCCATGCCGGCGTTGTTGACCAGCAGGGTAATGGCGGAATCTTCCGCCAGGCGCTGCGCCACCTTCACCAGCGCGGCTGGGTCGGTCAGGTCGGCTTGCAGGATGTCGATGGTGCGGCCGGTCTCGGCCCGCAGGGTGGTGGCCAGGGCCTCCATCCGCGCTTGGTCCCGCGCTACCAGGGTCAGGTCATAGCCACGCTCCGCCAGCTTGCGGGCGTAGACGGCACCGATGCCGCTGGAGGCGCCGGTGATCAAGGCGGTGCCCAGGCCGGAATGGGGGGTGGTCGAACTCATGGAAATCTCCGTTTGGCCACGGGGCGGGCCAACTCACTTGCAATACGATAGTAAGTCGCTATCTTTTTGCAATGGACACTGACGCACTTTCTCATGGGCCCTGCCCGGTGGCCCGCGGCCTTGCCCGGGCCGGCGATGGCTGGAGCTGGCTGATCCTGCGCGATGCCGGGCTGGGCGTGGCGCGCTTCGATGAGTTCCGCACGCGGCTGGGGATCGCCCCCAATATCCTGACGAGCCGGCTGAAGGCGTTGACGGCGCATGGCCTGTTGGAAAAACACCGCTACAGCGAACGGCCGCCGCGCTACGAATACGTGCTGACCGAAGCGGGGCGGGACTTCCTGCCGGTGCTGCAGGTGCTCGGCGCCTGGGGTGCCCGCCATTGCGGCGGCGGCCCGCTCAACCGACTGGTCGATGCCGAGACCGGCCATACCGTGCATGCCGTGGTGGTCGACCAGACCAACGGCGCCCGCCTCGGCACCCGCAAGCTACGGCTGGTGACGGCAGAGGAAGCGTTGGCGGAAGCCTGAGCGATCAGGCGGCCACCGCATCCGGCAGCCGCGCCAGCCGTGGTACGGGGGAGGCGGCGATCAGCAGGAACTGCACCAGGAAGCAGCCTGCTGCGACCGCCAGGCTGGCCTCCACCCCCATCCGTGCCGCGACCAGCGCGCCGATGGCGGCCCCCAGCGGCCGGGCGCCGAAGGTCGCCGTCATCACCAGGGCGGAGACCCGGCCGAGCAGCGCCTGCGGCGTCACCGCCTGCCGCAGCGTGGTGGTGGCAATGGTCCAGAGGATTGGCCCCACGCCGAACAGGAAGAAGGACAGCCCCGCCAGCGCCGGCAGGGGCACCCAGGCGGTCAACAGCATCAGCAGGGCGCCCGCCAGCCCGCAGGCCGGCCCGACCACCACCAGCGTGCCGAAGCCCATCCGCGCCGCTAGGCGCGGTGCCACCCAAGCCCCCACCACCATGCCGCCGCCATAGATGGCCAGCGTCACGCCGACGCCCCAGGCTGTCAGCCCCAGATGCTGCACGGCATACGCCACATACACGGCCTGCAGCACGAACCAGCCGGTGTTGAAGAACACCGCTGTCAGTAGCACCGGCCGAAGCAGCGAATGTGTGCCGACGAAGCGCGCACCTTCCCGCAATTCATCCAGCGGGTGGCGGCGCGGGCGGGCAGTGCCCTGGCTTTCCGGCAGCCTCGCCAGCGTCAGGGCCGCCAGCAGGGACAGCACCGTGGCCAGCACGTAGGCCGTGGATGCGCCGGTCCCCCCCACCAGCGCACCACCCAAAGCTGGGCCCGCTGCGAAGGCGATGCTACGCGCCAGTTCCAGCCAGCGATTGGCCGTGGCCAACTGGTCCCGCCGCACCAGCGACGGTACCAGCGCCGGCGCCGCCACGCTGTAAGCCACCGTGCCGATGGCACCCACGAAGCCCAGCGCCGCCAGCAAGGGCAGGTTCATCGCCCCGCCCACCAGCAGCGCCAGCACCACCAGCAGCGACGCCGCGCGCAGGAACTCCGCCCCCGCCATCAGCCAGCGGCGGGACATCCGGTCCGCCAGCACGCCGATGGGCAGGGACAGCAGCAGGAACGGCAAGGTCTGCGCCGTTTGCAGCAACCCCGCCTCCGCCGCCCCGGCCCCCAGCAACAGCACCGCCACCAGCGGCGCCGCCGCCAGCGCCACCTGCTCGGACAACTGCGCCGCCAGGTTGGACCAGCTCAGCCGGCGAAAAGCAGACGGAAGGGCGGTGTCGGCAGACATGGGCGAAGACCTTTGGATGCGGTCCGGCCACGGTGGCGGAGCAGCCGGGTGCTGGAACTCCGCTTCTTGCTGCCAAATCGGGATTGCTTCTTGGGGGCGAAGGCCGGGGAAGGAATTCCCCGGACCCCTTCTTTCTCTTTTCGAGTTTTCGCCGGTGTGGCTGCTGAGGGCATGGTGCTGAATGGCGGCTGGGTGCGCCGGAGATCCCAGACCTCTGGTGACCGACGATTCAGCCCGCGTGGCCCATTTATAAAATCATCAAACGGCGTCCGCTCTCAGTCCTGAAGCGCCACGCCAAACTCGAAGAAAAAAAAGAAGGGGTCCGGGGAATTCCTTCCCCGGCCTTCCCCACCAACGCAACAACCCAATCAGGGCGCAGGCGCGCGCGGGTCCTGGCCGTCGAAGCGCTTGGCGAACCAGTAGCGCCGTTGGCCGTGCGGCCGTCCTTCCAGCCCGCCCAGGGCGATGTAGCCGTGCCGTTGGTAGAAGGCGGGTGCCTGGAAGCTGCTGGTGTTGAGATGCACGCCGACCGCCCCGCGCTGCCGGGCCGTCTCTTCCGCCTGGGCCAGCATCAGGCTGCCGATGCCCTGGCCGCGCAGGCTGTCATCCAGCCAGAATGTCTCGACATAGAGCCAGTCCAGCACCACTTCGCCGACCAGCCCGCCCAGGATGCGGCCGGAGGGGTCCCGGTGCACCAGGCAAAGTGGCTGGCTGGTGGCGGTGAAGCCCAGTGCGGCGGCCCGGTGGGCGCGCAGGCCTTCGCCAATGGCCTTGGCTTCGGGCCCGTGGCGGTCCTCGATGAGTTCGAAGGTCGTCGTGTCGTTCATGGGGCTCCCAGCGGTTTGCCGGTTTTCAGGGCGGCGACGGCCTCCGCCACCGCGCGGGCTTCCTCGGCGGCGGCGCTGCGGGGCGCGCTTTCCACCACGCCCAGCCCCTTGGCGAAGGCGGTGGCGAAGGCGGTGCGGTTGCCGAAGCCAGGTTCCAGCAAGGGTAGTTCCCGCCGAAGCAATTCGCGTGCGATGTCCTCCCGCAGCTTGCCGGCGGCGGGTACGCGGTTCAGCACCAGCATGGCGCGCCGCCGTTCTTCCGCCACCAGGGCCAGCGTACCTTCCATGGCCCAGACATCGGCAGGGGAAGGCTGCAGTGGCACCAGCACCAGGTCGGCGCCGCGGATGGCGATGCGCGCATCGGTATCGGCATGCGGCGGCGTATCCAGCACCACGACGTCATGCGCCTTGGCCATGCGCTCGATCATCGCCGGCAGCCGCCAGCCGGAGGGTGCCTCGAAGGTCAGCGGGGCGGCGCGCGTGCCGGCCGTGGTGCGTTCCTGCTGCCAGCGGGCCAGGGTCTGCTGCGGGTCGGTATCCAGCAGCGCCACGCGCAGGCCCTGCGCGGCGTAGGTGGTGGCCAGTGTCGCCGCGACGGTGGACTTACCGGCGCCGCCCTTGCGTTGTGCCACTGCTACCACGAAGGCCATTGGTTCGGTTTCCCCAGGGCATGAACACCGGCGGCGGAAATGCCAGCCAGCAGGAACCACGCGCGCCGCCGCGACGCTTCGTGCCGACGCGGAACGCCGCGTTGTGCGGTGCGTATGATCGCGCGGCGAGGAAGCGGCGGGAAGCGCGAATCATCCTTCGAGCGAATCGAGATGGAATGCGCGTCCGGAGAAGTCCAGCACCACGGCCGCCATGGGAGGCACTGGCAGGGGCGGGCGGATCAGGCCCGCGCCGTATCGGTTCATCCTCCCGCACGTGCCCCACGTCGTACCTGGAACGCCAGCAGCAGCGCGCAGCAGGCAATCAGCGTACCGGCGATGCTGATGCCGGGCAGGCCCGCGATGGCGATCGCAATGCCGCCCGCCGCCGCGCCGCTGGCCTGGCCGAGATAGACGCCGGATGCATTGGCGGCCAGCACGACGCCCCGCGCATCCGGCGCCAGCGCGATCAGGCGGGACTGCACGATGGGCATCATGGCGAAGATGGCCATGGAGGACACCAGCAGTGCCAGCCCCTGCGCGACGATGGCCAGCACGCTGCCATGCAGGAAGCCGAGCAGCAGGGAGGCCTGCAGCGCCTGCGCGGCGACGATGGCCGCCGGCACCAGCCATACGGTGTGAACGCCCGCCTTCTCATACATCCGCGTGCCCAACGGCAGGCCGAAGATGGAAGCGATGCCCGAGAGCGCCTGCATCAGCCCGACGCCGCCGCCGCTCAACCCGCTGACCGCATTCACCGCCGGGCCGATATAGGCGGAGGTGGCGAAGGAGCTGGTGAAGCAGAAATAGGCCAGCCCGATCGCCGGCAGCACGCCGCCGCGCCGCAGTACGCCGAGGTTGGCGCCGCCCCGGCCGTCGCCGGGCACTTCCGGCAGGGCGAAGCGAATGGCCAGGGCGCTGGCGGCGCAGAGCACCGTGGTCAGCCCGAAGGCACCGTGCCAGCCGAAGGTGGCACCGGCGACGGAGCCCAGCGGGATGCCGAGCAGGAAGGCCGCCGTGGTGCCGCCGATGACCAGCGCCAGCGCCCGCGCCCGTTTCTCCGGCGGCGCCAGCACCACGGCGACGGCACTGGCGGAGGGCACGATCAGCGCCGCCGCCATGCCGCACAGCACCCGCAGCACCAACAGCGCCCCGAAGCTGGGCGCCAGCGCCATGCCGAGATTGAGCAGCGCCATGGCGGAAAGCGCCGCGACCATCAGCCGCCGGCGCGGCACCCGCGCGCACAGCGCCGCCAGCGGGATGGCCGAAAGCCCATAGGCCAGTGCGAAGGCGGTGCCGAGCTGCCCGACCTGGGCGACGGCGACGCCCAGATCGTGCGACATCTCGTTCAGCAGGCCGGCATAGACGAAGGACTGGGTGGACGTGGCGAAGGACGCGGCGGCCAGGACGGGCACCCGGCCCATGCCGCGCGAAAAGGATGACGCTGAAATGGCCGCACGCTCCGCCAATGCTATGATGCCACGGTGGCATCGGGCCGTTGTGCAGTGCAAGGCCCGTGCCGAGATGGACGAAGCGCCCGAAGGCGCCCACATTCGACCTGATTTCTAAAGGGAGAGCCGCCATGAGCGTTGCCGACGTCACACCCCGCGCCGCCTGGGACTCGCTGCGGACCGATCATGATGCGGTGCTGATCGATGTCCGCACAGATGCCGAGTGGAACTTCGTCGGCCTGCCGGACCTCGCGGAAGCCGGCAAGCAGCCCGTGCTGATCCCCTGGCAGGTCTATCCGTCCATGCAGGTGAACGCGGCGTTTTCCGAGCATCTGCGCAAAGCGGGCGTGACGCCGCTGAACAAGCTGTACTTCCTCTGCCGCTCCGGCGCCCGCAGCCTGGCGGCCGGGCAGGCGGCGCAGGCCGCCGGCTTCCCCAATGCCTTCAACGTGGCGGACGGGTTCGAGGGTCCGCCGGATGCCAGCGGCCATCGCGGCAGCGTAGCGGGCTGGAAGGCCGAGGGCCTGCCCTGGCGCCAGCGCTAAACGGCGAGGGACCAATCGGTCATGGATCGCGCGGGCACTGAGCCCGGCGCGATCCTGGCCGCGTTTCTGGCCTGACTAGCTGGCGTGGGCCTTGCGCGTCGCTGCCGCCTTCTTGGCGCCGGCGGAACGCGCGGCGGCGGAGCGGGAGGCCGAGGCCTGGCCGCCAGCCTTGCCGCCCTTGTGGGACGCGGCGTTGCTGGAGGGATGCCCGCGGCCGGAGCCGCTTTTCTTCCCGCCGCCTTCATCCTTGTTCACCGTCGCCCAGGCCCGCCGCTCGGCCTCGCCTTCGGGAACGCCACGGGCCTCGTAGCCTTCCTCGATATGCTCGGCCTTGCGCTTCTGCTTGTCGGTGTAGGCAGACTTGTCACCACGGGGCATGGCGTCCTCCTTCCGTTGCACGAAGAAGAAACGCTCCCGGGCGCACCGGGTTCCCTGGCACGCCGGCCCCGCGGCGTTCATCGCCGCGAGGCCTTCAGGTAAGCCGCAGCTTAGCTGCAGCGCGGCTCATGCGGCGTGGCGTCGTAGCCGGCGAGGCCGGGTACGCCGTAGCCGGGGAACACCGTGTTCTCGGCATCGTCCGGGCCGGGCTTCACGCCAAACCACTTCTCGGACAGGGCAGCCAGGCTGCCGTCCTTCTTCATGCACTCCAGCACGTTCTCCACCGCGTTGCGCAGTTCCGCGTTGTCGCGGCGGAACGGCGCGCCCCAATGCGCGCGGGTCTCCTTGATGACGAAGTCCGGCACGAAGTTCGGCGTGCGGGTGGCGGCGTAGCGGATGACGGTGTTGCCGCCGAGCGTCGCATAGGCGCGGCCGGCCAGCACCGCCTGCACGGCATCCGGCTGGCTCTCGAAAGTCTGCGCCGTGAAGCCGTACTTGGCCGCGTTCGCCTGCGCCCACGCGTCGTAGGCGGAACCCTTGTTCACGGCGATGACCTTGCCGCGCAGTTCCTCCAGGCTGGTGATCGGCGTGGTGCCCTTGCGGATGCCGAACTGGAAGGCAGTGTAGAGGTAGCCCTCGGTGAACAGCAGGTTCTCCGCCCGCTCCGCCGTGACCGTCACCGGCGCCGCCAGGAAGTCGTAGCGGCCTGCATTCAAAGCAGGCACCAGGCCGGAGAAGCTGGCACTATCAATGGTGATGGGCCGGCCGAGACGGCGCGCGACCTCGGTGAACAGATCCACGTTGAAGCCCTGCACGCCGCCATCCAACTTGGGGAAGGCATGCGGGGCAAAAGTGCCGTCCACCGCCGTCCGCAGCGGCTGCTGCGCGGAAGCAGGGGTCGCCAACAGCCCAAAGGCCAGCGGCGCGGCAAGAAGGCAGGCAAGGAAACGCATCGTTCAAAGACTCCTGGCGGCCAAGTTCGCCGCGATGGTGGCGCTGGCCAGCGCCGATTGCCAGCAAGAAGCGTGCAACATCCGCCGGCAAACGGGAAGTAAATGTCCCTAAGGCCAGCGTTTGCCGCAAAAAATATCCTCGGGTGCGGGGCACGCGTGGGCTAGGGGCGGGGGGTGAAGGCCGGGGAAGGAAT
>Ga0308159_1003172_pt1 | contig 17193 bp, 13 predicted proteins | sample PhyCR1_FD_201040 | JGI IMG/M metagenome (GOLD analysis project Ga0308159, IMG submission 201040) | Phyllosphere microbial communities from UC Gill Tract Community Farm, Albany, California, United States - DLSLC.R1 | ecosystem: Host-associated > Plants > Phyllosphere > Unclassified | place: USA... | reverse complement strand
CGGGACGATGGTGGTTCGGACAGGTAACTCTGCCCTAGTGTGGGTGGCAGGCAATGCACCCGAGGTGTCGACCAAAGGCGACTACTACCAAGGCAAGAAGAGCATTCCCCGGCCGCTGCAGCTTATCCGTCATGCGGGCAGCGGGCCGCTTGAACTCATAGCACATGAGGCGCTGGCCCTCACGAAGATGGATTGGAATAACGACGCGCTCTACGACCCTGTGCCGGTCAGCATTCGCTATTCGCAGAAACTGGCCCGCACGATAGCGAACGTCCCGGACCTGCCGCGGAATGTCTATCCCTATCGGCTGTTCATGTGATCGCACCACGATATGCGCTCTGCAGGGCACGGCTCGGCCGGGCTAGGACGAGAACTGAATACGACCAGCTTATAGTAGCGCTACAGCGCACGTGTAAGCGCCATTCCTGAAGCGCGGCTAATTGGTGAACTGGCCCTAGAATTCGCTGCCCCCGGAATTCGAGTCAGATCAGCTTGCTTGCCGAAACCGGTGTGGTGAGTGTGCCCGCGATATAACGCGCCGCGCGCTCAATCTCGGGGAAGAGCGTCTTTTCATTGATGGCGAGTTTGTCGAGTTGATCGCGAATGTCTTCTTGGCGGCAGCGGCGATAGTGATGCGGTCGATCTTGACCCCCAACGCGTTGGGGTCTTCGAGCTCTTCCGTCAGGCCGAAGACAAAAAAGGCACCCGATTGCGCGAGGATGCGCTTGTTGTTCTGCTTGGGCTTAACCATCAACACGTCGTCAAGGTCGCTCGGCTCGATCCCGAACTCGAACCCGCTGCTCTCTTGGCGGATGAAATGGACAAGCCGCCGGATCGGCAGCGAATTGTTGAACTCTTCCTGTTCGAGGCCAGTGTCGATCTTCTTTTGTAAATCCCATCGCAGGCGTGCCAGGTTCGCCAGGATGCTGACGGTGTCGCTGTCGAAATAGCGCACTCGCCGCTTGGATACCGACAGGATGACGACCTCGCCGTCCGCCTCGACGCTGCGCAGGACGCGCTTGCCGGCACGAATCAACGGAACGCGCTTCTTGGTCGGCTCGCAGGCAAAATAGAGTGCGACGAGTGGGTTCAGCGACACGTCGAGCACGCGAGTCGGCAGCGAATAATGCTGCATTCGGACGAGTAGTTCGAGTGCGCTCGTATCGGCCGAGAAGTCCTCGGGATGTGCCGCCACCAGCTCGCGCAGGAGGATGTGTTCGTTTTCGCGGTTCACGGCAGTTCGAAAGATCGACGGTTGTAGCTTGAACGCCGAATTGCCGTGGCCCCGGTATGACACCAGTCGCGTCGCCGATGTCGTCCGGCCTAGGATTTCCGAGACAAAGTCCTCCAGCTTTTCGATGGGCGCAGTCGCCATGGTAGTCCCCCTCAGAAATTGAACCTAGGGAATTTCGGGGCCAGTATATAGGAATTGTTCTGGCGGAAGATTCAGGGCGGCGGTTGGGCTGGGGATCGACCGGATTGGGGCGCAGGGCCAACTGGCGGCTGTCTGACGCGCGAATGGCGGGTTTCGGCATCAGCGGCCATTTCAGCGACCTTGCCGAAACGACCTAAGCTGGTCGTAAGCTGACCTGGTAGCACCTTCCGGGATCTGATTGACCGCGGGAGCGACGGCTCGGTACCGTGTCGCACGATGCGTGATTTGTTGGCCTTCGACCGACGCGATCTGCAGCTCGATTCCGGCGCGGCGCTGCTCGCGGGGTTCGCGCTAAAGTTCGATCAGGCACTGCTCGATGCGGTAGCGGCGATCGCGATCGCTGCGCCGTTCCGCCACTTGGAGACGCCCGGGGGTAGACGCATGTCCGTGGCCATGACCAATGCCGGGAGGCTCGGCTGGATCTCGGACCGGCGCGGGTATCGCTACGGCGACACCGACCCGTTGAGCGGCCTTGCCTGGCCGGCGATGCCGGCGCTCTTCCGCCAGCTGGCGAGCGACGCTGCGGCGGCGGCGGGATTTGACCGGTTCGAGCCCGAGGCGTGCCTCGTCAACCGCTACGAGCCGGGCGCGAAGCTGTCGCTTCACCAGGACCGGGACGAGCGCAATCTCAACCAGCCGATCGTGTCGGTTTCGCTCGGCGTCGATGCGATCTTCCTGTGGGGCGGGCAAATGCGCGGCGACCGCGTCCGCCGATTCACGCTCCATCACGGCGACGTGGTGGTCTGGGGTGGGCCGGCGCGCCTCACCTATCATGGCGTCGATACGCTCGTCCGGGCCGCACATCCGCTGACGGGAGAGCTCCGCTACAATCTCACCTTCCGCCGGGCCGCCTGATCACGTACCGTTCAACGGATTGACGGGCGCGACTGTTCACGGTACGTTCTGCTGGCGCAGGAGATTGTCAATGCCAACCACGCTTTTCCGCAACCGCTTCGATGTCGACATCACGTTGCGAGACGCAGCGCTCGATGCCGAGAACCGGCCGACCCGGCGCATGATCGCGAACGCCGCGATCGGGATGCATGTCGAGGACGCTTATTATTCGACCCGCGAGCTGCGCGAGGCGGTGCGCTGGGTTCATGAAGGCGTGCCGGCGGGCAAGCTCAAGCTCGCTGCGATCCTCGCCAACGACGGCGCGGACGATTTCCAGCGCTGCCTGTATTTCTGCCTCGCAGGTCGCGGCGTCGTAGGCATGCTCGACGATCTCGAATGGCTGGAAGATCTGCTTGAGCGACGCGGACGCGTGGCCGGTGAGCAGAAGCGTCTCAAGGCCTCGCTGATGCCGCTGACCAACCCTTATGTCGCCGACGCGCCCGACGGACCGTTGGTGACGATGGATGGCGGGTTCGAGCAAGGTCCGTCCTGGTGGGCCGACCCGGCGCTGTCGGCCTGAGTTCATCGCTCGCAGGCTAGGCGCTCGCCGTGTCGCCAGCGCGACGGCTCGATCCACGTGCCGGCGAAAGCGCCCGCCCGCCGTGCGCGCGCTTGTGCGAACGCCGTTCGATAGCGTGTCGCGCGGCCGGGATCGTGGCGAAGATACTGGGCCTCGGGCACGGCGAATCCGGCGCGGATAATCTGCTCGCCAAGGTCGCGACCATCGACCGTGACGCTCGCCACCGGCCGCCCGTAAGAGCTGGTAGCGGTCAGATGGATGGTGGCGGAGGTCGCGCGTAGCGCTCGTGCCGCGTAGTCCTGCGCAGCCTTGCCGCATTGCCAGCAGCCCGATGTCTTCCGGCAGAGCTGGCGCCGCTCGAATGCGTCGACGCCGAGCAGCCGAAAGTCGACCGCGACCGTATCGCCGTCGAGCGCCCGTGCTTTGGCGTCGAAGCGCTGGGTGGCGGCCGGCGCGCTGGGGACGGCGCAGGAGACCGCCGCGAGTGCAAGGAGCACGATGCGGCGCATCAGGAGACCATCTCCACTTCGACATGGTCGCCCGCAACGGTCGTCGTGCAGACGCGGAAAGGCTGAAGCGGGTTCGCTGTCCGCACGATGCTGACGCGGCCCGGCCGTTCGTCGAAGACGCGCGAGGCAACACGGTTTGCGTTTTCCCGGCTGCATAGGAGGAGTCGCTTCGGCGAGAAACCGGGGCTCAGGGCAAACATGACAGATCCTCTTCGGGGGGCATGATAGTGGCCAGCGCGCTCAGGCAAAGATCGTCTTGTGGACCTTCGTCACCGGAACAATCTGCCAATCCAGTTCCATGAACCGGGTGATGCGGTAGCGACCGTGCGAATCCGGTGCCCGGAAGCTGAGCCTCCGGCCGCGCTTCTCGACGATGAACTCGTGGCCGACATGGCCGTCGGTGAAGCTGAGCGGCACCGCCAGCCTGATCCGGTCGCCGTCCGCGATCTTGCGCGCGCGCCGTGCAAGGGTCTCCGCACACCGGCGGCGCCAGTCGCGTGCATGCTCGTTGTCTGTTGGGCTCAGCATCGTGAGGATGGTCTTCGGACAACAGTCCTCACAGGGGCCCATCGTCTCCGTCAGTCGGGTAGGATTGGTGCTGCTCATGGAGTCAGCCCTGATCCCCCCGCCGAACCGCACGTGCAGCTTTCACCGCATGCGGCTCTCCACTGTGACGAACCATCACTTTGCCGTAGATCGGGCAGGCGGCCTCTGTGAGTATCCCAGTGGCATTGCTCGCACAGGACCACCGTCCTGCGGGCGCGTGCCACCTTCATTCTCACGACAAAACCGCGGTGCGAAACATCGGCCATCCCCCGGATATGGTGCACCTGACACGGAACATCGGATCGACCGCAAGCCTCGCATTGCTTGGCATTCTGACGATCAACCCAGTCCGTACGTGAGTGGGTGAACACCTGCGTCCAAGGCTGGATATCAATCCTGGACGAGGTGGCCGGATCACGTTTCAGATGAGCCAGTTTCCAGACTTTGACCGATCGGGGCTGGCCATCGACGTCGTAGCCGATGGTGAATTCCTGCCCCGTCCTCATGCGGGCCAAGACCGCTCGCACATTGGTTTTGTGCTTGCTGGCCAAGGTCTTGAACAAGCTCCACCGCTGGAGAAACTCAAGCCTGTTCAGCTTGAAGCTCACATCCTTGGCGAGAGCATAGTAGTTCGCAAAACCCCGCAATTCGGCGTTGTAAGCTAGGACGATCTCAACGTCGCTGCAGCTGAGCAGCAGGCTACGATGACGCGGCTTCAACACCGACAGATCACCATAACCTTTTGCAGAAGCGAACGCGTGGACCTTCTCCCAAGGGACATGCAGCTGCATCACTTCCGACGGCGGCCTACGAAGGAAGCTGACGGAACCTTGTCGGCTCCGGACAACCCGTTGGCGTGTCGTATATGTGCGGACCTCATATCCAAGGAAGGCGGCTCCATCGCTCGCCTTGCGGATACCGCTTTTCTCCTCGGACACCGTGAGCGCCAGCGCCTCGGTCAGGAATGCCCTGACTTCGGCGAACACGCTTCGTGCATCCTCCTTGCTACCGATAACCCCAATCATGAAGTCGTCCGCGTAGCGACAGTAACGAAGTCGGCGATAACCGGGGTCCATCGCGTCTCTCGACGGGATGGACCGCTTTTGCGGCAGTAAGGTTTGGATTTTGGCCAAGGAGGCCGCAACCTTCACCTCGTCGACATTGTCTTTGGCCCGCAGCATGGTGACGCGCTTCCGTTGTTTCTGGATGCGCCCAGCCAGTCGCCCATATTCCGGGTTCGTGGCACGGACCTTCCCCCTCTCGAAAGCCGCGATCCGTTCCGCCATGAACATATCGAGTTCATGGAGGTAGATGTTGGCCAAGATTGGAGAGACGATACCGCCCTGCGGAGTGCCGCTGTAGGTCCGGGTGTGAACCCGGTCTTCCATAACACCCGCCTTAAGCATGCTGCCGATCAAGCCGATGAATTTCTCGTCATCGATCCTTTTCCGCAACAGCCGCAGGAGGATGTCGTGGTCGATGTTCTCGAAGAACCCCGCGACATCCACATCTACGAGCCATTTCACCCCCGTCCATACGGCTTTGACGTGTTCAAGCGCCGTATGACACGACCGGCCCGGCCGGAATCCATGGGAGGCGTTCGAGAACACCGGTTCATAGATCCGTTCGAGCAGTTGCCGCGCCACTTCCTGAACGAGGCGGTCGTCGCGCGTGGGAATGCCCAGCGGACGCCGTTTGCCCTTGCCTTTCGGGATAAACACCCGACGCACTGGTTTGGGATCATAGGTCCCTGCCGTCACGCTGGCGATAATCGGGTCGAGGTCTTCCGGTCCGAAGTCCGCGAAGGTCTCGCCGTCAATACCCGGCGTCATCGCACCCTTGTTGGATCCGATCTTCTGGAGCCCCTCCTCCCAAAGGAGGCGAGACCCCATCAGACGATAGAGTCCATTCACCCTTTTGCCCGACGCAACGAGCGCCGGAATGGCCTCCAACCGGCCTTTCACAGTTTCTGGCAGCATCAGCACACCCCATGATCGGTGGTTGAAGAATCACAGCTGCCGCCCTTCCCCCGGTCTTCCCCGCTTTCGGCCCGATCGCTCGAGACCTTATACAGTTGCACCGCCGCCTCCGAAGAGGTCGATGTCCCGGGCATTACCCCGGGCATTTGAGTAATATGGCGGCTCCGTACCCATGCAGGCCGGCAGAAGCCGCCTGTTTAGGGCATCCCGTAGTTACGCTGAATGGAGATGCGGCGCGGTTAGGTGTCCCGTTCGTCCACTAAACCCCTCGACGAGAGGCGCACCGGATGGGCTGAGAAACAGGCGGCCAAGACATGAGACCGCTGTCATCATCCGGACCTGGCGTGACAGTCGCTTTCGCCAGTATCGCTATATAGATTGCTGCAGACTGGGATTTAAGCAGTGTAGCCTTCACCATACGCACCTTGCCCTGACCGTCATCGCCTCCATTTGCGACTAAGACGCATCTGGCCTTTTCCGAACATGCTATTGTTCCCCGTCCCTTTCGGGATTTCAGACCTTGTGAGGCCCGAGGTTAGTCCGGCGAGCAGAGGCATTCTCAACTTACCTCATCATCACTGATACTCCATTTCAGCGCCGCAACGGCGCACTGTCCTTGTAGCCGAACTGTTCCCCCGTCTTGCTGTTCGGGTTCCATAGCACCTTGCAGACGATCGCGAAGATCTCGCCACCGACGCCGTTGGTCATGACCTGGGCGGCGGCATAATAGGTGCGGTTCAGGGGGCACGCCGACGCGAGCACCCGAAGGCCAGCAGTGCCGCCCTCGACATCGCGGCTATAGGTGAACTGGTCGTCGAGATAGGCCTTCGCGGACGCATGGCCGCTCATCGACGTGAACGGCATGGTGAGCCATCCCATGGTGGATCTCCTTGTTTGGGGTGAGCAGTTAGGCGGTCTCGGCGAGGAGCTCGACGGCCTCGGGATCAAGTCCGATGTCGTCCGGCACGCCGTTCGCCTGATCGGCGCCGAAGCCGAGCAGGTAGTTGAAGGCCTGCTCGGCCTTGGAGGCGGCATGGATGATCGCGGTCTTGTCGCCGCGCAGGATGCCGAGCCAATGCGCGACGTAGCTCGCATGGTTGTCATAGAGCTCGTTCGGCAGACCGAGATGCGCGCAGACGAGGCCGCTGCCGATCTCGGCGACCAGTTCTTCGAAGCTGTACGCCCTGTCACCGAAGCGTTTGCCGAAGGTTCGCGCGAGCCGCGCGGTGCCGCCCGACCAATGCGTCGTCTCATGGGCGCGGACCGAGGCGTAATGGTCCATCGTGCGGAACGAGCGCTGGTGCGGCATCTGGATGTAGTCGAAGGTCGGGTGGAAGAAAGCGCGGTCGCCGCCGTGACGCACCTCGGCCGGGATTGCCGCAAAGAAGCCGTCGATCGCGCCCTGACGAACGGAGGGGTCGGCCGGTGTCGGATCCTCGTCGCCCGGGTAGAAATAGGCGGGAAGCCCGTCGATCTGGTCAGCGTTGAAGACGACGTAGTGCCGCAGGAAGCGAATGCTTTTCTCGGTCTCGGCACCGGTCACCGGATTGGCTTCGGTCTTCTTGAAGCTCGAATAATAGACCGAGAGTGAGCCGCGTTCACTGCGGCGGACATTGCCGCCGAGCGCCTCGGCCTGGCGATAGGTCATCCAGTAGCGCGACCGGTAGCCGTTCGCGTCGGCGATCGCCCAGAGATAAAGCGTGTTGATGCCCGTATAGGGCGTGCCACAATGCCGGAGTGGGCGACCGCCGGCCCCGGTGACGCGCCACGGCCGGTTCCACGGCGCGACACCGTCCTCGAGCTTGCGAATGATGAGATCGGTGATCTCAGCCGCGACATCGCGGCTCGACTTGGTCTTGGCGGGCATGACGGTGACTCCAGTCGCGGGACAAGGAGGACCGCCGGCGCGGGGGGGTGCACCGGCGGTCAGTGGCAGAGTGGCAGTTGACGCCTGATCAGGCGGCGATTGGCTCCAGCGTGTCGGCGTCGTCCGTCAGGAGCTGCTCGCCCGCGGCCTCGTCGTCCTCGACGAGGGTGGCATCTTTAGGGGAGATCCCGTCGGCCTGGGTCTTCTCCTCCTCCTCGGCCGCGGTCGGATCGACGGGTTGGGCTGCATCACGATCGAGGAAGCGCATCGCGTTGGGCACCCAGGCGAGCGCGGCCGCCTTGACCTCGGGCTCGACGATCGATTCGCCGGCGAAGAGCTTCTGGCAGCTCTCCGAGATTTCCGACTTCTTGAGCGAGGCATGGCGTGCGGTGAGCGCCGGCCCGCCGACATCGTGCAGCAGGCTGAGGATGCTGCCCTTGTTGACCCGGTCGAAAAAGTTCTCCGACGTCGGCCGCCACCAGTTCGCCACGTCGACCTCAAGAATCGCGGCCATGCGGTTGTGGAGGGCGATCTGCTCGTTGGAGAAGCCGGGCTTCGCCTCGAGCGAGAGCGCGACAATGTAGGCAAGCCAATTGGCCTTGCTGTCATCGTCGAGGGCGCGGAACGCCTCGAACCGGTCGACTTCGCTCTCGTGCTCAGTCCAAGCAGCATCGAGGCCGTCATGCGCTTCGGCGAGATATTCGCGCGCGCGCGTGGACGGCATGTTGCCGGTCGTTGGATCCTGCGGTCCGCTCGCGCGAATCGTCGTGCCATACTTCGTCGAGTTCAGACCATAGCGGCCGGGCGAGCTCGTGCGCGCATCGATCATGACGAACAGGGCATAGTCGAGCGCCAACGCCGGCTGTGCGAGCAGGCAGGAGGCGAGGATGTCGCGACGCTGGATCGCGAGCTCGTCGTAGAGCCGGGCACTGAGCGGCTTGCCGCCGGGGGCCACCGCCTCGGGCCGGTAGGTCGGCTCGGCCGGCCCGGTGCCGCCGATGCGGAATCCGCCGCTGGCGCCGAAGTCGCCGGCCTCGCTGTCGCCGTCCTCACCGGTCGCGTCGTCCTCGCCGGGACGCTCGATGACGATCTCCTGCTCGCTGTAATATTGCGTGTCGAGCCGCATCTCGCCCTGCGGCGTCAGCAGGAGGAAGGCGCCTACGTGCGGCTTCAGCGCGTCGGGCAGCACCGGCGCGCGGTTCTCGATCGCCTCGGCCTCGGCGATCAGACGATCGTCTTCCTGGTCGAGCGCCTTGAATGCGTCATCCGACAGCTCGTCATCCTGCATCTCGGCCTCGAGCACGGTCCGCCGCTCTTCGATCTCGGCCAACCGGGCGGCCTCGTCTTCGGTCAGCGCCGGCGGCTGGAGGATCGCGCGGTAGAGGCCGTGGGCGGCGTTGTGCGCATAGTTGCTGGCGATCGGCCGGATCCACGCAAGGCCGGTCTCCTCGCCGATGCGCTTGGCCTCGGCTTCCATGATCTCGCCGGCGAGACGGTGCGCGATCTCGGGATTGACCCAGCGATCGTTGCCGTCGGTGAAGAGATCGCCATCGACCTTGCCGCCGGCGTCCCGGTAGCGATCCTCGCCAACGAGGACTGCGATCGGATCGTTGGCCTTGAGCGTCTCATTGGCGATAACGCGGCGGATAGTGTCGGCCGTGACATGACTGTGCTGGTAGCTCGTCCAGACGAGCAGCTGCTTCTCATGGCTCTCGGTCGAGGCATAGGCCTTGGCGATGTCGAGCGTGATGTCGCCCTTGCTCAACGCCTCGAAGATCGGCTCGGCCAACGATGCCAGGCGCAGCCGACCCTCGACGAACCGACGGGTGACACCGAAGCGCTTGGCCACCGCGTCGATGTCGCCGCTGTTGCCGATGAAGTGCTGGAAGGCGCGGCATTCCTCGGCGGGGGTCATTTTGAGCTGGTGGAAGTTCGTGGCGGTCGAGGTTTCGGAGAGCTCGGCATCGTCGCCGGTCAGCACCATCACCGGCACTTCATAGTCGGCGTCGGAGATCGAGCCGCGCTCCGCGAGCAGGCGCAGCGCGCGCCAGCGACGGCCGCCGTCGAAAACCTCATATGAGCCGCGAGGCTTCTTGGCCGGCGTGACCAGCAGGTTCTGGAGGACGCCCTTGGCCTCGATGCTGGCGGCCATGGGCTCGATCTGCAGCTGCTCGTCAGGCGCGGTGCGGACGTTGATGGGCGAAAGGCGAAGCTTGTTCAGCTTGACGGTCTGGATCACTAGGGTAACTCCTCGTGGCATCCGGCAATCTCCGGACACCTCTCCCGACCCCCCTTCCCTCTTTCTGCGGCAGGACGCCCCGGAGTCGCCCTTACTGGCGCGCCACGATCGTGCGCGACACGCGCAGGCGAGCTGTGGCAGGTTCGCCGCGACAGTCCCCAAGACTTGCGCCTGTCTCAGGGCATGTCCGCTCGCGCGTACTGATGAAAGGAGAGCCAGGTGGCCGACACGAGCGTCCGGTTCGAACGGGGTAGCTGGGAGTGGGTCCCGGATCGCGCGGCCGTATCCTTCTTCGGCGAGACGGATCTTGGCGCGGTCGAGTTCCTGATCACCAGCGAGGCGCTAATCGAGCTTCTCAACCCCGATCTCGAGGCGGTCGACAGCGAGACCGCGATCGAGATCTTCATCGAGTTCGAGGATGATATCCACCGGATCGCCCGGCGCGAGTTCGTGAGCCGACTCGGTGGTGAACCGCCGATCCTCCTTACCGCGGCAGACGTCGCCGGATAGGCGCACGCGTCGAAGGGCACTGATGGCGATTACATGCGGAAACGGCCGATGCCCGCTACTTCGGCGTTCGCAGCGCGATTGGGCGACGGGCGACCGCTATCGGGCGGCGGTCAGCTCGGCGAAACGGGCGCTGCAACGCTTGGTCAGGTCGAGCGCCTTCAGCGCCCGCAGCGCGCTGACATGATCATAGTCGCGGACCCGGTAGCGCCCGGCCATGACGGCGTTGAAGGTCTTCACCATCGTCGCCTTGGGGTCGACGGCAGCTAGCGGTTGCTCGTCAAGAAAGGTGCGGCGCGCCGTCAGATAGACGAAACCCTCCAAGCCAAGCAGTGAGATCACCAGCTGGCCGATGTCGAGTGCCACCAGCCGAAGAGTCGAAGAAGCGGCGAGTGCCTGGCGGTGGCTGAAGGCGAGCGGCTCACCAACCCTGACAGGTACCAGAGCAGGCACTGTTCGCTCGCCCGTGCGCATGATCCACCTCTCCAGCGTCGGTGCAAGCTCGGGCGCCTCTGCCGCGGCGCGGAGCCCGGGTGAGGCGATGCCCTCACGATGAACGATACAGTCGCGCGCGAAGCGGAAATAGCGATAAACCGCCCAGACATCGGAGATGCGGGTCCGGCTCGCGCCGAGCCGCGCGTAGAAGCGGTCGACCTTGTCCTCAACGCGGTCTCCATCGGAAGACTCGGCCTCGCTCCCATCGCCTTGACCCGTTCCGGAGAAGTCGCGCCAGCTCGTAAGCTCGGCGTCGATCTGCTCCAGGAACAGGTCGAACGCCGAGAAGGCGCGTGACACGCCAGCCTGGCCGAGGTCTCGGACCGCGAGGGCGAGATCGTCGCCCACGTTGTTCCAGTCCGGCATCCCTCCCCAGAGATCGGCGCGGGCGTCCACGCGCTGCTTGATCGCAGCAACACTGACGCCCACTTCGAGCTCGTCGGCAAGAAAGCCGAGCCCAATCGCCTGCATTTTCAGCGATCGGTTCAGCCGCTCGTGGAAGCGGTGGAAGCGAAGGATCGCCTCCGTATTTCCGGTTGTGATGTCCATGGTTCCTTACTGGTGCAGGCTTGCGCGACCATTCAAGCGCGCTTTGTGGTGGCGCCGCGACAAAGCGCACGAAGCTGGCGGTCCGTGGCTATGCAGGTGCTTACGCCGCTTCGCCCAGAACCCGATGGAGTGTCTCGCTCGCCGAGGACGCGGGGAGGAAGACGCGGGTTCGATATTGAATAACTTCAGTGAAGCACCCTACAGACTTGAGCCAAGCGAGCTGCTGGGCCGGGGCGCCGACAAGCTCGATCCGCGGCGAGCCGTTCACCAGCGAGCGCTTGATCGTCATCGGGAAGGGCCGCGTCAGATCGACGCTGCGGCCAGCCGCCGCAGACTTGACGATATCGGTGACCGGCATGTTCTCAGCGCGGTCGATGCCGAGTTTGGTAAAGAGCTGCACGACATGCTCGTCGAAGACGAGACGTCCAAGCCAGCTGTTACCAGCTTTGTCGGCGATCCGATTGACCACCAGATGATCGCTCGGCAGCGCCGACCAGATCGGGAGCAGCAACCCGGTCGCGAGTCTGATAGTCTCGGTGTCGACCTTGTTCGCCGCCGCTTCTGACTCTTCGAGCCACTTGGCCGAGAAAACGTCGCGCTCGATCGGCGTCCAAGCGCTTTCGAACAGCTCCTGCTCCCGCACATATTCGCGGCGTGTGGGACGCATAAGTTCGAACCGCGGAATCGGAGTTCCCTCCTTCTCCTCCATCAGCGAGCGGGCGCGGGTCTGCAGCGCGACCATCCCGGACTTGGCGTTGATCAGGAAGGTCGCCGTCGCATCGCTGTCGGCGATGTGCAGAATCCGGGTGAGGGAGACCGGTGTCCTGCGGTGGGCGATCTCGATCGTAAGGAGATGCGAGGTCGCGCCGCTGACCGGATCGGTGCGCAGCACCGTGTCGTCGATGAGCGTCGCCGTATCGACCAGGATGGTTTCTACTCCGACATCCAGGCGGCCCGCTTCGCGGGCCGCCGAGACCCGCGTTTCGACAAGCGAGAGGAACTCGTCGAAAATTTTGTTCTGAAGCGCGATCGGGAGCGCCAGGATGCGGTTGAGCCAGCGCTGGATCGGCGGCATCTCGTCCCTCATCACGCCGTCCTTGTCGCAAAGCTCCAAACCGGTGCGCCGCTCGAAATCCGCATGGGAAACACTGGTCAGCTTGCCGGCGACGAGCAGGTGGAACCAGCTGACGAGTGCGGCACAGGCATATTCGCTTTCAAGATTGTCGGCTGGATCGAACAGGTTCTGCCCGCCGGTCTGGCGTTGCCCTCGCGTGAGCGCACCAAGGCTGTCGAGCCGGCGGGCGATGGTGCTGGTGAAGCGGAGCTCACCCTTGCAATCGGTGGTGACGGGGCGGAACAGCGGCGTGCTCGCTTGATGTGTTCGGTGCGTGCGGCCGAGACCCTGGATTGCGCGATCGGCGCGCCAGCCGGGCTCAAGCAGCAGGTGGACCCGCTGCTCCTGGTTCACGACGTCGCGGGAAGCATGGTATGATCGCCCCGTGCCGCCGGCATCCGAGAAGATCAGGACGCGCTTGCGGCCCTGCATGAAGGCGGCCGCTTCAGCCTGACTGGTCCGCGTGGAGCGGGTCTCGAGCTTCTGACGACCATCGCCGGTCAAAACGAGCCTCTTGGTGCGCCCGGTCACCTCGGCAACGTTGTCGTGGCCGAACTGCTCGAGGAGGCCGTCGAGCGCGGAGGTGATGGGCGGAAGAGCGCACAGTTGTTCGATCAGCTGCGCCCGCGCCGCCTGGGCCTCGGGATTGTAGACCGGGTTGCCGGCGTCGTCCTCCATGGGGGTCGAGCGCTGTGTACCCGTATCATCGGTGAACACCCGCATCTGCCGCGTCGGGAAGGCGCGCTCGAGATAGTCGATGACGTATTGGCGGGGGGAGAGATCGATCTCGAGTTCAGCCCGCTCGTCGGGGCTCAGCGCGTCAAGTCGACGATCGAGGATCGACTCCGCTGTCGTCACGAGCTGCAGCACCACGGACTGGCCGTTTGCCAAATGGTCGCGGACTGCGGCGATCACGGTCGGTAGCTTCATCGACAGGAGGACCTGGCCGAAGAAGCGCTGCTTGGTGGACTCGAAACGTGAGCGGGCCGACGCCTTGGCGCCGCTGTTCAGCGTGGTGTTCTCCAGCCCGTCGACAATGCCGGTGAGCTCGAGTGCGCGCTCCATGTTCTGGTGTATGATAGACCAGGCGTCGGCGTAGGTGTCATAGATCTCCACCTGTGCGGGAGTCAGCTCGTGGCGCAGGATGTCGTACTCGACGCCAGCGAAACTCAGCGCCCGTGCCATGTACAAGCCGGTGGCCTTGAGGTCGCGCGCGACCAGCTCCATCGCCGCAATGCCGCCCTTGCGGATGCTGCTGATGAACTGCTCGCGATCGGCGAAGGCAGTCTCAGGCCCCCATAGGCCCAGTCGAACCGCGTATGCGAGATTGTTGACGTCGGACGCCCCGGTCGCCGAGGCGTAGAGCACGCGCGCGCCGGGCAGCTGGTTCTGGAGAAGGACGCCGCAGATGCCCTGCTGGGATCCATCCTTGGCACCGAGAGCCCCCTCCCCGCCCGCGACGCCACCCATCTCGTGTGCCTCGTCGAATGCGATCACGCCCTCGAAGCCGGCGCCAGCCCAATCGACGATCTGCTTGAGCCGGCTGTGGTCGCTCCGCATCGAGCGCAGCGTCGGGTAGGTGACAAGGAGGACGCCTTGGTCGAGATTGATCGGCTCGTCGATCTTCCAGCTGGAGATGGGCTGGATGTCGCCGCTTAACCCGCCGAGCGCGGTCCAGTCGCGGCGTGCATCTTCGAGAAGCGGTGCGTTCTTCGTCACCCAGATGTTGCGTCGACGGCCCTGGAACCAGTTGTCGAGGATGCAGGCGGCGATCTGGCGGCCCTTGCCGGCGCCGGTGCCGTCGCCGAGGAAGAAGCCTTTGCGATAGGCATCTCCGTCCTCGACGAGCGTGAGGCCGACACCTTCCTTGTCGGGCTTAAAGCGTCCCGGAATGGTCTGCGTCCAGGCATGACCCGCATATACGATGGTTTCGAGCTGGGACGCGGACAGAAGACGCTCGGCGACGGTTCGCTCGGGCAGCGCCGGACGGTAATGCGGAACGGGGGCCGGGATCGATCCCATCGCCACCGATTCGACGAGTGGCGTCGGGTGCTCGCCGGCAGTGGCGAAGACGATCCGACTTGGCCGGTACGGAAGGTAGACCCCGGTCTGGTCGAGGAGCGGCGCAGGCGTGTCGAGCTTCTGGTACTCGACGGGGAGGACGTCGTTGCGGACGGGCGCGTGGTAGGAACGCGGTTCGGGACGACTGCTCTTGACTGCGCGGAACATCGAAATGCCGCTCGACCGCTTGGGCACCGGAGACGCCAGATCGGCCTGGACCTTCGATCTTTCGGGAACGGCGAGAACGTCCAGCAGCTCGTCGACCGAAGAGCGCTGGATAAAGGCGGGTGGCGCCTTGCCCGGAACCTTGTCGATCACGAAGAGGCGAACCGCGATCGAGGTCCCGTGCTTTAGATAGCATTTTTCCAGACGGATGGCGGTGTGGACAGTGACGTCCCGCAGCACCGTCTCGTAGAGATCGCGCATTCTCGCGCTCGGGCCGAACCAATCAGGCATGATTGTCACGAGGCGACCGCCTGTCTGAAGCCGCCGAAGCGCCGCCTGCAGATGGCGCACCGCCGCGTAAACATCCGCGCCGCGGCCGAGCGACCGGGAGAATGGCGGGTTCATCAGGATTAGCGAAGGTCGATCTTCATTCGCCAGAGTCGAGTTGATCGTCGCTCCATCGTGACCGGTGATGGCGGCATCCGGGAAGATGTCAGCCAGGCGCGCGCGACGGATAGGATCAAGTTCGTTGAGTTGGAGTGCCGCATGCGGTCCGATTTGCGCGACCAAGAGGCCGTTGCCGGCGCTGGGTTCCAAGACCACGTCCTCCGGCTGAACGCTGGCGAGCAGGACAGCGACGGCTGCGATGTCGACGGGCGTCGAAAACTGCTGCCAGACGAGCTGCTCCTCGCTGCGAACCGTTTGGGTGGGAAGCCGGTCTGACAAAGCGATCAGGGCGCGAATGTCATCTGGGCTGGTCAGACTTATGGGGCTGGACCGTTGATGCAGGGCAAGCGCGTGCTCGAGCACTTCGAAGCTGGTGCGCTGCGACCAGCGTCCATCGGCATCCGAACCACCATAAGCCTTCCACATCACGTCGTTGAGCATTCGCCGCGTGATCACCAGGCCCGACGTGAGATGGGGTACGAGCAGGTGCGCTGCGCGATGGTCGGCGTGATCGACCGCAGTGAAAAGGTCGGACATGTTGGGATCTCCTGCGTGACTGCACCCTCGGCAGCATCACGCTCTCGATCCCCCTCCCCTTTTCCGGTGCCGAGCGCCTAGACGGTGACCTGCTGAGCGGCGGCGTCGAGGGCTTTCGCCCAGTCCTTGAATTTTGCCGGGGGTGGCGCTCGGCGGATGGTTAGACCCGGCCGCCCATAATGATTTTCGGCTTTATCTGCCGCGCGCCGGCCTTCAGGGTCATTGTCCTCGGCGATAAGCAGCGTATCGACCGCGGATGGGATGATGAGTTGATCGAGACGTCGGGCGCCAAGTGAGGCCCAGCAGGGGATGGCGTTTAGACGAGCGAAGGCTTCTGCCGTTTCGAAGCCCTCGGCAATCGCGAGGATGGTGCTCCCCTCCCCGCCCCGCCACGATCCGCTCCCGGGCGTGCCGAGCATTACTTTGCGCTTATATTCGGCGGTCACGACGTCGAGGAAAATTCGCTGGATAGCGACCAGCCGTCGAGATTCTCGAACGGCAATGAGCAGCGCCGGCTCGAAAACCGTTTTGGGTTTCGGCATGTACGGGCACCGTGGATGGAAGCGGACGTCGCGTGGCGGCGGAAGGAGGTGGCGGCGAGCGAGATAGCGCTCAGCCAAGGTGCCTCGAACATCGCCAGCCTGATCCCAGAGCCGCTCGATATTGGCCGCACGCTGCATATTGGTTGAGTCGGGCGCCAGATAGTGACGACTCGGTCGGACCCGGCGGAGTTCCCTCAGGACGTCTTCGCGCGAGCATCCGGCAAAGCAGGTAACGAGGATCCCTCGATCACCTTGCCGGATCGACAGGCTTGGATCGCTATCGTCGTGCGCCGGGCAGCGGCACATCGCGATATAGCCTGCCCAGGTGCCGCCGAGGGCCCCGACCATGTCGACTAGTTCCTGCGTTGGTCTCTTGGCTGTAAGCGGCATAGCTGCATCTCCTGCTCGCCAGCCTGGACCCCTCTCCCCTCCTCAGCGTCGTGGCAGTTGTTCACGGATGCGACTCGAGTGAGCTTCCCCAAAGAATCATCTTTGAAAACGCCGCTGCTCGCAGCGGAAGGATTCGTGATTCAAGAGATTCAGATTCAGGGCGGCAAAAGGCCTACAATAGCAAGGGCTTAAGCCCTCTTATCCTGACTCCCCGGGGGTGTTTGGCTGACCCGACGGGGGCTGGAGCCTGTCCCGTTGGGGGAGGCTACCTGACCTCGCGGGGTCGTCCTGACCGCTTGGGGGCATGCATCGTCGGACGGATCGTAGCAGTCAAAACTGAGCCTCCTAAAAGGAAATTCGCGAGAAATGGCGAATGTTGGCGTGGGGCAGCCAGCTA
>Ga0308159_1003170_pt1 | contig 17201 bp, 16 predicted proteins | sample PhyCR1_FD_201040 | JGI IMG/M metagenome (GOLD analysis project Ga0308159, IMG submission 201040) | Phyllosphere microbial communities from UC Gill Tract Community Farm, Albany, California, United States - DLSLC.R1 | ecosystem: Host-associated > Plants > Phyllosphere > Unclassified | place: USA... | reverse complement strand
GTCCACTGATGAGTGGCAAAGAGGCAGCTGTTTATGTAGTGCGCTGCGGCAATCAGTTACGTTGCGCCAAGGTCTACAAGGAGGCTAATAAACGCAGTTTCCGCCAGGCGGCCGAATATCAGGAAGGCCGCAAGGTTCGCAACAGTCGTCAGGCGCGGGCCATGGCGAAGGGGTCCAAGTTCGGTCGCAAAGAGACTGAAGACGCCTGGCAGAACGCCGAAGTGGCGGCGCTGTTCCGCTTGGCCGGCGCCGGTGTGCGAGTGCCCAAACCCTATGACTTCCTCGACGGCGTGCTGTTGATGGAGCTGGTGGCCGACGAATTCGGCGACGCCGCGCCGCGTCTGAACGATGTGGTACTTGAGCCGGATCAGGCGCGCGAATATCACGCGTTCCTGATCTCGCAGATCGTGCTGATGTTGTGTACCGGTCTGGTGCACGGTGACCTCTCCGAGTTCAACGTGCTGCTGACACCGACCGGCCCGGTCATCATCGACCTGCCCCAGGCAGTCGACGCTGCGGGCAACAACCATGCGTTCAGCATGCTCGAACGTGACGTTGGCAACATGGCTTCGTACTTCGGCCGTTTCGCGCCGGAATTGAAGAAGACCAAGTACGCCAAGGAAATGTGGGCATTGTACGAAGCCGGCACCTTGCACCCGAACAGTGTGCTGACCGGCGAGTTCGACGATCCGGAAGACCTGGCCGATGTCGGCGGGGTGCTGCGAGAGATCGAAGCGGCGCGCCTCGACGAGGAACGCAAGCAAGCCATTCGCGCGGCGGACGACGCGCCGAAAGGCAAACCCGAAGAACCGCCTCCACCGCCGTGGATGCAGTGATCGCTTGATGGAAAACCCGGCTTCGGCCGGGTTTTTTGTGCCTGCGCTATTGCGCAATAGCGAACATGCCCCTTGTAGGAGCTGCCGAAGGCTGCGATCTTTGTTGTTGCTTTTAAAGGGCAAGATCAAAAGAACGTCCGAACGCGGCCCGAGCCTTCGGCAGCTCCTACAAGGACCGTATGTGAGCACCCCACGCAACACCCACCTGATCGTAAGCGCCCGGCTGATCTCCGATTTCGGCGCCTTCCTCAACATGGTCGCAATGGCCACTTACGTCTATTTGCTGAGCAACAGCGCCATGAGCGTCGGCGTCTTTCTTGCCAGTCGCGTCGGTGGCGGAATTTTTGCCAGCCTGATCGGCACACGGTTTTACCGACGCTGGCAGGGCCGCGCGCCGCTGATCGCTTTCGACCTGCTACGCGCCGTGCTGCTGGCACTGCTGCTTGTCACCCCGGCGAGTCAGCAAACCTGGCTGTTGCCAGTCATCGCCTTCGGCCTTGGCCTGGGCAATTCAATGTTCGCCATCGGCCTCAACAGCCAGTTGCCACGCTTGATCGAATCGGCGCAACTACTCAAGGCGAATGCCTGGATAACCTCCGCCTCTTCAGCGGCAATGGTTGGCGGCAGTCTGGTGTCGGGGTTGCTGGTGGCCGCTTTTGGTTTCGAAACAGTCTTTGCCCTCAACGCGCTGACCTATTTGCTCGCCGCGCTGCTGATCGTGCCGCTGCGTTTCGCACCGGCACAAATCAGCGAACAGCCCGAACGCGGCGAATGGTTTGCGCTCCGGCAGGGCCTGCGCTCGGCGCCGGTGGTGGCGGCGATGCTCGCAGTCACCATGGCGGATACCTTGGGCAGTGCGGCGCATAACGTCGGTTTCCCGATCATTTCGAAACTCCTCACACCCGATGCGGCGAGCACGACTCTGGGCCTCGCGCTGGCGGTCTGGGCCAGCGGCAAACTGCTCGGCGCGCGCATCGCCAGCCACCTGAAAGGCTCGGACAACAGCCATCTCGAGCGCCGGTTTTTCTGCGGCGTGGCGTTGATGTCGTGCGGTTTCATTCTGATGTTCCAGCAGCACAGTCTCTTGGGGCTGCTGCTGTTCGCCTTGCCGGCCGGGCTCGGTGACGGGGTGTCCGAAGTCAGTCTGATGTCTCGTCTGCAACGAGAGCCTGCGGCGTTACGCTTGCCGATTTTCAGCGTGCTGACCTTGCTGCAGATGACCGGTTTCGGCATCGGCATGCTCGTCGCCGCGCCCTTCTATGCGTGGTGGGCGCCGGGTGCCGTGGTCATGCTGTTTCACGGCATTCCCTTGTGCACCCTGGGCGTTGTGACGCTGTTGCGGATCAGGCGCGAGCGGGTTGCGCGGCGCAGCCCGACGCCAATTCCTTGAGGATCGGGCAGTCCGGGCGATGGTCGCCACTGCAGTGCTCGACCAGATCCTGCAGGGTGTCGCGCAGCTCACCGAGCTCGCGGATCTTCTGGTTCAGCTCATCGATGTGCTGGCGCGCCAGGGCCTTAACGTCGGCGCTGGCACGCTGGCGATCCTGCCAGAGGGTCAACAGCTTGCCGACTTCCTCCAGAGAGAAGCCCAGATCCCGCGAACGTTTGATGAATGCCAGTGTGTGCAGGTCATCGCTGCCATACACGCGGTAGCCGCTGTCGGTGCGATTGGCCGCTTTGAGCAGGCCGATCGACTCGTAATAGCGAATCATTTTTGCGCTCAGGCCACTTTGTCGGGCCGCTTGGCCGATGTTCATCGGTGTTCCTCCAGGTCCTTGGGTTTCCAGGTTTTCAACAGTAGCGCATTGCTCACCACGCTGACGCTCGACAATGCCATCGCCGCACCAGCCAGCACCGGATTGAGGAAGCCGAACACCGCCAGCGGAATGCCGATCAGGTTGTAGACGAAGGCCCAGAACAGGTTCTGACGAATCTTCGTGTAGGTCTTGCGGCTGATCTCCAGCGCCGCCGGCACCAATCGCGGATCGCCGCGCATCAGAGTGATGCCGGCAGCGTGCATGGCGACATCGGTGCCGCCACCCATGGCGATGCCGATGTCTGCAGCGGCGAGAGCCGGGGCGTCGTTGATGCCGTCGCCGACCATGGCGACCACGCCGGTTTTCTTCAGCTCGGCCACCGTCGCGGCCTTGTCGGCAGGCAGCACTTCGGCGTGAACATTGCGGATGCCCAAGGCCTCGGCCACCACGCGTGCGCTGCCGCGGTTGTCGCCGGTCAGCAGGTGGCTCTGGATATCCCGCGCGGCGAGTTGTTGCACCGCTTGCAATGCGCCGGGTTTCAGCGTGTCACCGAAGGCGAACAGGCCAAGCACTTGCGGCTCAGGGCTTTGTTCGATCAACCACGACAATGTGCGACCTTCGCTTTCCCAGGCCTCGGCGGATGCGCTCAAATTACCGGCGCGCAGACCGCTTTCGTCGAGCATCCGCCGATTGCCCAGCGCCAGATGCCGGCCATCTAGCGTGCCGGCAATTCCGCGTCCGGTCAGCGACTGGCTGTCGCTGATATCGGGCACGTTCAAGCCACGCTCGGCGGCTGCATCCAGCACGGCTTTGGCCAGCGGATGCTCGCTGCCGCGCTGCAACGCGCCGGCCAGTGTCAGCAGGTTTTCTTCGTCGCCGTCGACTGCACTGAAGTGAGCAATTCGCGGCGTGCCCGAGGTCAGGGTGCCGGTTTTATCGAACACCACACTGCTGACTTCATGGGCGCGCTCCAGCGCTTCGGCGTCCTTGATCAGAATCCCATGACGCGCCGCCACCCCAGTGCCGGCCATGATCGCGGTCGGGGTGGCGAGGCCGAGGGCGCACGGGCAGGCGATCACCAGCACGGCGACGGCATTGATCACCGCAGTTTCCAGCGGCGCACCATACAACCACCAGCCGATCAGCGTGGCCAAAGCGATCAGCAATACGGTCGGCACGAAAACCTGGCTGACCTTGTCGACCAGTTTCTGAATCGGCGCTTTTGCCGCTTGTGCGTCTTCGACCAAACGAATGATCCGCGCCAGCACGGTTTCCGCACCGAGCGCCTGGGTGCGCACCAGCAAGCGACCCTCGCCGTTGATCGCGCCGCCGGTGACCTTGTCGCCCGGTTGTTTCGGCACCGGCAGGCTTTCGCCGCTGATCAGTGCTTCGTCGGCGTGGCTCTGACCTTCGACGACTTCGCCATCCACCGGGAAGCGTTCGCCGGGTTTGACCAGCACCAGATCGTCAAGGCGCAGGGCGCTGATGGAAACGTCCTGCTCACGCCCGTCAATCACTTGAATCGCGCGCTCCGGCCGCAGTGCTTCGAGCGCACGGATGGCGCTGGCCGTCTGGCGTTTGGCGCGGCTCTCTAGATATTTGCCGAGCAGCACCAGCGCTATGACCACGGCCGAGGCTTCGAAATACAAGTGCGGCATGCGTCCGGCGGCGCTGGCCCATTCATACACGCTCAGGCCATAACCGGCGCTGGTGCCCAGGGCGACGAGCAGGTCCATGTTGCCGGCGCCGGCGCGCACGGCTTTCCACGCCGCGACATAAAAGCGTGCGCCGAAGATGAATTGCACGGGTGTGGCGAGGGCGAATTGCGCCCAGGCCGGGAGCATCCAGTGAATGCCGAACGGCTGCAGGACCATCGGCAACACCAGCGGCAGGGCGAGGGCGATCGCGCAGATCAATGCCCAGCGCTCGCGGTGCAGGCGTTTTTGCTGGTCATTGGATTGCGGCGCTTCGGCTTGCCAGACGCTGGCCGAGTAACCGGCCTTGCTCACCGCGTCGAGCAGGGTTTGCGTATCGATCTGGCCGAGCAATTCGATGTGCGCACGTTCGTTGGCCAGATTGACGCTGACGCTGTTCACGCCGGCGACTTTGTTCAGGGCACGTTCGACGCGACCGACGCAGGACGCGCAGGTCATGCCGTCGATGCTCAGTTCGACGGTTTGCCTGGGCACGCTGTAGCCGGCGCGCTCCACGGCCTGCATCAGCGCCGGCAGGCTGTCACCGGGCGCCTGCACCCGGGCCTGCTCGGTGGCGAGGTTGACGCTGACGGCGCTGGCGCCGCTGACCTTGCGCAAGGCCCGCTCGACACGCCCGGCGCAACTGGCGCAAGTCATGCCGGAAATCGGCAGGTCGAAAGTGGTGGATTCGGACATCGGTCGCGCTCCCTGTAGTGAATGCCTACAGGATCAACCTTGCCATGCGGGCAAGGTCAAGCACCAGTTTCGCGATATGACGCAGTGCCAGAATGTGGGAGCGGGCTTGCTCGCGAAGGCGGCGTATCAGTCGCCATCATCGTTTGGTGACCCGCCGCATTCGCGAGCAAGCCCGCTCCACAGATCGCAAGTTCGGTCAGTAACCGAGGCCGGCAGGCTTCAGGTACACGCCTTCGGCATTCATCGCCAGGCGAAACTTCAATACATCTCCGGCATGCAGCACAATTTCCTGCGAACCCGGCGCGAGCATGCCGGGATTGCAGCCCGGCGCCTGGCCCGGCAGCAGTTTCAAGCGCAGCGAGACCTTGCCCGGTGGCAAGTTGAAGGAAGTGCTCTGCTCCTGAAACAGACGCGCCGAGAGCTGGTCCTGGATGTACACGCCGATCTCGCACGAGGTCGCAACTTCAAGGCGTTCGCGGGAAATGATCAGTACTGCGTAATCCTCACCGGCGGCTTGCACCTGCGGGGCAGCGGCGAAGAGGCTGAGCAAGCCAAACAGGCTCAAAGCTGACCAGCGCATGGCTGAATCTCCTGAATTTCAGTCATTGATGCACGCAGCTTGGCCGAGCGCGGCGCCGAATGCCAGCCCGGCAGTTTCTCGCAGAACTTGACCTTGCCATCGTGGCAAGCTCGAAACTGCCGGCAATCTCACTCAAAGGAGTCTTCCCATGCAAGTGTTCAATGTTCAAGGCATGTCCTGCGGTCATTGCGTCAAAGCCATTACTCAAGCGGTGCAGGCCATGGACCCGGCAGCCAGTGTGCGCGTCGATCTGGCAGCCAGGGAAGTTGGGGTCGAAAGCGCGCTGAGTGCCGATCAGGTGATCGAAGCGATTCGCGAAGAGGGTTATGAAGTGAAGCTCGTCTGAAATTGATCGTTAGCGAGCTATCGGAATGTTCAAGGCGTCCGGGCGCGGCTAGACTGTCGGGCTGCGACTTGCCCACCTGGATGCCTGATGAATTTCCGCACGATTTTGATACTCGGCGCCTTGAGCGCTTTCGGTCCCTTGGCGATCGACTTCTACTTACCTGCGTTTCCCGCCATGGCGCTGGCGTTCGGCACCGATGAGCAGCATGTCCAGCTGACGCTGGCAGCGTACTTCCTCGGTTTGTCTCTGGGCCAACTGGCTTACGGGCCGATTTCCGATCGTTTTGGCCGGCGGCTTCCGCTACTCAGCGGCGTTGCCCTGTTCACGCTGGCGTCATTGGCCTGCGCCTACGCGCCGAGTCTGGAATGGCTGATCGGCGCGCGATTCGTCCAGGCACTCGGTGGCTGCGCAGGCATGGTGATTTCCCGTGCGGTGGTGGCCGACAAGTGCGACGCGGTGGGGTCGGCGAAGGTGTTTTCCCAGTTGATGCTGGTGATGGGCCTGGCGCCGATTCTGGCGCCGATGCTGGGTGGGCTGCTCGTCAACACCACGGGGTGGCAGTCGATTTTTCTGGTTCTGACCGGTTTCAGTGCGGCGGCAGGTCTGGCGGTGGCATTGGGTCTGCCCGAAAGCATGCCGGCCCACGTGCCACGCCAGCCGTTGTCCGGCGCGTTGCGCCAGTACGCGCGACTGGTCAAGGACTCGGTCTACCTCGGCCATGCCCTGACCGGCGGCATCGCCATCGCCGGGATGTTTGCCTATATCGCCGGTTCACCGTTTGTGTTCATCAAGCTCTACGGCGTACCGGCCGAGCATTTCGGCTGGCTATTCGGCACCAACGCGGCGGGCTTCATTCTGGTGGCGCAGGTCAATGCGCGTCTGCTGGCCAAACGTGGCCCGGCGTTTCTGCTGGTGCGCGCGGTGTGGGTGTATTTCCTCGCCGGGCTGACGTTACTGGCGATCAGCGCAATGCGCCCGGAAGCGCTTTGGCCGTTGCTGATTCCGCTCTTCATCTGCATTGCCAGCCTCGGATGCATCATTCCCAACGCCTCGGCTTGCGCGATGAACGGTCAGGGCGCCCGTGCCGGCAGTGCGTCGGCGATGCTCGGTTGCCTGCAATTCAGCATCGCCGCCGGTGCCGCAGCATTGGTGGGGGCGTTGCACGATGGCAGCGCCGTGCCGATGGCCATGGTCATCAGCTTGTGCGGTTTGTTGGTGGTGGGCGTCGCGCTGCTCACCCGGCGTCTGCACAATGCCCGGGCGCTGGCGCAAGCCCAGGGTTAAAGACCCGTTAAAAAAACTCAGCCGGCAGCGCGCTGCTGGCTGGGTTCGGGGATCTGGTGGGGCGCGCAGAGTCGCGCTTCGAGGGTACGCGTGAAGGCCAGAGCCTCGGCTTCGCTGCGAAAGGTCACGACGTGCTGGTCCAGGCGCACTTGCCATTGAGACTTTGCCACTTCTTTTATCAGGATCTTCATTGCTGACCTCCCTTGCGTAAAAGATGTATCGCAGAGGCTTCGATTGTAGACCCCGATTCCCGCGCAATTGTGACAAGGGTCAAGCAACTGACTGACGGCAAAAAACCTCGCAGCCGCTCTGGCAGAGCAGCGACTGCGAGGTTTTGTGTTTTTAGAAACCTTCTAAAACAATTTTCCCCTTGGCCTTGCCGCTTTCCAGCAATTCATGGGCGCGACGCAAGTTGGCCGCGTTGATCACGCCGAAGTGCTCGCCCAGAGTGGTCTTCAAAGTGCCCGCGTCAATCAGCTCGGCGACGCGGTTGAGCAGCTTGTGCTGTTCGATCATGTCCGGCGTTTCGAACAGCGAACGGGTGTACATGAATTCCCAGTGCAGCGACAGGCTCTTGCGCTTGAGCAGGCTGATATCGAGCGACTTCGGATCATCGATCAGTGCCAGTTTGCCTTGCGGCGCGAGGGCTTCGACCAGTTGCGGCAAATGCTGATCAGTCTGGGTCAGGCTGGCAACATGGGTCACGCTGTCGATTCCGGCGCGCTTGAGTTCTTCGCTCAGCGGCTGGCTGTGATCGATGACCAGGTCGGCACCCAGTTCGCTGACCCAGTCGCGGGTTTGCGCGCGGGAGGCGGTGCCGATCACTCTCAGGCCGGTCAACTGCTTGGCCAATTGGGTGAGGATCGAGCCGACTCCGCCCGCCGCGCCGACGATCACTAGGCTTTGGCCTTGATCGGTGCTGCCTTCGCTGACTTGCAGGCGCTCGAAAAGCAATTCCCATGCGGTGATCGCGGTCAGCGGCAGCGCCGCGGCTTCGGCGAAACCAAGGGACTTGGGCATGTGGCCGACGATGCGCTCATCGACAACGTGCAGCTCGCTGTTGCCACCGGCCCGGGCAATCGATCCGGCGTAGAAAACCTTGTCGCCCGCCTTGAACAGGGTGACGTCGCTGCCGACGGCCTTGACCACACCGGCAACGTCCCAGCCCAGCACTTTCGCCGCACCGTTTTCCGGCGCCGCGTTCTGCCGCACTTTGGTGTCGACCGGGTTGACCGAGATGGCTTTGACTTCCACCAGCAGATCGCGCGGACCGGCAAGCGGTTCTGGCAGTTCGATGTCCTGCAGGGATTTGGCGTCGCTGATCGGCAGGGACGCGTAATAGGCGATGGCTTTCATAAGTGGCTCCGTACAGTTAATAGAAGAAATCAGGCAATCGCGCCTAGGCGCTTGAGCTGAAAGTGTTCGATGGCGTGGCCGGCGCTGGTCTGAAAATTCAGAAAATGCGCGCTGGCGTTATGCGCCTCAAGAATCTCGTCACTGGCCCACTGTTCGATCACATAAAAAACCTGCGGATCGGCGAGGTCGCGGTGCAGGTCGTACTGCCCACAACCTGGCTCGGCGCGGCTCGGTTCGACGAGGGCGCGCAGGGCCTGTTCGAGAACGTCCTGCTGGCCGGTTTTGGCGGTCAGTGTGGCGACAGCGGTAAAGGGCTGGGACATGCGTGGACTCCAAAGTCGGGACGAAATCGATGGGAGCCATCATTGGCTATTTCTCTGCACGATAAAACCGGCTAAAAGAGCAGTCTCCTTCAATATTTTTTTGATAATCGGTGTTGCGCATGCTGCGTTTTGATGACTTGCAGTTGTTTGTCCGTGCTGCGGACCTGGGTAGCCTGTCGGCGGCGGCACGGGTGATGGACATGTCCGCAGCCGTGGCCAGCGCGGCGTTGAAGCGCATCGAACAACAACTCGGTGCGCGGCTGCTCGCGCGATCGACCCGCAGCCTGCGCCTGACCGCCGAGGGCGAAGGCTTCCTCGAATATGCCCGCGCCGCCCTGAGCAATCTCGACGAAGGGCGTCGTCTGCTCGCCAGCGGTCAGGATCAGGTCAGCGGGATCCTGCAGCTGTCGGCGCCGTCGGACTTCGGGCGCAATCTGCTGCTGCCGTGGCTCGACGCATTTCAGCGAGAGCACCCGAAACTGACGGTGCGGTTGTTGCTTGGCGACCGGATCGCCGATTTGTTCCGGCAACCGGTAGACATTGCTCTGCGCTATGGCGAGCCGGAAGATTCCAGCCTGATCGCCTTGCCCATCGCCCCGCACAATCGCCGCGTGCTGTGCGCATCCCCCGATTATCTGGCCCGGCATGGCGAGCCGCGTCAGCTCGAGCAACTGGCTCAGCACAATTGCCTGCTCTACATGCTCGGCAGTCGCGTTCATGACCATTGGAGTTTTCACGATGGCAAACGCGAAGTCAGCCTGACCGTCAGCGGCGACCGCTTCAGCGATGATGCCGACGTCGTGCGGTTATGGGCACTGGCGGGCGCCGGCATCGCCTACAAATCCTGGCTCGACGTCGGCACCGATGTGCTGGCCGGGCGCCTGAAAGTGCTGATGCCGGAACTGCTGTGCGAGCGCGCACCGCTGAATCTGTTGTGCGCCCATCGCGCACAATTGAGTAAGCCGGTGAACCTGCTGAGAGAGATGCTCGCCAGCCGATGCGCCGAATTGAATAGTCAGTTTCCCGGCTTTCTCAAAAGTTGATCATTAGTCGCAGGTAAATAGAGAAATTTCTGTCAGGAACAATCGCCAACTGCGCAGGTACAGGCGCAGGACGTCTGGCTTAACCCGCTTATACTAGCGCCCGCCTCATGCTTGCACTGACACCTGGCGCGCAGATCCCGTAACGCGTTGCCGGCTTTTTGGTGGCGGTTGCAACTCTGCTGCAAGGTTGTGTGCCGGAGCAGCTGATGTCGGTGGCAAGCATTGCCCCGATCCAGGGCGGTTTTCGCGTGTTGGCCGATCAGCCATTAGCGGCCAAGATGTCTCCGAGCGGTAGACGATACGATTCGACAGGGAGTGAACAAATGGAAAATGCACCGTGCATCAGCCAGATCGCGACATTGCTGGCCGACCCCAAGCGCAGCGCAATGATGTGGGCGTTGATGGATGGCTCGGCGCGGCAAGCCGAGGAGCTGGCGTTGCTGGCCGGGCTCTCGCCGTCGTCGGCCAGTGCGCATCTGGGGCGACTGTCCGCAGGTGGACTGTTGAACATCGAAATGCGTGGGCGCAAACGCTTCTTCCGCCTGGCAGCGCCGGAGGTGGGCGCGGCGATCGAGGCGCTGGCCAGCGCCACCATTGCCAGCGCACCACGGCAAGTGCCTGCCGCGCTGAAACACACCACGCCGATGGTCAAGCCGCAGGCGGCGCCGTCTTCGCTGTTGCGCGCGCGGTTCTGCGACGATCATCTGGGCGGCACTCTGGCAGCCGACCTGTATCAGCGCCTGCTCGATGCGGGCTGGATCGAACAACTCGAGCAACGAGTCGTGGTGACGCACAAGGGCTCAACCCGACTGGCCCAGCGCGGCGTGTTCATTCAGGCCCTGGCGCACCGCAACGTGCAGGTCGCTTGCGCCTGCCCGGACTGGAGCGAGCGCCGTCCGCACATGGGCGGCTCACTGGGCGCGGCGCTACTGCAGTTGTTCATGCAGTCCGGCTGGCTGACCTTGCCCAACGATTCGCGTGCCTTGCAGTTGACCGCCACCGGCCAGTGCGAAATTCATCGCTTTGCCAAGGAAACCGAGCTGGAAACAGCGTTCTAGAGCGCTGCTCCGGGATGAACTGAAGCGCAACGTCGCCTACGGCTGTGAACAGGTCGCATCCAGTACGACCTCTGAATGACCATCACGCACACTCGATCCGGGGATTTTCCGGATGGGGAGCGCAACATGAATACACAACGCTTTAGCGCGGCAGAGCGCCTGGAACGGCTGCCGCTCAGTGGTTATCACCGCGTCATTTTCATCATCATTGCCCTGGCGTTTTTCTTCGATTCCATGGATCTGGCGATGATGACGTTCCTGCTCGGCTCGATCAAAGCCGAGTTCGGCCTGAGCAGTGCGCAAGCCGGCCTGCTGGCCAGCTCGAGCTTCTTCGGCATGGTGCTCGGGGCGTCGTTGTCGGGAATGCTCGCCGACCGCTTCGGGCGCAAACCGGTTTTTCAGTGGAGCATCGTGTTGTGGGGTGTGGCCAGTTACCTGTGCTCGACGGCGCAGACCGTGGAAACGCTGACGCTGTTGCGCATCCTGCTGGGAATCGGCATGGGCATGGAGTTTCCCATCGCCCAATCGATGCTGTCGGAGCTGATTCCGGCGCAACGCCGTGGCCGTTACATCGCATTGATGGACGGCTTCTGGCCGCTGGGTTTTGTCGCGGCGGGCGTGCTCTCGTACTTCCTGCTGCCGTTGATTGGCTGGCGCGATATCTTTCTGGTGCTGGCGGTGCCGGCGGTGTTTGTCTTGGCGATCCGTTTTTTCATTCCCGAGTCGCCGCGTTGGCTGGAACAGGCCGGGCGCGAAGCCGACGCGGACAAGGTGTTGGACGGCATCGAAAGGCGCGTGCGTGCTTCGCTGCGCGGTGCGGCGTTGCCGGAGCCTGTTCGTTTGCCACGCACGGTGACGCCGCCGGGTAATTTTTTCTCGGCTCTCAAACAGATCTGGTCGCCGCAGTATCGCCAGCGCACGACGATGATCTGGAGCCTGTGGTTCTTCGCATTGCTGGGCTTTTACGGGCTGACTTCCTGGCTCAGCGCCTTGCTGCAGCAATCGGGTTTCGCCGTGACGCAGTCGGTGTACTACACGGTGCTGATCTCGCTCGGCGGGATTCCCGGCTTCCTCATGGCGGCGTGGCTGGTCGAGCGTTGGGGGCGTAAACCGGTGTGTATCGTCACCTTGCTCGGCGGCGGGGTGATGGCGTTTTTGTATGGGCAGAGCGCGGTGTTCGGCGGCAACGTGGCGTTGCTGATTGGCACCGGGTTGTTGATGCAATTCTTTCTGTTCGGCATGTGGGCGGTGCTCTACACCTACACGCCGGAGCTTTACCCGACGTCGGCACGGGCAACCGGCTCTGGGTTCGCCTCGGCGATCGGTCGCGTTGGCTCATTGCTCGGGCCACTGGTGACCGGGCTGGTGTTCCCGATTACCGGGCAGGGCGGAGTGTTCGCGCTGGGCGCGGCATGCTTTGCGATAGCGGCGGGCGTGGTGTGGCTGTTCGGGATGGAGACGCGGGGCAAAACACTGGAGGAGCTGACCGAAGCACAAGTTATTGGCTGAACCCTGAACCAATGTGGGAGCGAGCAAGCTCGCTCCCACATTGGTTTTGCGATGTTACTTACGGTTTTACCAACCGCGCATCCAGACTGTTCTGCGCCAGGCGCCTGGCCTGATCCTGGGTCATGCCCAGATGTTCGTGCAGTGCGTGGAAGTTCTCGGTGACGTAACCACCGAAGTACGCCGGGTCATCGGAGTTCACCGTGACCTTCACGCCGCGTTCGAGCATGTCGAGGATGTTGTGCTGCGACATATGATCGAACACGCAGAGCTTGGTGTTCGACAGCGGGCATACGGTCAGGGGGATCTGCTCGTCGATGATCCGCTGCATCAGGCGCTCGTCTTCGATCGCGCGCACGCCATGATCGATGCGCTGGATTTTCAGCAGGTCGATGGCTTCCCAGATGTACTCCGGCGGGCCTTCTTCACCGGCGTGAGCGACGGTGAGGAAGCCTTCGTCGCGGGCGCGATCGAAGACGCGTTTGAATTTGCTCGGCGGGTGGCCCATCTCCGAACTGTCGAGGCCGACCGCGACAAACGCATCACGGAACGGCAGCGCCTGATCGAGGGTTTTCTGTGCTTCGTCTTCGCTGAGGTGGCGCAGGAAGCTGAGGATCAAACCGCTGCTGATGCCCAGTTGCGTCTCGCCATCCTTGAGCGCGGCGGCGATGCCGTTTAGCACTACTTCGAACGGGATTCCCCGGTCGGTGTGGGTCTGCGGATCGAAGAACGGTTCGGTGTGAATCACGTTCTGTGCTTTGCAGCGCAGCAGGTAGGCCCAGGTCAGGTCGTAGAAATCCTGCGAAGTGCGCAGCACATCGGCGCCCTGGTAATACAGGTCGAGGAATTCCTGCAGATTGTTGAAGGCGTAAGCCTTGCGCAGGGTTTCGACGTCGCTCCACGGCAGGGCGATCTTGTTACGTTCGGCCAGGGCGAACAGCAATTCAGGCTCCAGCGAACCTTCCAGATGCAGGTGCAGTTCGGCTTTGGGCAGGGCGTTGAGCCAGTCGTACATGGTTTTTTCTCATCAGGTGCAATGCCGGCATTCTACAGAGGCCGGCCGCAACAATTGGCAAAACCTGACCAGCTGATTGATTAAACCGCTGCTTGTTCGCGGCGATAGGCGTAAGTATCGGCGAAGCGCGATAGCAGGAACTCAGCGCAGGTGGTCGTCGGATATTTCGCCGGGTGCTGTGCGTCCTGACAACCAGGCAGGCATTCAATGCGCGTGTCCGGATGCGGTTCGGCGAAGAACGGCATTGAATAGCGGTCGACACCCAGCGGGCTGATCACCCGGTGCGGTGTCGAGCGATAACGGTCGTTGCTCCAGCGCGCCATCATGTCGCCGAGGTTGACCACAAAAGTGCCCTCGATAGGTGGCGCGTCGATCCATTCACCTTTGACGTTCTTCACCTGCAGGCCGCCGGCGCTGTCCTGATAAAGCAGGGTGATGCAGCCGTAATCGGTGTGGGCGCCGGCGCCTTGCTGCTCGGCGCAACTGGCGTTGTGGCGCGGCGGATAATGGATCATGCGCAACACGCTGACCGGCTCGACAAATCGCGTATCGAAGAAGTCGCGCTCGATGCCCAGCGCTAGGGTCATCGCCCGCAACAGGGTTTGCGCCAGCGCCTGCATGTCGAGGTAATGCTGCTCCATCAGCGCTGCCCAGCCGGGTTGCGCCGGATGACGATTGGGGCCTCGCAAAGGTTTTTCCGCGAGCACCTCGGGATGCTCGGCCGGCAAGTGCAGGCCCATGTCGAAGGTTTCTTTCAGATCACTGGGTTTGTCCGGGTCCAGTTGCTCGGTGGCAATCGCTCCGTAGCCGCGATGGTGGCGGGTTTGGGTGATGTCGATTTCGAGTTTTTGTGCCGCAGGCAGGGCGAAGAAGCGCTGGGCGTGATCGAGCAGGGCGTCGATGCGTTGCGCTGAGATCGGATGGCCCTTGATATAGAAAAAGCCCCACTCGCGGCAGGCTTGGTCGATCTGCCCGGCCACGGCGGGCCAGGCATTCTCGTCGGCGCTGTAGAGCGGGCTGATGTCGATGATGGGGAGACTGTTCATGCACTGGTCCTGAAGAAACGCAAACATGAGAACACCGAAAAAACCGTGGGAGCTGGCTTGCCAGCGATGGCGATCCAACTGGCAACAATGATGTTGAATGTGAAGGCCTCATCGCTGGCAAGCCAGCTCCCACAGGGGCGGTGTATTTTTGGAAGTTACTTAGGCATCTCTGCCTTCATGCCCTCAACGTAATAATTCATCGACGCCAGTTCCGCGTTGGTGGCGCTCACGCCGGCCGGGATTTTCTCTGTGCCTGCCTGATCCTTGATCGGCCCGGTGAACGGCTGCAACGTGCCGCTCTTGATGTCAGCGATCAACTGCTCGGCCTCGGCTTTCACCGGCGCTGGCACCAGATCGCTGATCGGCAGTTGCACCGTGCCTTCCTTCAGCCCGCCCCAGTAATCCTGGGGTTTCCAGGTGTGGTCGATCACGCTCTGCGTCGCCTGAATGTAGTGCGGCGCCCAGTCATTGACGATCGAGGTCAGCACCGCTTTCGGGCCGAAGTGAGCCATGTCCGAGGCGTAACCCACGGCATACACCCCCCGCCGTTCGGCAGCCTGAATCGGCGCCGGGCTGTCGGTGTGCTGGAACACCACGTCGACGCCCTGATCGATCAGCGCGTTGGCGGCATCGGATTCCTTCCCCGGGTCGAACCAGGAGTTGACCCACACCACTTTGATTTCGGTGCCAGGGTTGTACTTGTTCAAGGCCAGCTGGATGGCGTTGATGTCGCGGATTACTTCCGGAATCGGGAACGAGGCGACGTAGCCGATCTTTCTGGTTTTGGTCATCTTCGCCGCGAGAAATCCGCTGACGTAGCGCCCCTCGTAAGTGCGTGCCAGATAAGTGCCGAGGTTCTTGTCCTGCTTGTAGCCGGTGGCGTGCTCGAACGTCACCTTGGGAAATTGCCTGGCGACTTTCACTGTCGGGTTCATGTAGCCGAAAGACGTGGTGAAGATCAGGTCATATTTGTCCTTGGCCATGTTGCGGATCACCCGCTCGGCGTCGGCGCCCTCGGCGACGTTTTCCACGTAGTTGGTGGTGATCTGCGTGCCGAATTTCTCCGCCAGCGCCTTGCGCCCCTGTTCGTGCTGATACGTCCAGCCGTGGTCACCGATCGGGCCGATGTAGACGAAACCGACCTTCAGCGGATCGGCAGCGCTGACTCCCAGGCTGACTCCCAGACCGATGGCGGCGTACAGCAGTTTGTGCAGCGGACGTATTGGCATGAACCCGAGCTCCATTTTGTTGTGTGTACTCAGGGCCAATGCAAATTGCTGACCAACAGGACAACAAACAAAAAGATCGCAGCCTTCGGCAGCTCCTACATGGAAATGCGAACCTGTAGGAGCTGCCGAAGGCTGCGATCTTTTCAGCGTTGGAACCAACGCAGTGCAAGTCAGCGTGCGCGCGCCATGGGTTGGTGCGCAAAGATGTAACGAAACGTTAGCGCCGCCCGACAGTCAGTAGCTTCATCAGCTCTTTTCGGCAAAAGGCCCGTCATGCTCTCGATCCTCAAACAAGAAAGCTTCCTGCTGCTGGCAGTCCTTGCCGCGTGCGTCGCTTATCCACTGGAACACTGGCTGCTGCACAGCGGCCAGATTGTCGGGTTGGTCGGCGGTCTGCTGCTGATCGCCTTCATCGTCGCCGCCTCGATGCGTGTCGCTCATCACGCCGAACTGCTCGCGGAAAAGGTTGGCGACCCCTACGGCACGATGATCCTCACGCTTTCGGCGGTGCTGGTCGAAGTGGTGATTCTGGCGATCATGATGAGCAACGAAGCGTCGGCAACGCTGGTGCGCGACACGATTTATTCGGCTGTCATGCTCGACATCAACGGCATCCTCGGCCTCGCCGCATTAATGGGCGGGATCAAACACGGCGAGCAGTCCTACAACGACGACTCGGCGCGCAGCTACAGCGTGATGATTCTGACGGCGATGGGCGTGTCGATGGTGGTGCCGGAGTTCATTCCCGAGGCCAACTGGAAGATGTATTCGGCGTTCACCATTGGCGCGATGATGGTGCTCTACGCGCTGTTCCTGCGCATGCAGGTCGGCCCGCACAGTTACTTTTTCAGCTACAGCTACCCGGACAAACGCCGCAGAAAAGAGCCGGTCGAGCAGGAGCCGAAACCGGTCAGCCTGGCACTGTCGATCGGCATTCTGGTGTCGGGGGTGGTGATCATCGGCGCACTGGCCGAGGTGATGTCCAAGACCCTGGATGTTGGCTTGGAAGGGACGGGCGCGCCGCCAGTGATCACGGCGATTCTGGTGGCGGCGATTTCGGCGGCGCCGGAGATTCTGACCGCGTTGCGTGCAGCCTTGGCCAATCGCATGCAATCGGTGGTCAACATCGCGATGGGCGCGTCACTGTCGACGGTGATTCTCACCGTGCCGGTGATGGAAGCGATGGCGTTGTACACCGGCCAGCCGTTTCAAATGGCAATGACCCCGGTGCAGACAGTGATGATCTTCATCACCCTGATCGTCAGCGCCATCAATCTCAATGACGGCGAAACCAACGCTATCGAGGGCATGACGCACTTTGTGCTGTTCGCCACGTTTATCATGCTGTCCATGCTGGGCCTTTAAGCCCAGCACAAAACCAACTGTGGGAGCGGGCTTGCTCGCGAAGGCGGCGTGTCAGGCAATTAAATAC
>Ga0308159_1003168_pt1 | contig 17210 bp, 13 predicted proteins | sample PhyCR1_FD_201040 | JGI IMG/M metagenome (GOLD analysis project Ga0308159, IMG submission 201040) | Phyllosphere microbial communities from UC Gill Tract Community Farm, Albany, California, United States - DLSLC.R1 | ecosystem: Host-associated > Plants > Phyllosphere > Unclassified | place: USA... | reverse complement strand
CCGAACTCGGCTCGGGGATCTGGGCGGTTCGGGATGCCACGGTCCCGGCGCTCGCGGAGGCGCTCCGTCGTGCCGCCGTCGACATCGCCGCCGACGCCGCGGTCGCTCCGGACCCCTCCATCGCCGAGCGGTTCCGCCAGTCTTCCCGGACGGCCGCGATGGTGGACGTGTACGCCCGCGCCGTCTCCGCGGGCCGCTGAACCGACTCCCGACGCCTCAGAGGCGCTCGCGACGGTGAAGCGATGCGGGCCGCGCGGGGCGATGGCATCCGGGATGCCTCGCCCCTGCGGACGCGCGCGCGGCGGCATCCGTCACGGCGTCTGCACGACGATCGGGCTGGTCACGGCACGACGAGCGTCGGGAGTCGTCACCCGCCGCGTCTCGAGCGGCGCCTCAGCCTGCTCGTCGCGGGGCTCGGGCGGCGTCGCGCGCCGGGGGTCGGTGGGGATGCGACCGTAGCCGTCGGTGCGGACGAGCCACACGGTTCCGACGATGCCGGCCAGGGACAGGATGCCGAGAGCGATGAAATAAGCCATGGCGGGAAAGCTACGGGTAGAGGAATAGTGCCCACGAGTGGCATGATGGACGCCTGTCGTAAGATTCCTGCCACACCGGAGGTTCGCATGCGCTCGGTCGCCGTCGTCATCCAGCCCGGGTTCGCCCCGTTCGAGTTCGGCCTCGCCTGCGAGGCGTTCGGGTTGGACCGGAGTGACGACGGCATCCCGAACTTCGACTTCCGGATCGTCGCGCCCGACCCGGGGGTCGTGCCGTCCAACATCGGGTTCTCGGTCAACGTCGAACTTGGACTCGAGGCCGCCGCCGACGTCGACATCCTCGTGCTCGCGCCGATCCCGAGGGAGACGTGGGGAGCCGTCGACCCGCGTGTCATCGAGGTCGTCCGGCGTGCGCACGAACGCGGTGCCTGGCTGCTGAGTGTGTGCAGCGGAGCGTTCGTGATCGCGGCATCCGGAGTCCTCGACGGCAAGCGGGGAACGACGCACTGGCGGTACGCCGACGTCATGGCGCGGATGTACCCCGAGATCGAGGTGGATCCCGATGTGCTCTACGTGCAGTCCGGCAACATCATCACCAGCGCCGGCACCGCCGCCGGTCTCGACGCGAGCCTGCACCTGCTGCGCCAGGAGCTGGGTTCCGAGCTGACCAACCGCATCGCCCGCCGCATGGTGGTGGCGCCGCAGCGCGATGGCGGCCAGGCGCAGTTCATCGCCTCGCCCATCCCGATCGACTCCTCGCTCTCGCTCGCCCCGGTGACCGAGTGGATGCTGCAGAACCTCGATGCCGAGCTCTCGGTCGAACGGCTCGCTGCGCGCGCCCACATGTCGCCGCGCACCTTCGCCCGGCGTTTCAAGGCCGACCTCGGGGCGACCCCGGCCGCGTGGCTCGCGCGCCAGCGCCTGCTCCACGCGCAGCGGCTGCTCGAAGAGACCGACCTGGGCCTCGACCGGATCGCCGCCGAGTGCGGCTTCGGCTCGGCCGCGGTGCTGCGACAGAACTTCGGCCGGACGATGGGGCTCACCCCCACCGCGTACCGCGCGCGCTTCTCGTGCAGCGAGCCCGCGGCATCCGGGGCCGCACTCGCCCCGGACGAAGCGGTGGCCATCCCGGCCTGACCTTGCTGTGTCGGGTGCGGGTCGCCACGCGTCCGGCCCGTGGCGCGGGTTCGGCCCGTGGCCGGGCCTCCCGTGCCGTCGTGCGGAGTCGGCGGCCGACGCGCGGTTCCGGCGGCCGGGGTGGCGGCGTGTCGGGCCGGAACTCCGCGTGACGGTCCGTGGTGCCGTGTGCGGCGGGATGCGGGTTGCGCCCGAAGCCGAGCCGCTGAGCAGGACCGTCGGGCGGAGAACGGCGCCGACACCCCGTGTCGCCGCCGCCCCCCACCGGCGTGGCGTGGCAACGCTCCGTATGACGGCCCGCCCCGGCTCTCGACCCCGCCCTCGGCTCGAGGGCCCGCCCTGCCCCGGCCCGGACCGGACCCGACTCCCGGTCTCGGGCTCGGACCCTGACTCCCGGTCTCGGGCTCGGACCCTGACTCCCGGTCTCGGGCTCGGACCCTGACTCCCGGTCTCGGGCTCGGACCCTGACCCCCGGTCTCGGGCTCGGACCCTGACTCCCGGTCTCGGGCTCGGACCCTGACTCCCGGTCTCGGGCCCGGACCCGACTCCCGGTCTCGAGCCCGGCCCCCTACCTCCTGCCCGGCCCCGACTCCCGGCACCCGGGCCGGCCCTCGCCCCCGACCTCGACCCCACCCCGTCCGGGTCATCCCCGTGCCACGGTCCCTTCTCGGGGCGGCGCGACCCCCATTGCCCCGTATGATCCCCACTGCTAAACTTGAGTCAACGCCGCTCAAGTTTTTGGACGGCGACCAGACTTCCAGGAGAACACATGAACGCCACACAACAGCCGGGGCAGGAGGACGCGCGTAGCGCCCTCGAACAGTTCGGCATCAACCTCACCGACCGGGCCCGCCAGGGCAAGCTCGACCCCGTGATCGGGCGCGACGGCGAGATCCGCCGCGTCAGTCAGGTGCTCACCCGGCGCACCAAGAACAACCCCGTGCTCATCGGCGAGCCCGGCGTCGGCAAGACCGCCGTCGTCGAGGGCCTCGCCCAGCGCATCGTCGCGGGCGACGTCGCCGAGAGCCTCAAGAACAAAGAGCTGGTCTCGCTCGACATCTCGGCCCTGGTTGCGGGCGCCATGTACCGCGGCCAGTTCGAGGAGCGCCTGAAGAGCGTCCTCAAAGAGATCACCGAGTCCGACGGACGCATCATCACCTTCATCGACGAGCTGCACGTGCTCATGGGCGCGGGCGGCGGCGAGGGATCGGTGGCGGCCAGCAACATGCTCAAGCCGATGCTCGCGCGCGGTGAGCTGCGCCTGATCGGCGCGACCACGCTCGACGAGTACCGCGAGTTCATCGAGAAGGATGCCGCCCTCGAGCGCCGCTTCCAGCAGGTCTACGTCGGCGAGCCGTCGGTGGAAGACACCGTCGCCATCCTCCGCGGTCTGAAGGAGCGGTACGAGGCGCACCACAAGGTGGCGATCGCCGACACGGCGCTGGTGGCCGCGGCATCCCTTTCGAACCGGTACATCCCGGCGCGTCAGCTTCCTGACAAGGCGATCGACCTCATCGACGAAGCGGCGTCCCGCCTGCGCATGGAGATCGACTCCGCACCCCTCGAGATCGACGAGCTGCGCCGACACGTCGACCGCCTGAAGCTCGAAGAGCTCGCGCTGAAGAAAGAGAAGGACGACGCCTCCAAGGAGCGCCTCGCCACCCTCCGCGAGACCCTCGCCGCCGAGCAGTCGAAGCTCGACGACCTGCAGGCCCGGTGGGAGCGCGAGCGCGCCTCGCTCAACCGCGTCGGTGATCTGAAGACCCGGCTCGACGCCGCTCGCGTCGACGCCGAGCGCGCCCAGCGCGAGGGCAACCTCGAGCGGGCATCGCGGCTGCTCTACGCCGAGATCCCGGCTCTCGAGCGCGAGCTGATGGTCGCGGAACGCGAAGAACCCGCCGGTGATCGCATGGTCAACGACCAGGTCACCGACGAAGACATCGCCGCCGTGATCGCGGCGTGGACGGGCATCCCGGTCGGACGCCTGCTGCAGGGTGAGACCGAGAAGCTGTTGCACCTCGAGCGCGAGCTCGGCAAGCGCCTGATCGGACAGAGGGATGCCGTGAAGGCGGTGTCCGACGCGGTCCGTCGCTCGCGCGCGGGCATCAGCGACCCGCACCGGCCGGTCGGTTCGTTCCTGTTCCTCGGTCCGACCGGTGTCGGCAAGACCGAACTGGCGAAGTCGCTCGCCGACTTCCTGTTCGACGACGAGCACGCCATGGTGCGCATCGACATGTCGGAGTACGGCGAGAAGCACTCCGTCTCTCGGCTGGTCGGTGCCCCTCCGGGGTACATCGGTTACGAGCAGGGTGGTCAGCTGACCGAGGCCGTGCGCCGGCGCCCCTACAGCGTCGTGCTGCTCGACGAGGTCGAGAAGGCGCACCCCGAGGTGTTCGACGTGCTGCTGCAGGTCATGGACGACGGCCGGTTGACCGATGGCCAGGGCCGCACGGTCGACTTCACCAACGTCATCCTGGTGCTCACCTCGAACCTCGGGTCGCCGATCCTCGTCGACCCGACCCTGTCGATGGATACCAAGCGCGAGCAGGTGCAGGCGCTCGTGCGCCAGGCCTTCAAGCCGGAGTTCGTGAACCGCCTCGACGACATCGTGATCTTCCAGGCCCTCAGCCAGGACGATCTCGCGCAGATCGTCGAGCTCGCGGTCGACGCGCTGCACAAGCGCCTGCGCGAGCGCCGGTTGAGCCTCGCGGTCACGCCCGACGCCCGATCGTGGCTCGCCGAGCGCGGCTACGACCCGGTGTACGGCGCCCGGCCGCTCCGCCGCCTCATCCAGACCGAGATCCAGAACCGCCTCGCCATGGCGATCCTGGCCGGAACGGTGCGCGACGGCGATGTCGTTCGGGTCGACGTGGCGAGCGACGGCGACTCGCTCGCGCTGGTGAGCGCCGGACCCGCGCAGCCGGAGCCGGGCGACGACGACGTGATCGAGGCGGAGATCGTCGAGTAGGCGTTGCCGTGAGGGGGATGCCGCGTGCGTGCGTGGCATCCCCTTCTGCGTCTCCGGCCGCCGTGCGGGTGGTGCGTGTGCGCGTGCGCCACCCGCATCAACGCTGCGTGCGCGGGGTCATGCGTACACGCTGTGCGCGCGTGCGCCTCACGCATAAACGCTGTCCGCGCGCATAAACGCGAGGAGAGCGCGTTTATGCGCGCCGATCGCGTTTATGCGAGGGGTGGACACCGCCGGGAGCCCGTAGGCGCCGTCGGTCGCGTCGAGGGGCACGGCAGCTGGTGACGCTGGCGTGGGTCGACCACTTCCGTGGGCATAAACGCTGTCCGCGCGCATAAACGCGGGGAGAGCGCGTTTATGCGCGCCGATCGCGTTTATGCGGGGGGAGGGGCTCGTCGCCCCCGGTAGCGCGGCGGCCCAAAGGGCGGCAACGACGTACGCCGCCTGCCCCGGAGTCGCGCAGCATCGGACAGCGCGGCGGAAACGAAGAAGATCGCCGCCCGCCCCGAGTCCACGCGGCGGCGTGGTCGGGAACGGACGGCGAGGGGGCCGGATGCCGTGGCTCAGTCGTCGACGAGCAGCGACTCCTCGACCGTGCGGCGCTGGCGCGGGGCGAGCTCGCGCTGACGCAGGCCCTCTTCGGCCGCGTCGATGTCGCCGAGGGCGCCCACCGCGATGACCGTGACGGGGGTGAAGCGTGCGTCGATGTCGAACGCCGCGCGCAGGTCGTCGGCGACGAAGCCGCCCATCTGGTGGGTCGCGAGGCCGCCGGCGTGCGCCTGCACGGTGAAGTGGGCGGCGGCCTGTCCGCTGTCGTACAGGGCCCAGGTGCGCGCCTCGCCGTCTTCGGTCTCGGTCTCTGCGAGCACGACGAGCAGGGCGCCGGCGTCGGGGGCCCAGGCCTGGTTGAAGCCCATGAGCGAGGCGACGACGCGCTCGTGCGCGGCGGTGCCGCGGCGCGCGACGATGAAGCGCCACGGCTGGAAGTTCATGCCCGAGGGAGCCCAGCGGGCGGCCTCGAGGGCGGAGCGGAGGGCCGACTCGTCGATCGGCGTCGCGGGGTCGAAGACGCGGGTGCTCCATCGCTCGGCGAGCACGTCGAGGATGGGGGCGTCGGTGGGGGCGATGCGGTCGAGCGCGAGAGACATGGGTACTCCTGAGAACGGGGACTGATGCGGGACGCCGTTGACCCGCACCAGTCAACGCCGTCTGTCGGCGGAGTGTTCCCGTATGAACTTATGCGTCTGTGATGAGACGCCGTTTCGCGTCCCTCAGGGCTTTGCCAGGGCGGCTTCGATCACGCCTTCCACGACGCGGGGCCCGCGGTCCCCGCCGGGTACTCGTCGAGCGGAACCTCGTCTTTGCGCCACGCGTCGATGACCGGCTGCACGATGCGCCAGCACTGCTCGGCCGCGTCTCCGCGGACGGCGAGCATGGCGTCTCCGTCGAGGATGCCGGAGAGCACTTCGCCGTAGGCCTTGAGTGCGCCCTCGCCGAGGTGGGCGGAGAGGGTGACGCGCTCGAGGTCGAGCGGGTCGTCGGCGCCGTTGATGTTCAGGCCCAAGCTGATGGTGTCGGGCCCGAGCGAGAACACCATCTCGGAGGGCTCGCTCTCGCCGATGAACCCGTCGGGGAGGTGACGCACGGGCTTGAACGTCACGGTGACGGCCGGGTCTCCCGCACCGAGCGCCTTGCCCGAGCGCAGCAGGATCGGAACGCCCTGCCAGCGGGCCGTGCGCACCTCGACGGTCATCTCGGCGAGCGTCTCGGTGCCGCGCGAGGCATCGACGCCGGGCTCGTCGACATACGACGAGAAGTGACGCTCGCCCACGTCTCCCGCGGTGTAGCGCGCGCGGCGAGAGTTCGCGACCGGGTCGTCGTCTTTCACGTGGGTCGCGCGGAGCACCGCCGAGGTCGCGTCGCGCAGGTCGAGTTGATCGAGGGATGCCGGGGGCTCCATCGTGACGAAGGCCATGACCTGCAGCAGGTGGCTCTGGATCATGTCGACCAGGGCGCCGGCGGCGTCGTAGTACCCGGCGCGCCCCTCGAGCCCCAGGGCCTCGGGGAAGTCGATGCGGATCGAGGCGATGTCGTCGGCCGACCAGACGCTCTCGACGATGCGGTTGGCGAACCGCGTGCCGAGCAGGTTCAGCACCGTCGAACGGCCGAGGAAGTGGTCGATGCGGAAGACCTGGTCTTCGTCGACCAGGGTCGCCAACTGCTTGTTGAGCGTGTGGGCGCTCGCCTCGTCGGTGCCGAAGGGCTTCTCGAGGGCCAGGATCGTGCCTGCGGGGATGGTCACGTCGCTCAGCGCCAGGCAGGCCTTCTCGGTGACCGCCGGGGGCACCGCGAAGTACAGGGCCGGTCGGCCCTCGGCGTCGTCGAGCAGCTTCTGCAGGTCGGCGGCCTTCGTGATGTCGGCCTGCGTGTACGTCGTCTCCGAGACGGAGGCGAAGGCGTCATCGGCATCCATCGTCTGGAACGCCTTCTCGACGACCTCGCGCCAGTGCTCGTCGGTCCAGTCCTCCATGCCCGCGCCGTGCAGACGCACGGACCGGTTCGGCTCGCGCGAGAGCAACTGGCCGAGGGCCGGGAGGAGCAGTCGCGAGGTGAGGTCGCCCGAAGCGCCCAGGATGATCAGGGTGGTGTCCGCCGCCATGGGGAAACCGTAGCGCTCGCCCCCGACATCGCCGTGCCGCTTGCAGCGGGCGCAGGGAAACCACTAGCGAGATCGATGGACACGATGTCGGCGGTAGCTGCCACAATCCGAGGGTGACGACTCCGATCGAGGACTACGCGGTCCTCAGCAACTGCCGATCCGCCGCCCTCGTCTCCTCCGCGGGGAGCGTGGACTGGTTGTGCCTGCCGCGGTACGACAGCGGTTCGATGTTCGGCGCCCTGCTCGGTGACGAGTCGCACGGGGCGTGGTCGCTGCGCCCCGCCGATCCCGAAGCGCGCGCGACTCGGCGGTACGACGGCGACACCTTCGTTCTCGTCACGCGGTGGGAGACCTCGACCGGCATCGCCGACGTCTACGACGCCATGCCCGTCGACGAGGGCGTAGAGGCTCTCATCCGGCGCGTGGTGGGCGTCTCGGGCGCCGTCGACTTCGTCAGCGAGGTGCGCCTGCGTTTCGACTACGCCCGGGCGGTGCCGTGGGTGCAGCAGATCGGCCACGGCGACGAGCCCGTGATCCTCGCCGCGGCCGGCCCCGATGCCGTGACGATCCGCGGACCTCGCCTCATCGCCGTCGACACCGCGCACCGCGGTCGCTGGACGACCAAGGCCGGTGCGAGCGTCGACTCGGTCCTGGCCTGGGGCCCGTCGTGGCAAGACCCGCCCGCCGCGTTCAACGTCGAGGCGGCGCTCGAACGCACGCGCGAGTGGTGGGCCGCCTGGGCCGACCGCGTGCAGGCCGCGGGAACGCACGCGGCGCTCGTCACGCGCTCGCTCATGGTGTTGCGCGCCCTCACGCACTCCGAGACGGGCGGCATCGTCGCGGCGGCGACGACCTCTCTGCCCGAGGCCTTCGGCGGCTCCCGCAACTGGGACTACCGCTACGTGTGGCTGCGCGACGCCGCCCTCACCCTCAGCGCGTACATCGACCACGGCTACCTCGACGCCGCGCACCGCTGGCGCGACTGGCTGCTGCGCGCGATCGCGGGCGACCCGGCCGACGTGCAGATCATGTACGGCATCGCGGGCGAGCGCGACCTGCCCGAGCGCGAGATCCCGAGCCTTCCCGGCTACGGCGGCGCGGCGCCCGTACGCATCGGCAACGGCGCGGTCGAGCAGTATCAGGCCGATGTGATCGGCGAGGTCATGGTCGCCCTCGAAGCCGCTCGCGACGCGGGCGTCACCGAGACGACGTTCTCGTGGTCGCTGCAGCGCGCCCTGCTCGACCAGCTCGCGAGCGAGGTCGACCGCCCCGACCTCGGTATCTGGGAGATGCGCGGCGAACCGCACTTCTTCACGCACTCTCGAGCGATGGTGTGGGCGGCGTTCGATCGCGGCATCCGGGCCGTCGAAGCGGGCGGGCGCGAGGGCGACGTCGCCACGTGGCGCACCCTGCGCGATCGCGTGCGCGCCGACATCGACGCGCACGGGGTGCACGCCGGCGGGTGGTTCACCCAGCACTTCGACACCGACGAGGTCGACGCCTCGCTCCTCGTGCTGCCGCAGGTGGGTTTCTGCGCCTACGACGACCCGCGCATGCTCGCCACGGTCGCGCGCATGGAAGAGACGCTCATGCCCGACGGGTGGCTGCTGCGCTACCGCACCACGGGTGTCGACGGCCTGTCCGGTGACGAGCACCCCTTCCTCGCCTGCTCGTTCTGGCTCGTCGGGCAGTACGCGCACAGCGGTCGCCGCGACGAGGCGATCGCCCTCATGCAGCGTCTGACGGGGGTCGCCAACGACCTCGGTCTGCTCTCCGAGGAGTACGACCCCACCACCGGTCGTCAGGCCGGCAACACCCCGCAGGCGCTGTCGCACCTGGCCCTGGTGGGTGCGGCCGATGCGCTCGACGCCACGGCGCCCCGACCGGGGGCTGAGCTCGACCCGACCGCACCGGCGCGGCTCTAGAGTCGACGCATGGACGACGACGTCGAGCTGCGCGGGCTGCGCGAACGCGTGTACGGGGCCGAGGGGGCTTCGGCGACGCCCGCGATGATCGAGCGTCTCACCGAGCTCGAGGATCGGGCCCGGCGGTCCGAGGCCTCCGAGCGTCCGGCGCCTGATGTTTCCGGCCCGGCGCCCGACCTCCTTCCCACCGTTGCCGGAGACCCGCCCCCTCCCGAGGTGCCCCGCCTCCCGGATGCCGCCCGCCTCGCGCCCCGCCGCACGGTGCGCATCGTGGCAACGGCCGTCGGCGCCCTGGCTCTGCTGGGGATCGGCATCGCGATCGGCGCGAGCACGGTGCCGACCATGGCCGCGACCCCCGACTCCGCGGCGGCGGCCTACCCCGAGCTGACGTTCCCGCAGACGGTCGAAGACGTCATCTCGGCCGACATCCTGCGCGACAGCGGGATCGACGCGGGGAGCACGCGGTACATCGCGACGGTGAGCGACTTCCGCATCTACCTCGCCCAGCCCGACGACGGCGACGGTCGTTGCATCGTGACCTTCACGTCCACCGACAACCGGCCCTGGTCGGCGGGCTGCGCGAGCGGAGCGCAGGACGGGGCCGCGATCTTCGGCGTCGACGAGACCCTGACGGTCGCGATCGGCGATGCCGACGAGTCGGATGTCAGCGGCATCCCGATCCGGCTCTCTCCGAGCGTCACGGCCTACGTGGCGCAGTAGAGAGGGGTCGGGCCTCACCCGATCGGCGTGAGCTCGCTGCCGTCCGCCGAGAGGGTGAACGAGGCACTGCGGTAGTCGTCGTCGAGGCCGAAAGAGATGTACGGCGTTCCGACGTTCTCGATGAACGTCGGACTCTGCACGTCGTCGTCGCTCGCACGTCGGATCGACACCGGAGTCGTGCCGACCGGGAGGCCGCTCCGGCTCGACGCCTCCTGCAGGGCGGGCCACACCCGGTCCAGCGCGACATCGCTCCAGGGGAATTGCTCTTGCGCCACCCGCGGCTGGGAGAGCGCGGCGCCCCTGTGGGTGACGCGTCCCGCCCGGAACTCCCACTCATCGGTCGCCTGTTCGCCGGCCCGGATCGGGGCGTCGACGATGACGGCATCCGGGGTCGCGACGATCGAGACCACCTGATCGTGCCCGATCTCGGCCCGCAGGGCGCGCTGGGCCGTCTGCAGGGAGTCGGGGGTGCGCATGTCGGCCGTGAGGCGTCCGTCCTGCCATGCCGCGGCCGTGAGGGCGACGCCGTCGCGGTACGGCAGCAGCACGACGACAGCGGCCGCGACCGCCGCCACCGCGAACAGGGCGAGTCGCCACGGGCGCCCGCGGCGACCTATTCCGAGCAGGGGTCCGCTCCGGCGTCCGTCGCGGATGCGGGTGCCCGCCTCGATGGGGCGCACCCCGACCGCGGATCGGGCCGGCACGATCAGGCGCCCCCGCTCGGCGGGAGAGAGCTCGCCGTCGGCGAAGACGACCTCGGGGCCACCGTCGAGAAGAACCACGACGTCGCGTTCTGCGCCCGGCTGGTATGCGGCGAGCTCGATCAGCGGGACGATCAGGTGCAGGGTGGTCGCCCAGGTCGCGCCGTCGAGCGCGACGACGGTGACGTCGATCTCGCACAGCGGCTGGTCGTTGACGAGCGTGCCGGTCTGCCGCACCGCATCGATGCGTGCGCGCCCGAGACGACGGGCGTCGCGCGCCGCGTTGACGGCCGCCGGCGAGGGCAGCGCGGGCGAGAGCGACGCCGTCACACGGACGAGGACCGTCGAGATGATGCAGACCGCGAGCGCGATTCCGAAGATCGCGAAACCGGCTTCCTGGTCGCCGAGGGCGGCCACGAGAAGGCCGCCGATGACGGCTCCAAGCGCGACGAAAGCAAGCAGACGCAGCATGTTCCGAGCCTAACGACGACCCCCCCACACCCACGAAGAAGGGACGGGTGGATGCCACAGCCCCGGCATCCACCCGCCCGCTGACCGGACCCGAACCGGTCAGCCCCGCAGAGCCTCGCCGAGCTTGACGCGCGCCCCCATGCGCAGCAGCGAGTTGCGGTAGATGCGGGAGGCGACGCCGATCGCGAGGACGCACGAGCCGAGCAGCACGAGCAGCGAGAGCACGGGCTCCCACCACTGGGCGTCGCCGAGGTACATGCGCAGCGGCATCCCCACCGGGGCCGAGAAGGGCACGTACGACATGATCGTCAGCACGACGGGGTTGTCGTTGAAGAAGATGACCAAGAAGTACGGCGCCATGATCAGCATCGTGATCGGGGTGGTGGTCGCCCCGATGTCCTCTTGGCGCGAGACCATCGCGGCGGCCGCGGCGAACAGGGCCGCCAGCAGCACGAAGCCGAAGAGGAAGAAGATCGCGAACCACGCGATCGGGGCGCCGAGCGCGTCGAGCACGCCGGCCTGACCGGTGACGGCGAGCCCCACGACCGCGACGGCGGCGAGCAGCACGATCTGGGCCATCGCGAGGATCGTGTTGCCGAGCACCTTGCCCGCCAGCAGCGCCCGCACCGGAATCGCCGAGATGAGGATCTCGACCACGCGCGTCTGCTTCTCTTCGACGACGCTCTGCGCGATGGTGCCGCCGAAGGTCGTCGCTGCGATGAGGAACACGATCCCGAAGGCCAGCGCGATGAAGTAGCGCAGCACGTCGGCGGCGGTCGATCCCGGCTCGAGTCGGTCGACCGGCGGGGTGTCGCTGAGCATCTGCAGCAGCGTCGAGGGCACGCTGTCCTTCACCACGACGGTGAAGTCGAACGACGACTCCGACGAGCCCGAGACCAGGGCGGCATCCACCGTCCCGTCCGCCACGAGGGCACGCGCGGCGTCGTCGCTGTCGGCGACGGTCACCTCGAGGCCGTCGAGCCCCGACACATCGGCCTGCGTCTGCGAGGTGACGGCGACCGGGATGCCGCCGGCGGTGGCGTTCGAGGCCGTGAACCCGCCCCACAGCACCGAGGCGAGGGCCGCGACGATGAGGATCGCGGTCGAGATGACGAAGGCCTTGCTGCGCAGCTTCGAGCCGATCTCGCGCTCGGCGACCAGCCAGATGCTCTGCAGCTCGCCCGGAGCGCGGTGCGGCGCGGTCTTCTGCTCCGGTGCCGGAGCGGTGGTCGTGGTGCTCACTGGATGACCTCCGTGAAGATCTCGGCCAGGGTGGGCCGTTGGGGGGAGAAGCTGGCGACGTCGCCGCGCCCGACGGCCTCGCGCAGCACGCGCTGGGCGGTGACGTCGTCGTCGGTGTCGAAGAGGGCGTACCCGCCGTCGAAATCGATCACGCGCACGCCGGGCTCGTCGCGGAGCCATCCGGTGTCGCCGCGCGAGACCAGCTCGTAGCGGTGGGTCGCGTGCTCGGCGCGGAGGGCCTCGCGACTGCCGGCCGCGCGGATCGTGCCGTCGGCGATGATGACGAGGTCGTCGCAGAGACGCTCGACCACGTCGAGCTGGTGCGACGAGAACAGCACGGCCGCGCCCGCGGCCGCCTTCTCCTGCAGGACGCCCGCGACCACGTCGACCGCGAGCGGGTCGAGGCCCGAGAAGGGCTCGTCGAGGAGGAGCACCTCCGGCTCATGGACGAGGGATGCCGCGATCTGCGCGCGCTGCTGATTGCCGAGCGAGAGGGTCTCGATGAGGTCGCCGAGACGCTCGCCGAGTCCGAGTCGCTCGAGCAGGGCCGTGGCCTTGGCGTTCGCGTCGGCCTTGCCGAAGCCGTGGAGCCGCGCGAGGTAGGCGATGTGCTCGGCCACCTTCATCTTCGGGTAGAGCCCGCGTTCTTCGGGCATGTAACCGAAGCGGCGGCGGTCGGCGGTGGTGACCGCGGCACCGTTCAGCTCGACCGTGCCCGCGTCTTTGCCGAGCACGCCCAGCGCGATGCGCATCGTCGTGGTCTTGCCCGCGCCGTTGCCCCCGACGAAGCCCGTGAGGCGCCCGGGCACGACGTCGAAGCCCACGCCGTCGAGCACGCGGCGTCCGCCGTAGCTCTTGATGATCCCGTCCAGATGGAGCACGATGCATCCCTTCTTCTCGATGTCTTCCACGCTAGGGATCCGGACGCCGCGTCACCTCCGCCCCGGGACGGTTCTGCGTGTCCGCCGCGCGGGGGAGGGCCCCTCCGCCGCGGGGCTGCTGGGAGGCGCCCGGATCACCCTCGATCGCCGAGACGACCCGCGATGCCGGCGGTGCGGCGCCCGGCCCGGCGGGTGCGGCGGTTCGGGCACGAGGCCCGACCCGACCGGCCCCGGCCCGGCGGGCGTCCGTGCCGGCCTAGGCCAGGCCGTGCCGGTGCGCGAGCACCACGGCCTGCACGCGGTCGCGCGCGCCGAGCTTCTGCAGCAGGTTCGACACGTGCGTCTTCACCGTCGCCTCGCCGATGAACAGGCGCGCGGCGATCTCGGCGTTGCTGAGCGCCTCGGCCACCAGTCGCAGCACTTCGCTCTCGCGCTCGGTGAGCGGTTCGGCCAGACGCAGCGGTTCGATCGTGGCCGAGGGAGCGGATGCCGGCACCCCGGCACCCTGCGAGGCGAAGCGTTCGATGACCCGGCGTGTGACCTCGGGTGCGAGCAGCGCGTCACCGGCCCCGACGACGCGGACGGCCGAGACGAGTTCTTCGGGTCCCGCGTTCTTCAGCAGGAACCCGCTGGCCCCGGCGGCCAACGCCGAGAACAGGTAGTCGTCGCGATCGAAGGTCGTGACGATGAGCACCGCGGCGTCGGATGCGGGGTCGGCGGTCAGCCGGCGGGTGGCTTCGAGCCCGTCCATGTCGGGCATCTGCACGTCCATGCAGATGACGTCGGGCCGCAGGCGCACCGCCGCGGCGAGGGCCTCGACCCCGGATGCCGCCTCGCCCACGACCTCGATGTCGGGCTCGAGCGACAGGATCGTGCGGAATCCCGCCCGCATCATGGCGTGGTCGTCGACCAGCAGCACGCGTAGCTCAGACATGCGCCACCTCAGCCCGGGTGAGGGGCACGCGGACGCGCACGAGGTAGCCGCCGCGCGAGCGCGGTCCGATCTCGATCGTCCCGCCCGACACGGCCGCGCGCTCGCGCATGCCGAGCTGGCCGAGCCCCGGCGTCGATGAACCGCGGCGTCCGGTGTTCGAGATCTCGAGTTCGACGGCATCCGTCTCGAACCGGAGTCGCACGTCGGCGGTGGCGTCGGATCCCGCGTGGCGGCGCGCGTTCGTCAGCGCCTCCTGGGCGATGCGGTACAGGTTGACCTGCACGAGCGGCGGGGGATCGCAGGCGGGGGCACCGACGACGGTGAAGGTCACGGGGAGTCCCGCTGCGTTGGCGTCGTCGACGAGGGCCGGGATCGAGGCGAGTCCGTGCGTGGTGGGGGCGGTGTCGGGAGTCGCGTCGCCGTCGGGCGAGCGCAGGGTCTCGAGCAACTGCCGCAGCTCGTGCAGAGAGGTGCGCGCGGAGCTCTCGACACCCGCCAGGGTCTCGCGGGCGGCGTCGGGGTCGCGGGTGAGGAGCGAGCGTGCGACGCCCGCCTGGACCCCCATCAGGGAGACGTGGTGGGCGACGACGTCGTGCAGCTCCCGGGCGATGCGGACGCGGTCGAGGGCGACGGCCTGCGCCGCGGTCACCTCGCGCTCGGACTCGAGCTCGGCGGTGCGCTCCTCGAGGGCCGCGCGTTCGCGCATCTGCTGGTGAGAGCGGTCGCCGAAGTAGTAGGCGCCGCCGAAGAAGAGGGCGTTCAGCCCGATCATGAGCAGTTGGTAGGCGACGAAGGGCGAGAAGGCCCCGGCGCGCGAGAACGCCCCCTCGGCCATGCCCTCGACCGGCTGCGTGGCGTCTTGGAACATGACCACGAACAGCCACGCGAACATGCCGACGATGATGGCGACGCGGACGATCGTCGCGCGGCGGCGACTCGTCGCCCAGGCGCCGACCGTGTACAGCGCGATGAACATCGCGATGTTGCCGGCGTAGATCTCGGGAACGCGCAGCGTCACGGCCAGGAAGTACGCCAGCGACACGACCACGGCCACGACCGAGGGCCACCGCCGCCGGAACGCGAGGGGCACGGCGAGCACGAATACGTACCCCACGGCGAGAGCGAGCGAGGCCTGCTGGTCGCCGTAGAGGCCCGAGATCGACGACAGCACGGCGCTGAGCAGCCCGCCGAGCAGCAGCACGACCGCGAGCACGATGTCGTTGCGCTGCTGCGCGCGCGTGATCCGTGGCATCCCTCCACGCTAGAGGCGACCTGCGACACCTGCATCCCCCGCGAGACGGAGTCAAGCGGAGGAGGAATACAGGTGGGGCGGCGATGCTTGCACGTGAATGAACCAGGGCGCCTCGCGCCCCCGTCGTCCGGAAAGAGGATCATCGTGACCGACTACACGATCGGCTACATCGTCGGCAGCATCTCCAGCACCTCGATCAACCGCCGTCTGGCGAAGGCACTCGAGAAGGTCGCGCCCGAGGGCGTGACCCTGAAGGAGATCCCGATCAAGGACCTGCCCTTCTACTCGCCCGACTACGACGGGAACTTCCCCGAGGTCGCGACGGAGTTCAAGAAGGCCATCGAGGACGCCGACGGCGTCTTCGTCGTCACCCCCGAGTACAGCCGCTCGATTCCGGGCGTGCTCAAGAACGCGCTCGACTGGTCGGCGCGCCCCTACGGCGAGGCGTCGTTCAACGACAAGCCCACCGCCGTCATCGGCACCTCGCAGGGCGGCATCGCCACGGCCGCGGGTCAGCAGCACCTGCGCGCGGTGCTCCTGCACTACAACGCCCTGGTCCTGGGTCAGCCCGAGGGCTACATCCAGTCGACCCCCGGCCTGTTCGAAGAGGACGGCACCGTGACCGACGAGGGCACCGCGGCGTTCCTCCGCTCGATCATCGAGGCGCTCGTGACGCTCATCGCGCGCACCGCGCCCGCCGAGGTTCCCTCGGTCTGACGCTCCCGCACGGCGGGGTCGGGGTTCGCCTCGGCCCCGCCGTCGTGCGTTCGGCGCGGTTGAACGCGACGGCAGGTGCCAGGGCCGCGAGCGAGCGCGGCGGCGCCGAAATCGGAGAACCGCACCGGAATCGGACGGCATCGCTCTCGGCATCCGATTCCGGTGAGGTCGTCCGACTTCGACGAGGTCACCCGAATCCGACGAGGTCACCCGAATCCGACGAGGCGGTCCGGTTCTGACCAGATCGTCCGACCGTGCGACGCCCCCGCCGGGCGTCCTCGGCGATCAGCCGAAGATCATCGGCATGTCGTCATCGTCGTCGGCCCCCGACAGGTCGAGGTCGGCGACGACGGGGACGTGGTCGCTGGGGACCTCGCCCTTGCGTTCGTTCCGGTGGATCTCGGCGCCGTGCACGGCGTCGGCGAAGGCGCGCGAGCCGAGGATGAAGTCGATGCGCAGGCCCTCGTTGCGGGGGAAGCGCAGCTGCTTGTAGTCCCAGTACGTGTAGCCGGTGGGGATGAGCGGGCGCACGACGTCGGTGAGCCCGGCCGTCTCGAAGGCGGCGAATGCCTTCCGCTCGACGGGTGAGACGTGCGTGCTCGCGCCCTGCACGATCGTGGGGTCGCCGTTGTCGGCATCCGTCGGGGCGATGTTGAAGTCGCCCGTCAGCGCGAGCGGCAGATCGGGGTCGGCGGCGAGGGCGTCGGCCGTGTACTGCCGCAGCTTGTCGAGCCAGTCGAGCTTGTAGGTGAAGTGCGGGTCGTCGAGCCCGCGCCCGTTGGGAACGTAGAGGCTCCACACGCGCACGCCGTTGACGGTGGCGCCGATCGCGCGGGCCTCCTGGGGGAGGTCGGGCCCCTCTTTGCCCTTCTCGAACCCGGGCATGCCGGGGAAGCCGATCTCGACGTTCTCGAGCGGCTCGCGGCTCGCGATCGCGACGCCGTTCCACTGATTGAGACCGTGCGCGGCGACGTGATAGCCCGCCTCCTCGAAGGCGGCGTACGGGAACTGCTCCGTCTTGCACTTGATCTCCTGCATCGCCAGCACGTCGATGTGCTCGCGCACGCAGAACTCGACGGTGCGGGTGACGCGGGCGCGGATGGAGTTGA
>Ga0308159_1003167_pt1 | contig 17212 bp, 15 predicted proteins | sample PhyCR1_FD_201040 | JGI IMG/M metagenome (GOLD analysis project Ga0308159, IMG submission 201040) | Phyllosphere microbial communities from UC Gill Tract Community Farm, Albany, California, United States - DLSLC.R1 | ecosystem: Host-associated > Plants > Phyllosphere > Unclassified | place: USA... | reverse complement strand
TCGACGCGACCGAAGCCGAAGCTCCGTCTATCGCTATTCCTGCCACGCCTGCTGTCGACACGCAGCCGGCTGCCGCAGCGAAAACCGAGACGGTCGCGCCACGCTTCAAGCATCACGCTACCGCGCCGATGACCAAGGCACCGGCTCCGGCCTATGTTGCCGAACCGCCTCGCTTTAGCGATTGGGTTCGTCCAGCCTACAACTTCAGTGGTAAAGGTTCCGCAGGCGGACATTCCGCAGCGGCAACCGCGACGGCTCCGGCAACCAAGCCAGAATAACCGCGCGTTACTCTGAAAACTAAAAACCCGCCACTGGCGGGTTTTTTTATGGCCTTGAAACCGTTGGAAGGCTTAGGCGAACAGCTTCATCTTCTTAATCTCGATTTTTTCAAGCTTGCCGTCCAGCTGGCTGACAAAATGCTGGAAGTGCGCGCTTTGCTCGTGCTGCTCGACCGCTTCCTGCGATTGCCAGCGTTCGTAAAACACAAAGCTGTTTTCGCTGTCGATTTCACGATGCAAATCGTATTGCAGACAGCCCAGTTCTTCGCGACTGGCCGCCACAATCGTGAGCAGCGCCTGGGTGACGTCGTCGAGAAATTCGGGCTTGACGGTAAGAGGGGCAACAATTCGGACTTCCATGGTTCGTCTCCTGTTTGATAGCCGTTGAGAGCTATGGGATAAATCAATCTTCTATCGTAGGCAAAAAATTAAGTATCTCTAATAGTTAGGTCTGACTTTACGCGCCCACAGACACTGATTTCAATGTTAACTTAACAAAGTAATGCATCCTTTACATTTTGCGCTTATCCTTGTACCCCGCCGTTAATGCTCCCATTACTGCACCTGATTCGACCGTCCTGTCTCTCAATGCCGGAGTTTTGTAACATGACCGCCACACCGCAAGTTTTGAAAATACGCCGCCCAGACGACTGGCACATCCATCTTCGTGACGACGCTGTGCTGAATACCGTGCTGCCGTTCACCAGCGAAGTCTTCGGCCGTGCAATTGTGATGCCCAACCTGACGCCGCCCGTGACCACCGTTGACGCCGCCATTGCCTATCGCACCCGTATCGAAGCCGCTATTCCTGCGGGCCACACCTTTACTCCCCTGCTGACCTGCTACCTGACCGATTCACTGGACCCGGACGAGCTGTCGCGCGGTTTCGAGCAGGGCGTCTTCACCGCGGCGAAGCTGTACCCGGCGAATGCCACTACCAACTCAAGCCACGGCGTGACCAATGTCAAAGGGATCTATCCGGTGCTTGAGCGCATGCAGAAAATCGGCATGCCGTTGCTTATCCACGGCGAAGTCACGCATCAGGATGTCGACATTTTCGACCGCGAAGCGCGTTTTATCGATGAAGTGATGGATCCACTGCGCCGCCAGTTCCCCGAGCTGAAAGTGGTGTTCGAGCACATCACCACCCGCGAAGCCGCACAGTATGTACTGGCGGGCAGCGAATATCTGGGCGCGACCATTACGCCTCAGCACCTGATGTTCAACCGCAATCACATGCTGGTTGGCGGTGTGCGCCCTCACCTGTTCTGTCTGCCTATCCTCAAGCGTAACGTCCACCAGCAGGCGCTGCGTGAAGTTATCGCCAGCGGCAACAAGCGCTTCTTCCTGGGCACCGACTCCGCGCCGCACGCCAAGCATCTGAAAGAGTCCAGCTGTGGCTGTGCGGGCTGCTTCAATGCGCCGCTGGCGCTGTCGGCCTATGCCACGGTATTTGAAGAGATGAATGCGCTACAGCACTTCGAGGCGTTCTGCTCCGAGAATGGTCCGAACTTCTATGGTCTGCCGCTGAACGAAGGCACTGTCGAACTGACGCGCACGCCGGTCACCCAGCCGGAAACCCTTCCGATGGGCAATGACACCATCGTGCCATTCCTGGCCGGTCAGACGCTGAACTGGAAAGTCACCGCCTGCTAAGGCTTGCAAACCCCACCAGACACGGGAAGGTCACGCCTTCCCGTTATTTACGCTGCGCAGGCTTGCTCTTCCCGAAATAACTGTATATATTCACAGTATGATTATACGGAGGGACAGTTATGCGTATTGAAGTCTGTGTCGACAAGCGAAAACCTTTACCGATAGGCGCACTGGATGCCCTGTCAGGTGAATTGAGCAAACGTATCGATAAAAAATTCCCCGATGGCCAGCACAGTGTCCAGGTACGCTATGCCAGCGCCAACAGTTTGACCGTGTTGGGCGGTGCCAAGCCTGACAAAGATCTTATTGAAGAAATCCTGCAGGAAACCTGGGAGAGCGCCGATGACTGGTTCTCCGTGGAAACGCCGGATAGTTAACCTTATATAATGATAACAATCAGGCTTTAACAGCCATTTTTTATTTTCGCCGGGCGTCGCTGTCCGGTTTTTTTCGTTGCTCCCGCCTCAAAACATATTGCCGATATTTTGCACAGAACGAAATATTTACAACTAAATGCGCGATTTATATGCCCAAAATTGAATAAATGCTTATACTTAACTTGCTCACTTGATAATGAGCCGCATTGATCCTCGATAGTCACTCATGCTAGTCACTACAAGATAAGGGGTCTAAATGGACAGAAATGACGAAGTAATTCAGACACACCCGCTTGTTGGTTGGGACATTAGTACCGTTGATTCCTACGATGCCATGATGATACGTCTTCATTACCTGTCTTCAAAAGACCAACCGACCGAGGATGCTCAGGTAGACAGAACCTTGTGGTTAACTACCGATGTTGCCCGGCAATTGATTAATATCCTTGAAGCTGGCATAGAAAAGATCGAATCCAACGAGTACGAGTACATTGAACAACGTAAACATTAAGTATTACCGTCCAGTCTAAGGCACCGACGAGTTCTCTCGAGGTGCCTTTTTTAATGCCCTTTTCTGCCTTGCCAAGCTCCCGCCGAAGTTACTATCATGCCCGATACCCTGCATAAAATTTATCGAGGAGCCGTTAGCTGATGGATTATGATCTGATTGTGGTAGGCAGTGGATCGGTAGGTGCCGCTGCCGGTTTCTACGCAACCCGCGCCGGACTAAAGGTGTTGATGATAGACAGCGCGATGCCGCCGCACAAGGAAGGCAGTCACCACGGTGAAACCCGTATCATTCGTCACGCCTATGGCGAAGGCGCGCGTTACGTGCCGCTGGTCCTGCGCGCACAGGCGCTATGGAACGAACTGGCGATGCTGACCGGCGAAGAGCTCTTTCGCGCCTGTGGCGTTATCAATATCGGCCCGCAGGGATCGGCGTTTATTGCCAATGTGAAAGCCAGCGCCCGCGAGTTCAACCTTAATACGCAGGCTCTGAGCGCCGAACAGATCCGACACAAGTGGCCGCAGCTCAATGTCTCAGACGACTATAGCGGCGTCTATGAGCCCGATTCGGGTTACCTGTACTGTGAAAAGGCGATCGCAGGGTATATTCGTCTCGCTCGCGAAGCAGGTTGCGCCCAGTTGTTCAACTGCGCCGTCGACAGTATCTATTATGAAGGCGACACGGCCGTCGTAGTGACGAGCGAGGGCGAATACCGCGCGCCCAAACTGGCGTTGACCGCAGGCACCTGGGTCAAAAAATTCCTGCCGGACCTGCCGATGACGCCCATGCGCAAGGTGTTCGCCTGGCATCAGGCCGATGGCCGCTACAGCGAAGAAAATCATTTTCCGGTGTTTACCGTTGAAACGCAGGCAGGCGATCAGTTTTACGGATTCCCGGCGGTCAAGGACAGCCTCAAGCTCGGTAAGCACAACGGCGGGCAGCCTATCACGTCACAGAAAGAGCGCACGCCGTTTGGAAGCGTAGCGGAAGACGGTCGCGAAGTATTTGGTTTTCTGCGCCAGTTTCTGCCGGGCGTGGGCGTGTGTCTTCACGGCTCGGCCTGTACTTACGATGTCACGGAAGATGAAGATTTTATTATCGACCGCGTGCCGCAGCACGACAATACGCTGGTCATTTCCGGACTCAGCGGGCATGGCTTCAAGTTTGCCAGCGCGCTCGGTGAAACCGTCGCGCTGTTTGCCCAAAACCTTCCTCCGAAAGCCGATCTGTCGCCCTTCCTGCTCTCTCGATTTAAATAAATTTATTATTTAACCTTGAATCATTCGCCGATTAATATATTCGGTGAATGATTTAATTATCTGATATTTTCTATATTTATCAATAAGCTGTTTTTATTGCACTTATTTGACTTTCACTGTTATTACCCCCTATTCTCCGTTTACCGGATCACAGGAGTGGCCATCTCCTTACCTTACATAAAATAATTACAAGGATGTCACCCATGAAAATCCTTATTGTAGAACCTTGCGGTTTTATGCGGCTCGGCATGCTTTCAATGCTGGTCGATACGCCACAAATAGAGGTACTGGACGTTATTAATCTTGAGCAGGCATTGATTGAAGCCCCTTTATTTAAACCCGATATTATATTGGCGAATATGACCCGTCATTGTCATTGCACGCACATCAATCAGGAAATAGCGCGGTTTTTGCAGTTGAGAACGCACAGCAGAATTTATTGTTATCTCGATGCCAATTATCCCGACCACGAAGAGCCTATCATGATCGCTGAAAACTTTTTAATACTGCGAAAACAGAAGGTTGAAGCGGTTTTTACGCAGGCCGTGGCGCAGGCCGCGTCGGGCCGCCCTGTGACCCACTGTACCCAGCCCTATTCACTCTATAGCGATCAGGAAATTCTGGTGCTGAACGACTGGATGGCGGAAGTTCCGAATTATCGAATCGCCCGCAAACTCACTATCAGCGACCGCACGGTCTATGTGCATAAACGGCATATTACGCAAAAGATTAAAGTGAGAAATCGTCTCGAATTCTGCTTTATTTATAATTTAATCAAGTATTTCTATTGGCCGATAAACCCTCTGGCAAGGCGGCCATTAAGTCGTCAGACTAAAAATGACATTATATTACTGATGCGCTAACCGGTGAGTTCGGAATATTAAGCTGAAGACTTACGCTTTCCTGTAAAATAAAAGGCTACCTTTCAGGTAGCCTTATTTGATTATTAGGCGGTGGGCGTATTGCCCGCCCCGGCTTTATCTTCTTCTTTCTTCTTGCGTCGCAACTGAAGTTTTTTCAGCAGCGTTTTGGCCTCTTCTTTACTGGCCACGGCCGGCGCAGAACCGATGAGCGGTTTACGTGCCGTCTCTTTCAGCGAGAACACCGTAATGGCGCCAATGACCGCCGCCCCCATCAGGTAGTAGGCCGGCACCATCACGTTACCGGTTTCCGACACCAGCCATGAGGTCAGCAGCGGCGTGGTTCCGCCAAACAGAGACACGGAGATGTTGAAGCCGATAGCCAGCGAGCTATAGCGCGTGTTGGTGGTAAACAGCGAAGGCAGCGCCGACGGCATGGTGCCGGTAAAGCAGGTATGCACGACACCCAGCAGCATCAGGCCGCCAAACACGCCCCACAGCGAGCCGTTGCCAATCAGCATCAGAGAGGGAATGGAGAAGACAATCAGCCCGACGGCACCGGCCAGCAGCACCGGTTTGCGGCCCAGACGGTCATTCGAATAGCCCAGCAGCAGCGTCAGCGGCATCATGATGAACATCACCACCATAATGAGCATCAGCCCGCTCAACTCGTTCATGCCCAGAACGCTTGTCAGGTAACTCGGCATGTAGGACGTCAGCATGTAGTTGGACACGTTGAACAGCAGCACCAGCCCGATACATTGCAGCATGGGACGCCAATACTGGCGCAGCATCTCGAACAGCGTCTGACGCGGTTTACTGTTCTCGATTTCATCCTGTTTCTCCATATGCTTCTTGAACGCCGGAGTTTCTTCCAGTTTCAGACGAATATAGAGACCAAACAGGCCAAGCGGCGCGGCGATGAAGAACGGGATACGCCAGCCCCAATCCAGCAGTTGATCGGCAGACATCAGCGCCGTCAGGCCTGTAACCAGACCCGCGCCCAGCAGATACCCGCCAAGCGTACCGAACTCCAGCCAGCTGCCCATAAAGCCGCGACGTTTATCGGTCGAGTATTCGGCAATGAAGGTCGCCGCCCCGCCGTATTCACCGCCGGTCGAGAAACCCTGCACCAGACGCGCCAGCAGCAGCAGAATCGGTGCTGCAATGCCGATGCGTTCATAACTCGGGATAAGCCCGATGCTGAAGGTCCCGGCCGCCATCATGATCATGGTAAAGGCCAGAACTTTCTGACGTCCGATGCGGTCGCCCAGCGGGCCAAAGACCAGTCCGCCCAGGGGACGCACCAGGAAGGCCGCGGCAAAGGTGGCGAACGCGGCAATCAACTGCGCCGAGGCGCTGCCGCTCGGGAAGAAGACATGACCGATGGTCACGGCCAGAAAGCTGTAGACCCCGAAGTCGAACCACTCCATTGCGTTGCCCAGCGCAGCCGCACCCACGGCGCGATGAAGCATTTTTTTATCGACAATGGTGATGTCGTCGAGTGTCAGTTCCGGCTTGCTGCGCTTACGCCAGAACTTGATATGCGAAGTATGCGATTCTGTCGAATCTTTCATAAATGACCTCAAATGTTGCTACTCATTATTATCCGTGCAGCATCATAGCTTTCGCTTCCCGGCAGATTGGTTTGCCCAAGACGATGAACAAACGTGACGCGAGAGCTATGCAGCAGCGTTTATAATTCACTTCATTACGCCCTTAAAACGACATTAAAATTCGTGCCAAATTCGTCAATGAAAGTCATATTTACATATCTTTAACCTATACAATAATGTGATATGGGTCAAGTTTAGGGGAAAATTGATAAAATCGCGGCCTAAAATTGACATTTCCTGTCAATCGAACAAAAAGCCGGTTCTGTGACAATCGCTGTGAAATCGCGCGTTGGCAGAATAAAAAGTGGCGGGCGGGGAAAGGACGGGATAGCGGGAGGTGTAGAGCCAGATGGAAATCAAGCCTGCGGCACGCGTGTACCGGCAGGCTTGTACGACGCGCAGATTACTCCTGCGGCGCAGTATCGTTGGGTGCAGGAATGTGCATCGTGGTCTGCAGCAGGCCTTTCGACTTGTTGAAGATTTTATTGCCATTCTCGCGACCCGCACGCAGCGCACGCTGTTGCTCCGGCGGCAATTTCAGTTCGGTCTGGCAAATCTCGCTGCAACAGCCGTCAAACTTGGCCGCACAGGTCGGGCACTGGATGAACAGCAAATGACAGCCGTCGTTCAGGCAGTTGGTGTGATTGTCACACTCGGCACCGCACTGGTGACAGTTTGCGATAACGTCGTCTGAAATACGCTCGCCCATGCGCTCGTCAAAAACAAAGTTCTTGCCTTTGAATTTAACCGGCAGGCCCTGCTCTTTGGCACGACGAGCATATTCGATAATCCCGCCTTCGACGTGATAAACATTCTTGAAACCGTTATGCAGCATGTAGGCACTGGCTTTTTCGCAGCGAATGCCGCCAGTGCAGTACATCACGATTTTCTTGTCTTTATCTTCCTTCAGCATATCAACGGCCATCGGCAGCTGATCGCGGAACGTGTCGGACGGCACTTCGATAGCCTGGTCGAAATGCCCCACTTCGTATTCGTAGTGGTTACGCATGTCGACAAACAGCGCATCGGGGTCGTCTATCATCGCATTGACCTGTTCCGCCTTGAGGTACTCGCCCACATTGGAAGGGTCAAACGTCTCGTCATCGATACCATCAGCTACAATACGTTCACGCACTTTAAAACGCAGCACCCAGAAAGACTTGCCGTCATCTTCCAGCGCGACATTCAGACGAACGTTGTCGAGGGCTGGATGACAGGCAAACAGGTGTTGTTTAAAGGCGTCGTACTGGCTTTGTGGCACGCTAATCTGGGCATTGATGCCTTCTTTGGCCACATAAATGCGACCAAAAACATTTAACTTAACCAGTTCGAGGTAGAGCTGGTCGCGAAATGCCTTGGGATCATCCAGATGGAAGTATTTATAAAAAGAAACTGTCGTGCGCGGCTCGGTTTCGGCCAGCATGCGCGCCTTCAGTTCCTCATTGGAAATTCGGTTATGTAACACTGGCATGGTGTACTTTCCTGTCTTTCGTTGAGGCTATTCTAAGCAGAGTAAAAATTAAAGCGGCGCTATCATACCTGAAACCGCCACAGGGATTAAAGCTTCGATAACGCAAATTGCGTCGAATCACTATTCATACCTATCAATACGAGGTCACGATGAGCAAGCTATTTGAAGGCACCAAACTGGGTTCACTTGCGTTGGAAAACCGCATTGTCATTGCCCCGATGTGCCAATATTCGGCAGATAACGGCAAAGCGACCTCCTGGCACCACGCCCACCTTGGTCAACTCTCCTTCTCGGGCGCGGGTTTGCTTATCCTCGAAGCCACCGCCGTTGAAGCCGTGGGCCGCATCACCCCGCAGGATTTAGGCCTGTGGAATGACGAAACCGAAGCGGCGCTGGCAGACCTGGTGACTTCTCTTCGCGATAACAGCGATATTGCGCTGGGCATCCAGTTAGGTCACGCGGGCCGTAAAGCCTCGTGCTACGCGCCCTGGGAAGGCGGCAAGCAGATGAGCATTGCAAATGGCGGCTGGCAGACCGTTGCGCCTTCGGATATCGCCTTTGCCGACAGCGATGCGGCACCCGAGGCGATGTCTCTCGAGCGCATCAACGAATTCAAGCGCGCGTTTGTCGAGAGCGCCAAACGTGCCGACAAACTGGGCTTTGATCTGATTGAGCTGCACGGCGCGCACGGTTATCTGCTGCACCAGTTCCTTTCGCCGCTTTCCAACCAGCGTCAGGATCAGTACGGCGGGTCGTTTGAGAACCGCATTCGTCTGCTGCTGGAAATCTATCAGGAGGTTCGTGCCGTGCTGACGGCCGACAAGCCTATCGGCGTGCGTATTTCGGCAAGCGACTGGGTTGAGGGCGGCTGGGATGTCGAGCAGTCGACCGAGCTTGCCAAGGCGCTGGATAATCTGGGCTGCGACTACATTCACGTGTCCAGCGGCGGCCTGTCCACTGAACAGCAAATCTCCGTCGGCCCGAACTATCAGGTGCCTTTCGCCCGCAGCATCAAGCAGGCCGTGAAGATGCCGGTTATCGCCGTGGGGCTTATCACCGAGCCGGAACAGGCCGAGGCGATTATTGCCACCGGCGAGGCGGACTATATCGCGCTGGCGCGCGGGATCCTCTACGACCCGCGCTGGCCGTGGCATGCCGCTGCCAAGCTGGGCGCAAAAGTCAGCGCACCGAAACAGTACTGGCGCTGCGAGCCGCACGGCGTCAAAGGGCTGTTCAAATCGGAATAAGCTTTTGTTGCGCTTAATAATGATTTAACGTTCAAATGCAAGGATGTCTGTTACAGGCATCCTTTTTTTGTGCGCCACGCTCCAATAAAAAAACTCTTTTCGTCGATTCCCGCTTTATCGCCGCCCAGGGCGCAAGCTGGATTGACAAAAGCCACTTCCTTAACAATATTCAATCCGATAGCGTCACACGCCGAGAAAAATCGCCCGTCTTTCTCCGCCTGTATTGTTAAGCCTGACTGATGAAATTTGGGTTTAAAGTATATTTAATAAACGATTTCGCCGATTTTAGAGGCCTACTTCCTGATAAATGAGGTTTTAATGCCGTCGGTTTTCACCTTGGTAAAAAAAAATGTCACAATATGCGACTTTGCCAGGGATCGTTAACCTGCTGTAACAATGAGAATTCAGACAGGCAGGCACTTCTTCGGCGGGCTGCTGGCAGATTGTACGAGACATACCGGGCTGATTTTCAGTTGCGCAATGTCCGACACTTTCTCGAAAGAGCTTATATTTTCTTACTTCAATACTGATGACGCAGAGATTTTATGACTCAGGTTCCAACCTTTAACCGTTCATTATTGCATCCTCGTTACTGGCCAACCTGGCTGGGTCTGGGGTTGCTGTATTTGCTGGTGCTGTTGCCGTATCCGCTGATTTACCGCCTGGGTTGCGGTATCGGCCGCTTCTCGCTGCGTTTTCTGAAACGCCGCAGCAGCATCGCGCAGCGCAATCTGGAGCTGTGTTTTCCGGATATGCCGCAGAGCCAGCGCGATCAACTGGTGCTCAAGAATTTTGAATCGGTCGGCATGGGCTTGTTTGAAACCGGCATGGCGTGGTTCTGGCCGGACTGGCGCATCGAGCGCTGGTTTAAAGTCAGCGGGCTCGAGCATATTCAGCAGGCGCGCGACAACCAGCAGGGCGTGTTGTTGATTGGCGTACACTTCCTGACGCTTGAGCTGGGTGCGCGCATCTTTGGTATCCATAATCCGGGCATTGGCGTTTACCGTCCGCACGACAATAAACTGATGGACTGGATTCAGACCAAGGGCCGCATGCGCTCGAACAAGGCGATGCTGGACCGCAAAGACCTTAAAGGCATGATCCGCAGCCTGAAACAGGGCGACATCATCTGGTATGCGCCGGACCACGATTACGGCCCGCGTGCCAGCGTGTTTGTGCCTTTCTTCGCCGTCGATAAAGCGGCCACGACTACCGGCACCTACCTGCTGGCGCGTATGGGCAAACCGGCCATCATTCCGTTTACGCCGCGTCGCCTGCCGAATGGCAAGGGCTATGAACTGCTGCTGCATCCGGCGGTGGAAAACTTCCCGCTGGAAGACGAAGTGGTGGCCGCCACTTACATGAACAAAGTGGTCGAGGACGAAATCAAGCTCGCGCCGGAACAGTACATGTGGCTGCACCGCCGCTTCAAGACGCGTCCAAAGGGCGATCCTTCACTCTATTAATCCTGCCCTTTTCCCGTCATCGTGCAGTCGGTGACGGGCTTGCCTGCCTTCCCTTCCCCCTTTTTGTTGTTAATTATTATTTCGTAATAAGTCAGCCTATTCATTGAAGTGGGTAATAATTCGGCGCATAATTATCGAGCTAGTTCACTATTGTTGTGCTCAGTTCTGCCCTCTTTGCAGAGTAAATGGACCTCACTCATTGGTAATTTATGACTTCGGCACCCGCATCGGATCACGCACCAGAACCTATTAACTGGAAACGCAATCTTTTCGTCGCCTGGATAGGCTGCTTTCTTACCGGTGCCGCCTTCAGCCTTGTCATGCCCTTCCTGCCCCTTTATATCGAAACGCTCGGCGTGACCGGCCACGAATCCCTCAACATGTGGTCCGGCCTGGTGTTTAGCATTACTTTCCTGTTTTCAGCCGTTGCCTCTCCCTTCTGGGGCGGACTCGCCGACCGCAAAGGGCGCAAGCTGATGCTGCTGCGTTCCGCGCTCGGCATGGCTATCGTGATGGTGTTGATGGGGCTTGCACAGAATATCTGGCAACTTCTCATTCTGCGGGCCTTGCTCGGCCTGCTCGGCGGCTTTGTGCCCAATGCCAATGCGCTGATAGCGACGCAGATTCCGCGCAATAAAAGCGGCTGGGCGCTTGGCACGCTGTCGACCGGCGCCGTGAGCGGTGCGCTGATTGGTCCGCTGGTCGGCGGGATTCTGGCCGACAGCTACGGCCTGCGCCCCGTCTTCTTTATTACCGCCGCCGTGCTGTTTGTCTGCTTTTTGATGACGCTGTATCTGATTCGCGAACAGTTTGTGCCGGTCAACAAGAAAGACATGCTAAACCGCAAGCAGGTGTTCGCCTCGCTAAAAGATCCCAAACTGGTGCTGTGTCTGTTTATCACCACGATGATTATTCAGGTTGCGACAGGGTCCATCGCCCCGATTCTGACGTTGTACGTGCGCGAGTTGGCCGGTCATACGCAGAGTCTGGCATTTATCAGCGGCATGATTGCCTCCGTGCCGGGAGTGGCCGCGTTACTTAGTGCGCCACGGCTTGGCAAGCTTGGCGACAGGATCGGGCCGGAGCGCATTCTGGTGGCGATGCTGGGGGTATCGGTGCTGTTGCTTATCCCGATGGCGTTTGTTCAGAATCCTTGGCAGCTCGGCATTCTGCGCTTCCTGCTCGGGGCGGCCGATGGCGCGCTGCTGCCTGCGGTTCAGACGCTGCTTATCTATAACTGTACCAATCAGGTGGCGGGACGTGTCTTTAGCTACAACCAGTCGTTTCGTGATGTCGGTAATGTGACCGGCCCCTTGCTGGGCGCTGCGGTGTCGGCGGGCTATGGATTTCGCGCCGTGTTCGGCGTCACGGCGGTCGTGGTGCTGTTTAACGCCTGCTACTCCTACTGGAGTTTGCAGCGCCGCCCGCGTCAGGCCACGGTCGAGTGATCCTGACGCACGCGGCGCGCTAAAACACGTGACTTACTTTCTGTCTTCGGGTTTGTTGCCCTGTTGACCCGGGTGCGGGAAATCCGGCACTTCCACCACGGAGACGCGCACTTCGTAATGTTTGCCTGCTGTCGCCGCCGGGATCACGCCGTTCAGCTTTTGCAGCGTATCGGTCGGATTGTCGCTGGCAACCGAGGCGCAGAACAGCTCTCCGCCATGGCAGAAGGCGTGCATCGGCGGCGGTGGCATCATCATGCCCATCGGCGGAAAGTGCGGCATTCCTTCCTCTTCGCCGTGGAATGACGGCATTTCGCGGGACTGGCCGGAAGGCGCGTCCTGCGGCGCTTTGGATGGGGTATCGGCCGCCTGGCTGCCCACGCTCATCAGCGCAGCAAGACCACAAAGCGGGAACAACAGAGTACGAAGGGTTGAGTGCATGATAGTAACCTTTTCAAATGACGTGATCCGCACTCTGAACCTCCGACGTCGGCGAAGAAACCCCGTTTGCAAAACTTTTACCCTATCGCCCCATCGCCTTTGCAAAGCTGAATTTCATTGACACTCCTGCGCGTTAAAACCCCTATTTACCTGAACGCGCAGGGGGTTTTCAAAGAATATGATTTTTTTTGCCCCCGCCTGCCTTGACAGCCCAATCTTCTACTATGATTTCCTAAATCAATGCAATCTGTGCAAATGGAGGAATCATGTCACTGTATGCAACGCTGGAAGAGGCTGTGGACGCAGCACGCGAAGAGTTTCTGGAACAAAACGCCGAGGTGGTGGACAACGATGAAACCCCGTCCGTCAGTCAATTCAACCTGCAAAAATATATCATGCAGGATGGTGACACCATGTGGGAAGCCGAGTTCGGTGCCAACGAGGGTGACGAAACCGAAGGGTTGAGTTTCCTGAGCGGTGAAGCGGCGCAGGCGATTTTCGATGACGACTTCGACAAGCAGGAGTTGCTGGAAGAGTGGCAGGACGAAAACACGCTCTACGAATGGGATGAAGGCGAATACCAGCTGCAACCGCCTCTGGATACCGAGGAAGGCGCTGCCGCCGCAGAAGAGTGGGACGACGAAGACCCGTATCCGGGTCGTGACGACGAGTAAGACGCACGTCGCCTCGTGAGCGTCGAGGCTTATTCGTAAGGCCCGTGGCGGGCGTCAATCGGTAGCATGAAGGTATCGACTATCATCGACAGCGGCACGTCGATGACGGTGACATAACGCCACGGTCCGTCGCGCAGGTCCCATTGCACACCGGGATAATACTGGTTGCCGTGGCCCTGCCCCGGCATTGTACGGCTGATAATGCTGCCACAGCCCGATAGCACCGTTACCGCAACCCCTATGAGCGTGGCTTTCGCCAGAAACCCCATCTTCACGCCTTGCCCCTTTCTCTAAACTTTCCTGACGCAAAGTTTACCACAGGCCCTCTTTCATCCCATGTTAAGCAAACGTAAAGCAAGACCTCCACTTATTCGTGCTTTCTCCTCTTTTGCACTATAAAATGCTGACCCACTATTCGGTATATGAATTGTTTATTAAATTACTATTAAAATAAACCGCAGGGGATTATTGTCTGCGATCGTCTTTCTTAAAAATTAAGGCGAATAAATTCAATTAATTACCTCCTCATCGGTCATCTTTTTTACCCAAGGAATGTTCATGGCCCCAGAAATCATTTCCGTTTTGTTTTTTATTGCCTCGATTGCCCTTTGCACCCTAAAGGCAAAACGAAATTCTTTCTGGATTTCTCTGATTTTGCTGTTGTCCGCGTTGTTCCTGCTGCTGAGCGCGATTTGGACGGCCAGTAACTATTTCACCGGTGAAGGCGTCAATGACGAGGTGCTGTTTACCATAACCAACAGCCTGACCGGTGCGGGCGTCGGCAAATATGTCTTGCCTGCGGTCGGGCTGTTCGTGTTTGTGCTGCTGGTCTTCGGCCTGCTGTCCTGGCTTATCGTGCGCAACAAAAACCGCAATCGCAGTATTATCTACAACTTTCTGGCGCTGCTGTTTGCCCTGCTGGCGATTGGTACTGCGCCCGCGACCGCGCAGCTGATAAGCCTTACCACCTCGCAATATGGCGATGACAAATCCGACTTTAGCGAAAACTATAAAGATCCGGTCAAGAACATCACCGGCAGCAAACCCAATCTGGTGTATATCTTCGGCGAGAGTCTTGAGCGCACCTATTTCGACAACGACGTGTTCCCGGATTTAACGCCGGAACTCGGTGCCATCAAGAAAGAGTCTATCGATTTCAGCAATACCGTGCAGATTCCGGGTGCCGAAAACACCGTATCGGGCATGGTGTCGGCACTGTGCGGCATTCCGCTGTTTGCGCCGTTCGACAGTAACGCCTCAAGCTCGCTGTCGACGTTCTACCCGCGCAGTGTCTGTCTCGGCGACGTGCTCAAGGCATCGGGTTACACCAACTATTTCTATCAGGGTGCCAATCTGGCCTTTGCCGGTAAAGAGCTGCTGCTGCGCTCTCACGGCATCGACAATCTTTATGGTTACAACGAGTTGAAGCCGGACGTCAAAGACGCCAACTACAAAAATGAATGGGGCTGGTATGACGACACCATGCTGGACTTCGTTTACGACAAGTTTGAGGCGCTGTCCAAAGCGGGCAAGCCGTTTTCACTCTTTGCCCTGACCGTCGATACGCATCACCCCGACGGCTACGTCGACGCAACCTGCAAACGCAACAGCTATCTGTACAATAACAAGCGCAATCAGTCGCTGAGCGCCGTGGCGTGCAGTCAGGAGCAGGTCGCCAGGCTGATTAACAGAATAAAGGCCTCGCCGTATTTCAAGAATACGGTGATTGTAGTGTCATCCGATCATCTGGCAATGAACAACACCGCCTATTCGATTCTGACCAAACAGGAGCGCCGTGATCTGTTCTTCGTGCTGCGCGGGACCGGTGAAAACAATCAGGTCATCGACCAGAAGCGCACAACGCTCGACAACGGTGCCACGGTGCTGGATATTCTCGGCGGTGACAATGTCATCGGTCTGGGTCGCAGCACGCTGACCAGTGAATCGCTGGCCAACAACTATCGCGATATCCGCAAGCATACGCTGCGCTGGAAACCGGCCATCATCAAGATGTGGGATTTCCCGAAGAGCATTTCCGATTACGTGCTGCACACTGACGCCAAGCTGCTGACGTTTTCCGGCGTATCCTTCAAGTTTCCGCTGATACTGCGGGTTAGCGACGGGCGAATCGATCCGATGTTTGACGTGTATCTTTCCGATCCCCTGGAAAAGCAGCTCTCGACGCTGGATCCGAATCAGAAATTTGTGTGGATAGACAGTTGCAGCAAGATGGGCAATATCTGGGATCCCGCGTTGAAACATGTCAACAATGTCTGTGTCGCTTCCGGCAGTCTCAATACCAAACCGCATATCGTCGAAGCCGATCGCGACCTGTATCGCGGCAAGGTGGATTTCGGCACCATGCCGCCGGTGGATGAAGATACTTTCCACACCACGGTAGAGCGACTGAGCGCGGTAAAAGATTTGACGCCGCCGAATACCGCGGCCGTGCATTAAGCGCGTCGCGCGCAAAGGTCGGCTGCAATAAAAAGGGCAGGTTGCGTCATGCACCCTGCCCTTTTTTTATCGCGCTGACTTCAACGTCTCGTCAAGCCTTGATACCCAGCGTTTGTGTCTCGGGGAAGGCTTCGGCATTGCGCGGCAGCTCCGCGTAATACTCTTTCCATTCCTTGAGTTCAGGTCGAGTCCATACCGCCGAGTGCAGACGCGCCATGATAACAGGGTCGCTCAGCAGAATCAGACGGTCGGCCTTGCCGAGACCTTTCGGCCCGCTTTGCAGCGCCTTTTCAAGCATCTGCTGACGGCCATTCTCGATAGTCTCGCGCAGCAGGTGGCGAGAGGTTGCCATCCCGGTTGCCAGTGCGTTGAACGTCGGGTTGAACACGGCGTGCATAAAGCCGTTTTTCAACATACGTTCGCGGTTCAGCTGCAGATAGGTTTCTGTCGCGACCAGCTCTCGTGGCGGATTGTACTCTTCCGGAATAAGGAACAGTCGGGCGCGCTTGCTCTTCATCCCAAGCGTTGCGCGGCTAGACAGCACCGACACGATTGGCGAGAGGATCAGAGAGAAGACGATAGGCGCAAGCCACCACAGGAAACGCAGGTCCAGCCACGCCATGCCGCCCGCCCAGACCAGGCCGAGCAACAGCTGCGAGCCGTGGCGCTTGAAGGCTTCGCCCCAGGGGGTGTCGTCGTCGTCACGCTGCGGGGAGTTCCAGACCACTTCCCAGCCAAGGAAAGCGCTGACCACGAAGACCGTGTGGAACAGCATGCGCACCGGCGCGAGCAGCACGGAGAACAGCATTTCCAGCAGCATCGACACCAGCAGACGGATTGCGCCGCCAAACTCTTTCGCGCCCTTGGCCCAGATAAGCACCACGCTCAGCAACTTCGGCAGGAACAGCAGCACCATGGTGGTCGAGAACAGCGCAATGGCCAGTTCGGGACGCCACTGCGGCCAGACCGGGAACAGCTGCCTCGGCTGGAGGAAGTATTGCGGTTCCATCAGCGTATGCACGACCTGCAACGCGGTAGACAGCGCCAGGAACATAAACCACAGCGGTGCCGACAGATACGACATGACGCCCGTCAGGAACACCGCACGGTGCACCGGGTGCATGCCTTTTACCAGGAACAGGCGGAAGTTCATCAGGTTACCGTGACACCAGCGACGGTCGCGTTTCAGCTCGTCAAGCAGGTTCGGCGGCAACTCTTCGTAACTGCCCGGCAGATCATAGGCAATCCACACGCCCCAACCGGCACGACGCATCAGCGCGGCTTCAACGAAGTCGTGCGACAGAATCGATCCGGCAAAGGAGCCTTCACCCGGCAATGGCGCGAGCGCACAGTGCTCGATAAACGGCTTCACGCGGATAATGGCGTTGTGGCCCCAATAGTGCGACTCGCCCAGCTGCCAGAAGTGCAGACCGGCGGTGAACAGCGGTCCGTACACG
>Ga0308159_1003165_pt1 | contig 17230 bp, 15 predicted proteins | sample PhyCR1_FD_201040 | JGI IMG/M metagenome (GOLD analysis project Ga0308159, IMG submission 201040) | Phyllosphere microbial communities from UC Gill Tract Community Farm, Albany, California, United States - DLSLC.R1 | ecosystem: Host-associated > Plants > Phyllosphere > Unclassified | place: USA... | reverse complement strand
ATCTCCAGCGAGCGGTCCAGCTCGGCCCGCAGCCGCTCCTGGTAGCGCTTGCGACGGATCTGGTTGCGGACGCGGGCGCGCAGTTCATTCGGGTCCACCGGGCGCTGCACGTGGTCGTTGGCGCCAAGGTCGAAGCCGCGCAGGATCATCGGGCGCTGGTCCTCGTCGGCGATCAGCAGCACCGGCAGGTCCCGCGTATGCGCCTGGGCCCGCAGGCGGGAGGCGAAGCGGAGCCCACCCACCCCATCCAGGGAGAGGCTGAGCAGCGCCAGGTCGAAATTGCTTTCGGCCAGCATGGTCCAGGCCGTGGCGCTATCCGCCGCCAGATGCACCTGGACGCCGTCGCCGGAGAGCACGCTGCTCAGCAGCTCGGCCTCATTGATGTCCTCGGTCACCAGCAGGGCCTCGGCGCCGGCGACGCTGTTGGAAGGCTGCGGCTCCGGCGCGAAGCCCAGGTCGCGCGCCGTCTCCGCCCGCAGGCGGAAGGCGTCCAGCACCTGCTTCATCCGCAGCAGGGCCCGCAGCCGGGCAAACAGCGTCGGGTGGTCCACCGGCTTGGAGAGGAAATCGTCGGCGCCGGCTTCCAGCCCGCGCACCCGCTCGGCCGGGTCCACCAGCGCCGTGATCATGACGACGGCAATGGAGGATGTCAGCGGATTGGCCTTCAGGCGGCGGCAGACCTCGTAGCCATCCATCCCCGGCATCATGACGTCCAGCAGGATGACGTCCGGCGCCCATTCGGCCGCTTTCGCCAGGGCCTCGGGTCCCGACGCGGCCAGGGCCACCTCGTAATATTCAGCGTTCAGGCGTGCTTCCAGCAGGCGAAGATTGGCGGCGATATCATCCACCACCAGGATACGCGCACTCATACCGCCAGATCCTCCGCCGGAGAGGGTGTGGAACAGACCGAGGCTCCAGACCCTTGAGGCCCATTGCCTCAGCTCCTCCCTCCACCTGCCCCACCGCCCTGGGGCAAGCAAGCGAGGACGCTGCTTGCAAGCCTTCAATATATCGAACAGCACGATAGCCTGGCGGCGGCGCATTCAGACCGGAACGATATCACCAAACCCTTAATGCGGCCGGGTTTCAGCCACCGATCCCCGCATAGCATGAAACGGCCGGGACCACCGCGAAATCAGCGGCGCTGGTACTGCGTCTTGCCGAACAGCAGTTCCCGCTCCGCCTCGCTCATCGGCCCGCTGCGCTGGTTATCGGATAGGACGGCGACGCCGCGCTGCACCGCCGGCCGCGCCGCGATGGCGTCGTGCCAGCGCTGCACCGCCGGATAGTCGCCCAGGTCGATCCCGCGCCGGTCGGGGTTGCGGACCCAGGGGAAGGTGGCGATGTCGGCGATGGAATATTCATCGCCCGCCAGGTAGGCGCTTTCGGCCAGGCGCTTCTCAAGCACATTGTGCAGGCGCTTCACCTCGTTGCCGTAGCGGTCGATGGCGTAGGGGATCTTCTCCGGCGCATAGGCGGCGAAGTGGTTGTACTGGCCGAACATCGGGCCGACGCCGCCCATCTGGAACATCAGCCACTGCAGGGCGGTGTAGCGTTCCACCGGGTCCGCCGGCAGCAGGCGCCCGGCCTTCTCGGCCAGATAGATCAGGATCGCGCCGCTTTCGAACAACGACACGGCGCGGCCATCCGGGCCTTCCGGGTCGACGATCGCGGGAATGCGGTGGTTGGGGTTGATGGCCAGGAATTCCGGCCGGAACTGCTCGCCCTTGCCAATATTGACCGGGACGATCCTGTAGGGAAGCTCGAGCTCCTCCAGGGCGATATGAACCTTGTGGCCGTTCGGGGTCGGCCAGCTCCAGACTTCGATCGTCATCACGTCACTCCGGGAGTGTCTGGTCGCGCGTTCTCCCGCCGGGCGGCGATTGCGCGTCTGCTGTGCAGATGGGGCGCGACGCGCGAAGCGGCAACCGGCCTCAGCCGCCGGCGAGGCCGGTGACGAAGCCGGACATCAGGAAGCCGATGATCAGGTCCAGTAACACCAGCCCGGCGGCCGCGCCGCCGCCCACCCGCAAGGCCAGTCCGGTGGAGAACCACTGGAGCCACAGAAGGTAGCCAAGCCCGGCCAGGTTGATCCCCTGCCCCAGCCAGGTCGGCAGCAGCGAGGCGCCCAGCGAGATCACCACGATGGCGCAGTACTGGAACAGGCTGATCCAGTTCCAGGTGGCCAGGAAGCGCGGCCAGAAGGCAGCTTGGCCGGAAGCGATGGCCATCGGCAGCGTCGCCAGCCCATAGCCGGCCCAGCTGACGACGAAGCCGATCGTCTCCGCCGACACGCCGCGCCCGGTCAGCGGCACGGTGCCGGAGATCACCCGGATCAGCATGAACAGCGGCAGGCACAAGGCGGCGGCCCAGTATGACCGCGCGGCGGCATCCGGCACCAGCGGCATCAGCATGATGCCTTCCGGCCGCCCGCGCGCCAGCATCAGCGCGCCGCGCAGCCCGGCCAGCATCTCGGCCTTGCGCGGCTTCTCGGGCAGGAGCGAGCTCAGGCGAGGGCCTTGGCCGGCAGCAGCGCGGCAATGACGGCGGCGTAGAGCCGGGCCAGCGCCCGCAACTCCTCCACCGGCGTGGATTCATCGGATTTGTGCATGGTGGCGCCGACAGCACCCAGCTCCGCCACCGGGCAGTAGCGGGCGATGAAGCGGGCGTCGGAGGTGCCGCCGCCGGTATCCAGCTTCGGTTCCACCCCGGTCGCCTGCCGCGTGGCCGCCTGCAGGGAAGCGACGAACGCGCCAGGCTGGGTCAGGAAGCTTTCGCCGGAGCAGGAGACATCCAGCTCGTAGCGCGCGCCCTCTACCTCCAGCACGTCACGGATGTGCCGGGTGAGCGATACGCTGGAATGCAGGTCGTTGAAGCGGATGTTCAGCCGTGCCCGCGCCACTGGCGGGATGACGTTGGTGGCCGGGTTGCCGACGTCGAAGCTGCTGACCTGCAGGGTCGTCGCCTCGAACCACTCGCTGCCCTGGTCCAGCGGCGTCGCGGTCAGCGCATGCAGCACGCGCACCAGGCGGTGGATGGGGTTGTCGGCGCGTTGCGGGTAGGCGGTGTGGCCCTGCACGCCGTGGATGGCGATGGCAACATTCATGCTGCCGCGCCGGCCGATCTTGATGGTATCGCCCAGCACGGCCTTGCTGGTCGGCTCCCCCACCACGCACATGTCGGGGATCTGGTCGTTGGCCTGCATCCATTCCAGCACCTTCACGGTGCCGTCGGTGGCCGGGCCTTCCTCGTCACCGGTGATCAGCAGGGAGAGACTGCCGGGCAGCTCCCGCGGCAGGCTGGCGATGGCGGCGATCCAGGCGGCGACCCCGCCCTTCATGTCCGTGGCGCCACGGCCATAGACCAGGCCGTCGCGTACTTCCGCGCCGAAGGGATCGGCCGTCCAGCCGCCGAGGTCGCCCGGCGGCACCACGTCGGTATGGCCGGCGAAGCAGAGATGCGGGCCTTCGCTGCCCCGGCGCGCGAACAGGTTCTCGATCTCGCCGAAACGCAGCCGGGTGCAGGTGAAGCCCAGTGGTTCCAATGCCGCCTCCAGCACCGCCATCGCCCCCGCATCGGCGGGGGTCACGCTGGGGCAGCGGATGAGGTCCTGGAGCAGCGGCAAGGGATCCATGGCGGCGCTCAGTCCCGCAGCAGCTCGTTGATGCTGGTCTTGCTGCGGGTCTGCGCGTCCACGCGCTTGACGATGACGGCGCAGTAGAGCGAGGGACCCGGCGTGCCATCCGGCAACGGCTTGCCCGGCAGGCTGCCCGGCACCACGACGGAATAGGGCGGCACCTTGCCGATGAACACCTCGCCGGTCGCACGGTCGATGATCTTGGTGGAGGCGCCGAGGAACACGCCCATGGCCAGCACCGCGCCATCGCCCACGATCACGCCTTCCGCCACTTCGGAGCGCGCACCAACGAAGCAATTGTCGCCGATGACGACCGGGTTGGCCTGCAACGGCTCCAACACGCCGCCGATGCCGGCGCCGCCGGAGATGTGGCAGTTCTTGCCGATCTGCGCGCAGGAGCCGATCGTGGCCCAGGTGTCCACCATCGTGTTCTCATCGACATAGGCGCCGAGATTGACGAAGGAGGGCATCAGCACCACGCCCTTGCCAATGAAGGCGGAGCGGCGGACGACGGCGCCCGGCACGGCGCGGAAGCCGGCTTCCTTGAAGCGGTTCTCACCCCAATCGGCGAACTTCAGGGGCACCTTGTCGTAGGCGCCGAGGCCGACATCCATCGGCGCGCTGTCTTCCAGGCGGAAGGAGAGCAGCACGGCCTGCTTCAGCCACTGGTTGACCTTCCAGCTGCCCTGCCCGTCCGGCTCCGCCACGCGGGCCTTGCCGGAATCCAGCAGCTCCAACGCCGCCTCGATCGCCTCGCGATCCGCGCCCTGGGTGGCGGGCGAGATCTCGGCGCGGCGGGCCCACAGGCCCTCGATGGTGGAGGAAAGGCTGGCGAGGTCCATGCAGGTCATTCCCGATCGGCGCGTAGCGGTAAAAAAGGGTCCGCGCCGGTATCGGGTGGGGCCGGGCCGCTGTCAACAACGGCGGGGGGAAGCCCGTCCCGGGCAGGGCGCGCCCCCACCACCGCAGCACGGCTCGCCAGGCCTCAGCCGCAGCATAGCCGGCCACAAAGGCAGCGAAGCCACCGCCCGGCACCCAGGAGCACCACCAAAACCGCAGCACGGCCCCCGCCGTGCTGAGGCCGCGAACGCGGCCCGCCGCCCTAAGCGGCGAAGCCAAGGCGGCGGAGCCGCCGCCCGGCGCCTGAGGGCACCAATTACGGCCTGATCAGCGTGCCCGCGCCGCCATCGGTGAACAGCTCGATCAGTACGGCATGCGGCACGCGGCCATCGACGATGACGGCGCCCTTCACCCCCTGCTCGATCGCATAGATGCAGGTCTCGATCTTCGGGATCATGCCGCCCGAGATCCAGCCGCCGGCGATGCCGGCGCGGGCCTGGGCCACCGTCATCTCCGGGATCAGCTTCTTGTCGGCGTCCAGCACGCCTGGAACGTCCGTCAGCATCAGCAGGCGGGAAGCGTTCAGCGCGCCGGCAATGGCACCTGCCGCCGTATCCGCATTGATGTTGTAGGTCTGGCCATCGGCGCCCACGCCCACCGGCGCCACCACCGGCACGATGTCGGCGCCGATCAGCAGCTGCAGCACATGCGGGTCCACGCGGTCCGGCTCGCCCACGAAGCCGAGGTCCAGCACCTTCTCGATGTTGCTCTCGGGGTCGCGGTAGGTGCGCTCCAGCTTCTTGGCGCGGATCAGCCCGCCATCCTTGCCGGAAATGCCGACGGCCAGCGCGCCGGCGCGGGTGATGCAATCGGCCACCTGCTTATTAACGGTGCCGGAGAGCACCATCTCCACCACGTCCACCACGTTGGCGTCCGTCACGCGCAGGCCGTTGACGAACTGCGACTGCACGTTCAGGCGCTTCAGCATGGCGTTGATCTGCGGGCCGCCGCCATGGACCACCACGGGGTTCACGCCCACCTGCTCCAGCAACGCGATGTCGCGGCCGAAGCGGTTGGCGGCTTCCTCCTCGCCCATGGCATGGCCGCCATACTTCACGACGATGATCTGGTCGTCGTATCGCTTCAGGAACGGCAGCGCCACGGCAAGAAGTTCCATCTGGCTGCGTGCTTCTTCGGTCATGGCCGTTCCTTCCCGGCAGGGGCGTCAGTCTCCGCGCCGCGTCTACGGGCGTAGGGCAAAGGGGTCAAGGCCGCGCTGCCGGGGTGACGGCTTCGGCATGATCCTTTAACAGCAATGCCAAATCACGCTTCCCGGACTATCCGCGGAAAAGCGTCTCATTCTGGGAAACATCGGTCATGACCAGCCGCCCTCGCCTGCGGACAACCCTCGGGCTTTTCCTCCTCGCGCCGCTGGCGGTAGCCCCTGCCCTGGCGCAGGATTCCACGCTGCGGATCGGGCTTGGGGCCAACATCACCTCGCTGGACCCGCATTTCCACGTCATCGGCTCCAACAGCGCCCTCGCCCGCAACATGTTCGATGGGCTGGTGAACCAGGATGACCGGCAGCAACTGGTGGCCGGCCTGGCCAGCGCCTGGCGCGCGGTGGACGACACCACCTGGGAATTCACCCTGCGCCCCGACGCCCGCTTCCATAACGGCGCGCCGGTGGAGGCCGAGGATGTCGCCGCCAGCCTGCGCCGCGTGCCGAACGTGCGGAACAGCCCATCCTCCTTCCTGCCCTTCGTACGGCCGATCGCGGCGGTGGAGGTGGTGGACAGCCGCACCCTGCGCATCCGCACGCGGGAGCCCTTCCCGCTGCTGCCCAACTCGCTGAGCCGCATCGCCATCCTGCCCCGCACGCTGGAACAGGCGGAGACGGCCGATTTCAACAGCGGCAAGGCGATGATCGGCACCGGCCCCTACCGCTTCGCCGCCTACACCCCGGGCGACCGGGTGGAGATGGAGGCGGCGCAGCCCGGCCAGAATGGCGCCACCTGGGCGAAGGTCAGCTTCCGCTTCCTGCCCAACAATCCCGGCCGCGTCGCCGCGCTGCTCGCCAACGATGTCGACCTGATCGAGAACGTGCCGACCACGGATGTGGAGCGGCTGCGGCAGGATAGCCGCGTCCAGCTCTCCTCCATCGCCTCCAACCGCGTCATGTACCTGCATCTGGACCATGAGCGAGAGCAGTCGCCCTTCGTGCGTGGGCGGGACGGCGCCGCCATTCCCAACGCGCTGCGCGATGCCCGGGTGCGGCAGGCGCTCTCCCTCGCCATCGACCGCCGGGCGTTGGTGGCACGGGTGATGGATGGCGAAGGCACCGCCGCCGGCCAGTTGGTGCCGGAGGGCTATTTCGGCCACGTCCCCGGCCTTGCGGCGCCCGCCGCCGACCTGAACGCCGCCCGCCGCCTGCTGGGCGAGGCCGGCCTGCCCAACGGCTTCCAGCTGACCCTGCACGCACCCAACGACCGATACCCGAACGACGAGAAGGTGGCCCAGGTACTGGCGCAGATGTGGACGCGCGCCGGCATCCCCACCAAGGTCGAGGCCCAGCCGGGCAACATCTACTTCACCCGCGCCAGCAACCGCGAATACAGCCTGATCATGGGCGGCGCCGCGGCCGAGACCGGCGAGGCGTCCTCCGTCCTCCGCCCGCTGCTGGCCAGCTTCAATGCCGAGCGCGGCGATGGCTCCGGCAATCGCGGCCGCTATTCCAACCCGGAATTCGACCGCCTGCTGGGCGAGGCGCTGCGCACCGTGGATGACGCGAAGCGCGAGGCCCTGCTGCGCCAGGCGACCGAGCTGGCCATCCGCGAGAACGGCGTCATCCCGGTGCTGTTCTTCGCTAATAGCTGGGCCACCCGCCCCGGCTTCACCTACCGCCCGCGTACCGATGGCTGGACCCTCGCCATCAACGCCACCCGCTGAAGGCCGCTGCCCATGACCACCAAGCTGCCCATCATCATCGATTGCGACCCCGGGGTGGACGACGCCATCGCCCTGCTGCTCGCCCTGGCCTCGCCGGAGCTGGAGGTGCGCGCCATCACCACCGTCGCCGGCAACGTGCCGGGGGAGCGGACGCTGGATAACGGCCGGCGCGTCGTCGCCCTCTCCGGCCGCATGGACGTGCCGGTGCATGCCGGCTGCGTCGGGCCGCTGCTGGGGCCGGTGATGCGTGGCAAGTACAGCGGCGCTGGCGGGCTGGGCGGCACGCTGCTGCCGCAGGCCACCGTGCCGCTCGCGGCCGGCCATGCGGTGGACGTGCTGACCGCAGAGCTGTCCGCCGCCGCAGCCGCCGGCAAGCCCATCACCCTCTGCACGCTCGGCCCGCTGACCAACGTGGCGGTGGCCCTGGCGCGGGACCCCACTCTCGTGCAGGGCATTGCCCAGGTGGTGTGCATGGCCGGGGCCTTCGTGGCCGGCGGCAACCGCACCCCTACCGCCGAATTCAACGTGCTGGCGGACCCGCATGCGGCAGAGATCGTCTTCCGCAGCGGCGCACCGATCGTGCTGGCGCCGCTGGACGTCACCTTCCAGGCGCTGGCCACGCCCGCCCGCGTCGCCACCCTGCGCGGCATGAGCGGACGCGTCACACAGCTGGCCGCCGAGCTGATCACCTTCTACGACCGCAACGACCCCGCCCGCTACGGCGAGCCGGGTGGGCCGCTGCACGACCCCTGCGTCATCGCCTACCTGCTGAAGCCGGAACTCTTCGGCTTCCGCGAGGCCAATGTCAGCGTCGAGCTGACCCAGGGCCTCTGCTACGGCCAGACGGTGGGCGATTTCTTCAACACCACGGATCGCCCACGCAACGCCAAGGTGCTGTCGAAGCTGGATGCTCAGGGGTTCTTCGATTTGCTGTGGGAACGGCTGGCCTCTTACTGAGACGTGACTGAAGGCCGGGGGAATTCATTCCCCCGGCCCCCATCTGGTTTTCGACCTTGGAGATTAGGGCTGCAAGGCCGCGGGTTCGCGCCAGATGGCAAAGCCTAATGAATCCGAAGGCCCAAAGGGCTGAACCCTCGATCGCCGGGGTCCACGACACTGGCCGCACCCAGGCCGGGCATAAAAAAGGCGTCCCTTCAAAGGACGCCCAGCAAAAATATCGCAAAAAGAAGATGGGGGCCTGGGGGAATTCCTTCCCCCAGCCTTTTCCTTCAGACCTCCGGCACGTCCTCAGCCGGGATAGCCAGCGCCGCCAATTCGGCACGCAGCTCCGGGATGCCGAAGCCGGTTTCGCTGCTGGTGGTGATCACCATCGGGTGGGCGGCGGTGTACTGCTTCACCAGCGCCGCCGCTTCGGCTTCCCGCTTCGCCAGGGGGCCCGGCTTCACGTCATCGGCCTTGGTCAGCACGATCTGGAAGGTGACGGCGGCTTCCGTCAGCAGCTTCATGGCGGCGTGGTCGGACGCCTTGGTCTCGATCCGCGCATCCAGCAGCAGGATGACACGGCGCAGCGTGGGACGACCGCGGAGGAAGTTGAACATCAACCCCTGCCAGTCTTCCTTCACGCTCTTGGCGGCCTTGGCGTAGCCGTAGCCAGGCATGTCCACCAGCACCAGGCGGTCGCCCAGGTTGAAGAAGTTCAGCTGCTTGGTGCGCCCGGGCGTGTGGGAGACGCGCGCCAGGCTGCTCTGCCCCGTCAGTGCATTGGTGATGGACGACTTGCCGACATTGGAGCGGCCGCAGAAGGCCACTTCCGGCAGGCCGGGGTCCGGCAGATGGTCAAGCGCCTGGGCGGCGTAGAAGAAGTTGCAGGGGCGGCAGAACAGCAGCCGCCCCTCCTCCAACGCCGCAGCGCGTTCATCGTCGTCGCGTGCGTCGGCGAGACTGGTCATCGCTTGGCCTTGGCCAGCTTCTTGGCCTCGGCGCGGGCCTGCAGCTCATGCCGGCTGATATAGGCCTGCTGGCCGATGGAGAGCAGGTTGTTCCAGGACCAATAGATTACCAGGCCGGCCGGGAAGCTCGCCAGCATGAAGGTGAAGATCACCGGCATCCAGGTGAAGATCTTGGCCTGGATCGGGTCGGGCGGAGCCGGGTTCAGCTTCTGCTGGAAGAACATCGTCAGGCCCATGATGATCGCCCACACCGGCATATGCAGCATGGCGGGCGCGTCCCACGGGATCAGGCCGAACAGGGTGAACAGGTTGGTCGGGTCGGGCGCCGAGAGATCGCGGATCCAGCCAAAGAACGGCGCGTGCCGCATTTCGATGGTGACGAACAGCACCTTGTAGAGGGCGAAGAACACCGGGATCTGGATCAGGATGGGCAGACAGCCGGAGGCGGGGTTCACCTTCTCCGTCTTGTACAGCGCCATCATCTCCTGCTGGGCCTTGCCCGGCTCGTCCTTATAGCGCTCCTTGATCTCGTTCATCTTGGGCGCGAGCATCTTCATGCGCGCCATGGACTTGTAGGCCTTGGAGGCGAGCGGGAAGAACAGCGCCTTCAGGGCGACCGTGAAGATCAGGATGGCAATGCCGAAATTGCCGATGTGGTGGAACAGCCAGTCCAGCGCATAGAAGAACGGCTTGGTCAGGAAGTAGAACATGCCGAAATCGACAGCCTTGTCGAAATCGGTGATGCCCAGATTGTCGCGGTAGCCATCCAGCAGCCGCACTTCCTTGGCGCCGGCGAAGACGCGCGTGCCGACATGGGCGGTGGCACCGGGGGCAACGGACTGCGGCGCGGGCGTGGCGAAATCCACCTGCCAGCGGTCCTGCCCGCCCTCCACCACATGGCGCCACGTCGCGCGCATCGGCTGCGCAGGGTCCACGGGGTTGATGGCGGTCAGCCAGTACTTGTCGGTGAAGCCGGCCCAGCCACCGCTGGTCTCCTGCTCCAGCGCCACGCCACGGCGTTCGCCGCCGTCGCTTTTGGCGGTCTTGTAGGTCGTCTCGTGCAGGCGGCCACCGAGCACGCCGACGAAGCCTTCATGCAGGATATAGAAACCGGCGACCTGCGGCGTCGTCTCGCGGCGGATACGCACCCAGGGCAGGACGGACGCGGCCTCGGTGCCGTTGTTCACCACGCGCTGGTCGGCCTGGACCATGAAGTTGGCATCCAGCGTCAGCACGATCTGGAACACCTGGCCCTGGCCGTTGTCCCAGGACAGCGTGACGGGCGTGGAGGGCGAGAGCGGGCCGCCCTGCGCCGTCCAGTCCGTATCGGCATCCGGCACGCGGGTGCGGCCATCGCCGGAGGACCAGCCCCACTGGGCGAAATAGGGCTGCTGCTCTTCCCGCGGCGCCAGCAGGCGCACGTTGGGGGAGAGCGGGTCGACCGTGTCGCGGTAGTCCTTCAGCACCACGTCGTCCAGGCGGGCGCCACGCAGGTTCACGCTGCCGGAGATGCGCGGGCTGTCGATGCGCAGGCGCTCGGGCGCCGGGCGGCTGGTGGCGGCGGCCTGGGCGGACTCGGCGGAGCCAGGGCTGGAGGGCAGCACGGCAGGTGTGCTGACGCCGGGCGTCGCCGTGACGGGCGAAGCCGGCTCGGTCACGGCGGCGGCGGGGGAGGTTTCCGGCGCGGGGGTGGTTTCCCGCTTCCAGAGGTCGAAGGCGAGCAGGATACCGATCGAGATCGCGATCGCCGCAAGAAGTCGCTTCTGGTCCATCGGAGCTGTGCCGTCAGGCCTTCTGGTGGGCCGCTGCTTCCCCGGGACGGGATTGCGGCGGGCAGTTCGGGTTCGCTTCCTCGGCGCCCGGAGTGGGCGTGGGGAGCGGGACGGGGTCGTATCCCCCAGGATGCCAAGGATGGCAACGGAGCAACCGCTTCGCGGCTAACAGAGAGCCACGCGCCGCACCGTGGGTATCCAGTGCCTCTATCGCGTAGGCGCTGCAATGGGGGTAAAATCGGCAGTGGCTGCCGATGATGCCGCGGAGCGTCAATTGGTAGGTGCGAACGGCGCCCTTCAGCACCATCACCCCCGGCCTGCTGAGCGCCACGGCCACAGGGCCACGGCCCTTCAGCCGGTTCACGGCTTCACGCCAAGCTGTTTCAGCAGACCGCGCAGGTCGCCCATCAACTGGGTGAATTTCCGGCTGCCGGTCGCTTCCCGGCCGATCAGGACCAGGTCCCAACCTTCCGGCGCTTCCTGCTGGCCGAGCATGATCCGGGCTGCCTCGCGCAGGCGCCGCTTGGCGCGGTTGCGCGCCACGGCGTTGCCCAGCTTCTTGGTCGCGGTAAAGCCAACGCGCAAAGGGGCACCCGTGGCAGGCAGGGCCTGGAGAACCAGACCCGGCCGTGCGCCACGGCTACCCTTTCCAGCGACGCGCAGAAACTCGCGCCGCCGCTTCAGACGAGGCGGTGATTGGGCCAAGGGCCGTTCTCCCACCCGGCGTCCGAAGAAATCAGGCGGACAGCTTCTTCCGGCCCTTGGCGCGGCGGTTGTTCAGGATGTTGCGGCCACCGACCGACTCCATCCGATGGCGGAAACCATGCCGGCGCTTCCGGACGAGCTTCGAAGGCTGATACGTACGCTTCACGAGCGCTACTCCGTCTTAAGAACATAAAAACCGGGACCGTGCCGACCTGGTAAACCCCGGCGCGCCACAGCAAAGCCGGACCACCCCTGTCAGGAGCCGCCCGGCGAAGGTGGGGACGTATAGGAAGCCGGCCACCGCCCCGTCAACCGCCGTGACCGTTTCAGGGGCTTCCACCGGGGTTTTCGCCCCCCATTTCTGCCATGCGCGGCGGCGAAGCGGGCGGAAAACCGCACGAATCGGCACGCGGCGCGGTGGCCGCCAACCCCGTGCGGGCGTCATAACCCCCAACCCTGCCCCCATGGAGGATGTCGAATCGCATGCCTGACCCCACGACGCCCCGCACTGCCACGCCATCCGCAGGCCGCCCGCCCGGCCAGGGCTGGGACGTAGCGATCATCGGCGCCGGCGGGGCAGGCCTCGCCATCGCCGCCGCCTGCCTGCAGGCGAAGCGCCGCGTCGTGATGTTTGAGCGCGCGGGCAGCCCCGGCGGCAGCCGGCAAGGCCACGCCGCTCTGCTGGCGGCGGCGCAGCGCGCGGCCGATGGGCGGCAGGTACCGTGGGGCAGTTGGCATGCCGGGCCGGCGAAGGCCTCGGCCGCCCTCGCCCCCTTCGTGGCGCGAGGGATGGAGGTCGTGGCCGCCAGCGCGCATTTCATCGCGCCCGATTGCATCGAAGCGGCGGGCCGTACCTACACGTTCCAGCAGGCCGTCATCGCCGCCGGTACCACGCCGCTGGTGCCCGACCTGCACGGCCTGGCCGGCATCCCCTGGCTGACGCCCGAGACGCTGGAGACATTGGAGGAGGCGCCGGACCACCTTCTGGTGCTTGGCGGCGGGGCGGAGGCGGTGGAACTGGCCCTGGCCCACGCCCAGCTCGGCTGCCGCGTCAGCCTGGTGCAGCAGGCGCCCAACATCCTGCCTGGCCAGGACCTGGAACTGGTGGACCCGCTGCGCCACCACCTGCGCCGCGCCGGCATCGCGGTGCATGAGAATGCCGCCGTGCTGACGGTGGAGCATGCCGGCGGCGGCGTCGCGCTGCGGCTGGAAGGCGGCGCGCGGGTCGAGGGGTCCCACCTGTTGCTGGCGATGGGGCGGGCGCCGAACCTCTCGCCGCTGGACCTGCCGGCGGCGCGCATCGGCAGCACGCCGCGCGGCGTGGCGGTTCGGCGGGACCTGCGCTGCCCGGACAATGCGCGGGTCTGGGCCGCCGGTTCCATCGCCGATACCGGTTGGGCCGAGGCCGCGCATGGCCAGCACGCGGCGGTGGTGGCCGATGCCATGCTGCGCGGCCTGCGCGCCAGCCTGGGTGAGGTCGCGCCGCCACAACTCGTCCGCACCCAACCCGCCCTCGCCCAGCTTGGCCCGACCGAGGCGGAGGCACGCGCGGCCGGGCAGGACCCGCAGGCGCTGCGCCTGCCGCTGGATGGCACGCCGCACGGCCCCGGCCTGGTGAAGCTGTTGGCGGACAAGAACGGCCACCTGCTCGGCGCCAGCCTGCTGGCCCCAGGTGCCGCGGAGGCCGCCGCCCTGCTGGCCCTGGCGCTGAACAACGGCCTCTCCTCCCGCGTGCTGGCGGCGCAGCCCATGCCACGCGGCACGCTGGCGGCAGCCATCGCCCAGGCGGCCAGCGGCTTGGGCGGAACCGAATTCCCTTCGCCGCCGATGCGGCGCATCCTCGGCGCTCTGGATCGCTGGCGCTGAGCGCGGTCCTGGAGTGACCTCCGGCATCCCGGCGCGTTCTGTCCGGGCCGCAGCACCCCAGGCCAAGCCAGGCCAACCTCGCCCCATCCTCTAGGAACTCGACGACCATGGAAAAGACACTGACCGGCCGGACCGCCGTCATCACCGGCTCCACCAGCGGCATCGGGCTGGGCATCGCACGCCTGCTGGCCGAGGCCGGCGCCAAGGTCATGCTGAACGGCTTCGGCAAGCCGGAGGACATCGCCGCCGCCAAGCGCCACATCGCCGAGGTGATGGGCGAGGAGCCGCATCATTCCGCCGCCGACCTCTCCAAGCCCGAGGAAGTGCGGGCGATGGTCACGGAAGCGCAGGGCGTGCTCGGTTCGGTGGACATCCTGGTCAACAATGCCGGCATCCAGTTCACCAGCCCTGTGGCCGATTTCCCGGAGGAGAAGTGGAACGCCATCATCGCCATCAATCTCTCGGCGGTGTTCCACGGCACCAAGGCGGTGCTGCCGGGCATGAAGGCGCGCGGCTGGGGCCGCATCATCAACATCGCCTCCGCGCACGGCCTGGTCGGCTCGCCGGAGAAGGTGGCCTATGTCGCCGCCAAGCACGGCGTCGTCGGCATGACCAAGGTGACGGCGATCGAGTGGGCGCAGACCGGCATCACCTGCAACGCCATCTGCCCCGGCTTCGTCCGCACCCCGCTGGCGGAGGTGCAGGTCGGCGCCATCGCCAAGGAGAAGGGCGTGTCCGAGGATGTGGCGCTGAAGGACCACCTGCTGGCCAAGCAGCCCAGCAAGCGTTGGGTGGAGGTCGAGGAAGTCGCGCGCATGGCCCTTTATATGTGTGGCCCGGATACCGGCAGCCTGACCGGCGCGGCGCTTTCGCTCGACGGTGGTTGGGTAGCGTCCTGAGCGGAGGCGGGGCCATGGCCGGCAACCCAAGCTGGAACCCCACCCAGTACCTGCGCTTCGGCGCCGAACGGCTGCAACCGGCGATCGACCTGATCGGCCGGCTGACGCACCCGGCACCGCGGCGGGTGGTGGATCTCGGCTGCGGCGCCGGCAATGCGCTGCCGCTGCTGGCGGCCCGCTTCCCGGGCGCCGAAGTGGTCGGCGTCGATGGCTCACCGGAGATGCTGGCCAAGGCGGCTTCCAGCGGCTTCGCGACCGAACAGGCCGACATCGCCACCTGGGAACCGTTTGAGAAGGTGGACATCATCTTCTCCAACGCCGCGCTGCAATGGCTGCCGGACCATGCAAGGCTGTTCCCGCGCCTGCTCTCCTGCCTGGCGCCCGGCGGGATGCTGGCGGTGCAGATGCCGGCGATGGACGACACCCCCGCCCGGCGGCTGCAGTTGGATACGGCCCAGAACGGCCCCTGGGCAGCATCTGTGGCCGGTGTCGCTACGGTGCGGCCCGTACCGGTACCGGGTGTGTACTACGAGTTGCTGCGGCCGCTGGTGCCGCGGCTGGAGCTGTGGGTCACCGAATACGTGCACCAGTTGCAGGGTGCGGACCCGGTGATGCAATGGTTCAAGGGCAGTAGCTTGCAGCCCTATCTTGATGCGATGCCGGAGGCGATGCGGCCCGACTTCCTGACTGCCTATGCCGAGGCGATCCGCCCTTATTATCCGCCGCAGCAGGATGGCGTGACCCTGCTATCGTTCCGGCGGCTGTTCCTCATTGCATCGCTTGAAGAATAGCACTCAACCGTCTGTATTTTAAGCATTGATCCAGATGAGGCGCGCCATCCCGTCCCGACCCAGGGCGAGAATGGCGCGCTGGCGGAACTGCCGTGCCAGCCGCCTCGAAACAGGCAACGGTGCCGCCAGCAGCCACTGGGCTTCCCGCCAATCCGCATGCAGGCGGCGCAGCGGCCGGCTTTCCCCCAGCAGCGCCGGCCAGCGATGCGCGGCCTGACGCAGGCGGTGCTGGGCACGGTGGTTCCAGCCGGGCGAATGCCGCTTCGCCAGCGGGTTGCAGGCGGTGATGAAGGCCCCTTCCCGCGCACCCAGCCGTTGCAGCAACGCCACCGCCTGGGGGCAGCGGCGACCAGGGCGCAGGGTCACGCCGTCTGCCTCGTAGGCCGTTTCGCGAAAGGCACGGGCCAGCCGTCCCATTACGCCGGCAGGTGCAGCAGCAAGCCCTTGAGGTAGGCGCTTTCGGGCAGCAGCGGGTGCACGGGGTGGTCCATGCCGGCGCCGGTGGTGGCCAGCAGCCTCGCATGGCGGCGCGTGCGGGCGATGCCCTGCGCCACCGCATCGGTGAAATCCCCCGGCGAGACGTGATGGGAGCAGGAAGCCATGAACAGGAAGCCGCCCGGCGCCACCAGCATCGCCGCCAGCCGCGCCAGCTTGGCGTAGCCGCGCATCGCTGCCGGGTGGTCCTTGCGGCTCTTGGCGAAGGCCGGCGGGTCGGCGACCACGATGTCGTAGGTCTCGCCGGCGCCGACCATGCGCTCCAGCGTTTCCAGCGCCTCGCCCCGCCGGGCGGTGACGATGTCACCGAAGCCGTGGCGGCGGGCGGTGTCCATCGCCAGGGTTAAGGCGGGTTCGCTGCGGTCCAGCAGCGTGACTTGCCTGGCGCCGGCCTGGGCCGCCAGCAGGCCGAAGCCGCCGGTGTGGCAGAAGGCATCCAGCACGCTGGCCCCCTGCGCGAGGGCGGCGACCTTGGCGCGGTTGTCCCGCTGGTCGAAGAACCAGCCGGTCTTCTGGCCGGAAAGCAGGTCGATGGAGAATTCCAGCCCGCCTTCCCGCACCCGCGCCGTGGCATCCTCGCCGAGCAGCAGGCCGCTTTCTTCCTTCAGCCCTTCCAGGCCGCGCACGGCGGAATCGTTGCGGGCGACGATGACGCGCGGCGCCATCAAAGCCTTCAAGGCGGCGACGATCAGCGGCGTCGCCCGCTCCATCCCCGCCGTGTTGGCCTGCAGAGCCAGAGCATCGCCGTAGCGGTCGATCACCAGGCCGGGCAGGCCATCGGCCTCGGCATGCACCAGGCGGTAATAGGGCGCGCCGACCAAGCGGTCCCGCAACGCCATGCACTCGCCCAGGCGGGTGCGGAAGAACGCCTCCCCCATCACCATGCCAGGGTCGGGCGAGACGCGACGGGCGGCGATCAGGCTGTGCGGGTTGAACAGCCAGGTGCCGTATTTCTGCCCGTCATCGCCTTCCAACCGCACTGGGCTGCCGGGCGGCAAGGTGCGCATGGCCGGGCTCATCGCCACTTCGTTGGAGAAGGCCCAGGGGTGCCCCGCCTTCACCCGCCGGTCGCGGCCCGGGGTCAGTCGCAGCACGGGCCGGTTGGCGGCGTCGTCGAGGGGGGAAAGGTCGGTGTCCATGGGCTGCTATGGCGCCTCGGCCATCCCGCCGCCAGGAGTTGACCGTCTTATGAAAGCAACTCGGTGATTTACTTTCACGCTTTGCTGCACTGCGGAAACTTTCACGCTACACAGGGGTTTGGGCCATGCTGCATTGCAGCATATGCGTGGCCGCGAAAGGACCGCTTATGTATCCCCGCACCTTCGGTCTGGCCGAACTGGCCCGTTACCAGCGGCGCTGGCAGCGC
>Ga0308159_1003163_pt1 | contig 17255 bp, 15 predicted proteins | sample PhyCR1_FD_201040 | JGI IMG/M metagenome (GOLD analysis project Ga0308159, IMG submission 201040) | Phyllosphere microbial communities from UC Gill Tract Community Farm, Albany, California, United States - DLSLC.R1 | ecosystem: Host-associated > Plants > Phyllosphere > Unclassified | place: USA... | reverse complement strand
CCTCGTGCGTCAGCGCGGGACGAAGTTCTATCCGGGTCGCAACGTGGGCATGGGCAAGGACCATACCCTGTTCGCGCTCGTCGATGGCCGCGTCGCGTTCCACGAAGGCAAGCTCGGCCGTAAATTTTGCTCGGTCGAACTGGCCGCAGCGGCCGAATAATCGGGCAACCGCGCCGGGTTGCCCACCAGGGTGACCCGGGTTCCGCGCAGGAACCAGCAAAAAAGGGAGACGGGTCACCCCGGCTCCCTTTTTTCATGCTCCCTCCACCGTTTGGGCCAATGTCGCCGTCCCGTCATGGGCGTGTGGCAAGCGCCCGACGCGACGAGGAGTTGTCGAGTGATGTTCGCGCGGACCCCAAGATTGTTGTTACGGCCAGCCTGGCCGGAAGATGCCGCCGCCCTGACCCAGGCCATCGGCCATGAAGCCGTCGCCCGCATGGCTGCGCGCGTTCCCTATCCCTATACCATCGGCGATGCCGAACAGTGGCTGGCCCGGCCCTGCGGCCCGACCGAACCGCAATTCCTGATCACCGCGCTCGATCGTGGCGGCGCGCCCGAATTGATCGGCGGGATCGCGATCATCGCGGGCGATACCGGCCATGAACTCGGCTATTGGCTGACACCGGCGGCCTGGGGTCGCGGCTATGCGACCGAGGCAGGTCATGCGGTCATCGCCATGGCGCGCCATGCCATGCCCATCGCGCGACTCGGGGCGTGGCACTTTGCCGACAATCCTGCCTCGGGCCGGGTACTGACAAAGCTCGGCTTCCGTCCCACCGGACACCGCATGGCCCGCGCCTCGGCCGGGCGTGACACGCTGTCGCCCAGCCTCCATTATGCGCTCGACCTGGAAGACGAGCGAAATCCCGCGATGCCGCTCGCAGCCTGAATGACGCGTTGCCCGAATCCCCGCTCCTGAAGGGAGGGATTCGGGCAGAGCCGGGATGACCAAGTCGCTGTCCGCCAGCGCGGCGTCGCCACGAGATGGCGTCATATGATTTGCGGCTGGCCGGATATGTCCGGCCAGGCCGCCCGATCCTTGCCGCCCGCTTGCTTTACACCGGCCAAGGATCGGCGTCCGGGGTGTGGAGATGACGGCCACGCTTGTGCGAGGCGCACAGCGAACAATCATGCTCGACAACTCCCGACATTCGGGCGCCATTGATCCCAATTAATTTCAGGTCGATCACAGCATTGCGGTCGAAAGCCGTGATTCGCGGCCTCTTGATTTCGTTACGCCAGCGTCATGCCCATATCGGTCATGACCAAATAATGGAACCACCTTTACCAAGCCAATATGGCCACTGATCCACATTATAATGTCGAAATTGATGGCTGATACGACATGGTAATAGACCGATAAAGATTCAGCACTCTACTTGGGCAGAACTTGAATTCTACCGCAGGAAGGGGAACCTTCGGTGTTTTGTTCTATCACCCGGTCCGTGTCGCACCGTTGTCGCGTCGTTCGGCCCCAAGTCCTGCGTGACCGGCGGGGGGCGGCGCTGATCGAGTTTGCGCTGGTCCTGCCGATCCTGCTTACGATGATGATGGGGATCGTCAGCTTCGGCGAATATTTCCTGACCGCGCATCTGGTTCAGCAGGCCGCGAACGACGCCGCCCGCGCCGCATTGGCGGGCATGAGCGCCACCGAGCGCAAGGGCATCGCCGTCGACACCGCCAAGCGGATGATCGATTCGACCGGCATTCTGCGCAGCAGCCGGGGGCAAGTGGACGCGGTCGAGGTCGATAACATAATGACCGTGTCGATCCGCTACGACGCCACGTCCGATCCGCTGCTCAACCTGCCCTTCGTCCCCACCCCAGGCCGCACGATGACCGCCAAGGGTATCGCGATGATCGGCGGGCTGTGATGCGTAGGCTGTGGGGCGATCGGCGCGGCGCGGTGAGCATCCTGACCGCGATCATGACCATGGCGCTGATCGGCTTTTCCGCATTAGGGGTCGATATCGGCATGCTGACCCTGTCGCAGCGCCGCTTGCAGGGCATCGCCGACGAGGCCGCTTTGGCGGCCGCCTCGTCCAGCCCCGATCGGCGCGAGGAAGCGATTCGCCGTCTGCTCGCCGCCAATGGGCTGAGCGACGTGACCAGCACCATCACGCCGGGTCGCTACCGCGCGGATGCCGCGATCGCGCCGCAGGACCGATTCATGCCGGGCGCCGATGCCGGAGCGTTGCGTGTCGCGCTCAGCCGCCCCGTCCCCTTGTTCTTCGGACGAGTGCTGACCGGGCGCAACACCGCGCCCGTCTCCGCCAGGGCGGTGGCGCGGCGAATCGACATGGCCGCCTTTTCGCTCGGCACCCGATTGGTCAACGTGTCGGGCGGATTGCCCGGTGCGCTGCTCAACGGACTGGCGGGCAGCGACCTGTCGCTGTCGATCGGCGATTATCAGGCGCTGGTGAGCGCACAGGTCGACCTGCTGCCCATGATTCAGGGGCTGGGCACGAAGATCGGCCTGACCGGCGCCAGTTTCGACACGATCCTGGCCGCCGACGTCACGCTGCCGCAGTTGCTGAGCGCCATGGCCGATGCGACCGGCAAGCCGGATGCAGCGGGCATATTGCGGCGGATAGCGCTGCGCGTACCGGGATCGAAGGTCCCGCTGACCCGGCTGATCGATCTGGGGCCGCTGGGGAATACGACCAGGGTGCCGTCACGCGATCTGATCGGGGTCGACGCCTATGTGATGCTGCGCGAATCGCTGTCGGTCGCCAACGGGCAGCGACAGGTCGCGCTGAACCTGGGCAGTTCGATCAAGGGGCTGCTGTCGACCAGGATCCTGGTGGCGATCGGCGAGCGCCCGGCCAGCACGCCATGGCTGGCGGTGGCGCAGGACGGCTCGACCATCGTGCGGACCGCGCAGCAACGATTCCTGATCGACACCGAGATCGGCCTGCCCCTGCTCGCCAATATCCGCCTGCCGATCTTCGTCGAGACCGCGGCGGCCCAGGCCCGGTTGAACAGTGTCTCCTGCGCTGGCCCCGTGCAGGCGGTGACGATCGACGCCCTGCCCTCCCCCGGCACGCTGGCCATCGCCCAAGTCGACGAGAGCCGCTTCGACGATATGAGCCGTTCGCCCATCACCGGCCAAACCGTGCTGCTCCAGCTGCTGCTGGCGCGGGTCTGGGGCTATGCCAAGCTCGATCTGGCGAGCGACAGCGCGTGGCAACAGGTCCGTTTCGATCAGGACGACATCAGCCAGCGGACGACTAGGACCGTCACCGCCAATTCGGCGGTACGCGGGATCGCCGCGTCGCTGATCCAGCATGTGACGTTGCGGCTGGAGGGGTTCGACCTATCGGGGCTGACCGGGATCGTCGGGGCGGCGCTGACGCCGGTCGCCCCGATACTCGATGCGCTGATCGGCGATCTTAGCGAGTTGCTGGGCCTGCATGTCGGCCAGGCGGATGTGACGGTCAACGGCGTGCGATGCGGCGCGGCCACGCTGGTCGCCTGATCGTCTCCGTCATAAACGGCCGGGCTGGTCAGTCGACGCGGTCAGGGGTAAAGGCGGCGCCATGCATTTTCTCGATCAGGCCAAGATTTTCGTCCGTTCCGGCGCGGGCGGCCCCGGTGCCGTATCCTTCCGCCGTGAAAAGTTCATCGAATATGGCGGTCCCGACGGCGGCAACGGCGGCAAGGGCGGCGACATCGTCTTCGAGGCGGTGGCGGGCCTGAACACCCTGATCGACTTCCGCTACACCCAGCATTTCCGGGCCCCGCGCGGGCATGGCGGATCGGGCTCGAACCGCACCGGCGGCGGTGGCGAGGACCTGGTCATCAAGGTGCCGGTCGGCACCCAGGTCCTGTCCGAGGACAAGGAAGAGGTGCTGCTCGACTTCACCAAGGTCGGCCAGCGCGAGGTGTTCCTGCGCGGCGGCGACGGCGGACGCGGCAACGCCACCTACAAGACCTCGACCAACCGCGCGCCGCGCCAGCATGGCACCGGCTGGCCCAGCGAAGAGGCATGGGTCTGGCTGCGCCTGAAGCTGCTCGCCGATGCGGGGCTCGTCGGCCTGCCGAATGCGGGCAAGTCGACCTTCATCAACGCGGTGACCAACGCGCAGGCCAAGGTCGGCGCCTATGCCTTCACCACCACCCGGCCGCAGCTGGGCGTGGTGCGGCATCGCGAGCGCGAGTTCGTGGTCGCCGACATTCCCGGCCTGATCGAGGGTGCGGCGGACGGGGCCGGGATCGGCGACCGCTTCCTGGGGCATATCGAGCGGTGCCGGGTGCTGCTGCATCTGGTCGACGCCAATGACGCGGACGTGGCCGAAAGCTACCGCATCGTGCGCGACGAGCTGGAGGCTTATGGCGCGGGCCTGATCGACAAGCCGCATATCATCGCCTTGAACAAGATCGACACGCTCGACGACGAACTGATCGAGGCGCTGTCGGCCGAACTGGCCAAGGCGAGCGGCGCGGACGTGATCCCGCTGTCGGGCGCGGCGGGCATCGGTGTCGACTGGGTGCTCGACAAGCTGCTGGAGCAGATGGGTCCGGGGGCGGATGCGGTGCCGGAGAACGACCAGGGCGAGGACGAGATCACGTGGTCGCCGCTGGGCTGATGCGCCGGGTGGCGGGCTCGGTGAGACACGCTGCCCTCCCCCATCCCCTCCCGCTTGCGGGAGGGGAGCGATACCTGGCGTGTCAGTTCGTGCCATTCGCCATGGCAGCCCAAAGCACAGCTCACGGAAATTTGGTCCACCGCGTTCCGCAGGCACGCCCCTCCCGCAGGCGGGAGGGGATGGGGGAGGGCCGCGTGCGGCTAGGCTTGGCATTCCAATGATCTTCCCCCCCACCACCTGCCAGCGCCTGATCGTCAAGGTCGGCTCGGCCCTCCTCGTCACGCCCGGGGGCGAAGTCCGTCGCGACTGGCTGACCGGGCTGGTCGCCGACATCGCCGCACGGGTACGCGCGGGGCAGCAGATCGCGATCGTCTCGTCCGGCGCGATCGCGCTGGGCGCGCGTCGGCTGGGCCTGCCCAAGGGCGGCCGGGCGAGCCTGGAGGATGCGCAGGCCGCCGCCGCGACCGGCCAGATCGCGCTCAGCCAGGCCTGGGCGGAACTGCTGCACGCGGAAAACCTGACCGCCGCGCAGATGCTGGTGACGCTCGACGATCTGGAGGATCGCCGCCGTTATCTGAACGCCGCCGCGACGTTGAACCGGCTGCTGGGCCTGGGCGTGGTGCCGGTCATCAACGAGAATGACAGCGTCGCCACCGAGGAAATCCGCTTCGGCGACAATGACCGGCTCGCCGCACGGGTCGGACAGGCGGCGGGCGCGAACGGCGTGCTGGTGCTCTCCGACGTGGACGGGCTCTACGACTCGAACCCGCACACCAACCCGGATGCGCGCCATATCGAGCGGGTCGAGCGCATCGATGCGGTCAGCGGCATGGCCGATGGCGGCTCCGCCTCGGGCATGGGGTCGGGCGGCATGGTGTCGAAGATCGCCGCCGCGCGCATCGCGGTCAGCGCCGGTGCGCATCTCGCCATCGCATCGGGTCGGATCGACCATCCGCTGTCGACGCCTGCGCGCCACACCATCTTCGTCGCCGAGAAGAGCGCCCCTGCCCGCAAGGCGTGGCTGGCGGGCGGGCTGACCGCGCGCGGCGCGATCACGGTCGATGCGGGCGCGGCCAAGGCGCTGGCCGAGGGCAACAGCCTGCTCGCGGCGGGCGCCACGGCCGTGCAGGGCCATTTCGCGCGCGGCGACCTCGTCACCGTCGAGGGGCCGAACGGCACCATCGCACGGGGGCTCAGCGAATATGACTCGACCGAGGCGCGCGCGCTGGTCGGCACCCGCTCTGACCAGCAGGCCGAGATACTGGGTCACGCCCCGCGTGCCGCGCTGATCCATCGCAACCATCTGGCCCTGCTATGATCGTCGCCGTGACGGGAGCGACCGGCTTTGTCGGTCGCGCGGTGGTGGACCGTGCCGCCGGGTCCGGCCTGACCCTGCGCGCGCTGACCCGCCGGGCGCAGCCGTCGCGCGCCGGGATCACCTGGATCGCGGGGGCGCTCGACAAGCCCGACAGCCTCGCCACGCTGGTCGAGGGGGCCGACGCCGTGCTGCACATTGCGGGTGTGGTCAACGCACCCGACCGCGAAGGCTTCGTCGCGGGTAATATCGACGGCACGCGCGCCATGGTCGAGGCGGCGAAGGTAGCCGGAATCCAGCGCTTCGTCCATGTCTCCTCGCTGTCGGCGCGCGAGCCCGACCTGTCCGTCTATGGCTGGTCCAAGCGACAGGCCGAGGATGTGGTGACGGACAGCGGCCTCGATTGGACCATCGTCCGGCCGAGCGGCATCTATGGCCCCGGAGACATGGAGATGCGCGACATGTTCCGCGCCGCCACCTTGGGCCTCGCGCTAATGCCGCCGCCGGGCAAGGTTTCGCTCGTCGCGGTCGAGGATTTTGCGCGGCTGCTTACCACATTGGTCGCCAGCGAAGGCCCCCGCGCGGTCCTAGAGGTCGATGACGGCCAGGTCCTGACCCATGCCGAACTCGCCGCCGCCATCGGTGCAGCGGTCGGGCGACGGGTCATGACGCTGCACCTGCCCAAGGGCCTGCTGAGCCTGGGCGCCAAGATCGACCGCAAGCTGCGCGGGAATGGCGCCAAGCTGACCGCCGACCGGGTCGGCTATCTTTGCCACCCCGACTGGACCGCCGACCCCGCTCTGCGTCCCGACCCGGCGCTGTGGGAACCCGCCATACCGCTCGCCAAGGGGCTGGCGGATACGGCACGGTGGTATCGCGCCAACGGCTTGCTATAGCGAACACCATCACGCGGTCGAAAAGCCGCCGCATTTGAGTGCCACTGGGCGCCCGACTGAAAGGATCATCATGAGCGACCGCCAAGCCATTTTCGACACCGTCGCGGCCCAGATCGCGCCCTTCAACAAGAAGGGCGTCGCGCTGACCGAGGCGACGACCTTCCAGGGCGACCTGGAGTGGGACAGCCTGACCGTGATGGATTTCGTCGCCGCGATCGAGGACGAGTTCGACATCATCATCACGATGAACATGCAGGCCGAGATCGAGAATGTCGGCCAGCTGGTCGACGCGGTCGAAAAGCTGAAGCAAGCCTGATCGCCTTCAAACGGACACCGACATGACCGAAGCCGCTGCCCAGCCCCACGCCCTGCCCGCCGAAGCGCCCGAAATCGCGCCCGAGCGTGACTTGCTTTCTAAGTTCGACGGCCTGATCGCCGAGCGGCAGAAGCTGCTCGACTCAGGCGTCACCGATCCCTTCGCGATCGTGATGGAACAGGTGAAGTCGCCGACCGAGGCGGTGATCCGGGGCAAGGACACGATCCTGCTCGGCACCTATAATTATATGGGCATGACCTTCGACGCCGACGTGATCGCGGCGGGCAAGGACGCGCTGGAGAAGTTCGGCTCGGGCACGAACGGCAGCCGGATGCTCAACGGCACCTTCCACGACCATATGGACGTCGAACAGGCGCTGCGCGAGTTCTATGGCACGACCGGCGCGATCGTCTTCTCGACCGGCTATATGGCGAACCTGGGCATCATCTCGACGCTGGCGGGCAAGGGCGAGTACGTCATCCTCGACGCCGACAGCCATGCGTCCATCTATGACGGCTGCCAGCAGGGCAATGCCGAGATCGTTCGCTTCCGCCACAATTCGGTCGAGGATCTCGACAAGCGGCTCGGCCGGCTGCCCAAGGAACCCGCCAAGCTGGTCGTGCTGGAGGGCGTCTATTCGATGCTGGGCGACATCGCCCCGCTGAAGGAGATGGTCGCCGTCGCCAAGAAGCATGGCGCAATGGTGCTGGTTGACGAGGCGCACTCGATGGGCTTTTTCGGCCCCAACGGGCGCGGCGTGTACGAAGCGCAGGGGTTGGAAGGCCAGGTCGATTTCGTCGTCGGCACCTTCTCCAAGTCGGTCGGGACGGTCGGCGGCTTCGTCGTGTCCAATCATCCGAAGTTCGAGGCGGTTCGCCTGGCCTGCCGTCCGTACATCTTCACCGCCTCGCTGCCGCCTTCGGTGGTGGCGACCGCCGCGACCTCGATCCGCAAGCTGATGACCGCGCACGAAAAGCGCGAGCGGTTGTGGTCGAATGCGCGCGCGCTGCACGGCGGGCTGAAGGCGATGGGCTTCAAGCTGGGCACCGAGAATTGCGACAGCGCGATCGTCGCCGTCATCCTGGAGGATCAGGAACAGGCGGTCATCATGTGGCAGGCGCTGCTCGACGGCGGGTTGTACGTGAACATGGCGCGTCCGCCCGCGACCCCGGCGGGCACCTATCTGCTGCGCTGCTCGATCTGCGCCGAGCATATGCCGGAACAGATCCAGACGGTGCTGGGCATGTTCCGCGCCGCCGGTCAGGCGGTCGGCGTCATCGCCTGACCCCATGGTCGGGCCGAGTGCAGTGTCGGCCCGACTTTACAATATCCGACCGTCGAGGATAGCGTCGCGCCCGTGATGGATCAGGACGAGCTTGGCGGGGTCGGCCGGTGGCGGACCTTTGCGCTGATCGCGATGGCGGTGGCGGGTGCGGTGACGTTGGCCATGCTCGTCGTCACACTCGGCCATGCCAATCGGGAGCGCGACCGCGCGCTGGAACGGCAGAGCCACAGCTATGACGTGATGATCGCCGCCCGCACGCTGGCGGGCACCATCGCCCGGTCCGAGGCGTCGCTGGGCCGCTACGTCATCTCGGGCGACCGCAAGCTGGGCCAGCTCTATCAGGACGAATGGACGACGGCGGGGGTACAGCTCAACCGGCTGGACCGGATGATCGAGGACCAGCAGCAGCAACGCCTGATGGACCAGCTTCGCCAGGCCTATGGCGCGCGCGGCCGTGAATTGTCGACGATCGCGCTGTCGACCACCTATCACCTCAACCGTCAGGCCTATGGTCTCTATTACCAGGCCCGCCAGGCCGAGGCGCTGCTGAAGATCAACGATCTGCTCGCCCGGCTGACCGATGGCGAGCGGGTACTCCTGCAACGACGCTCCGAAGCCGCCGAGGAGACGATCCAGCATTCCAACCGGATCGCGGGCGGGCTGGTGGTGTTCGGCATCGTGCTGGTGCTGGGCGGCATCGCGCTGGCCTGGATCATCGTCGGCGCGGTCAGCGAGCGGGCCAAGGCCCATGCCGAAGCGCGCGCCGAACGCGCCCGGGCCGAGGAACTGGCCAGCGCAGTCGAGGTCGCGACCGAGGAACTGAAGGTTCAGGAAGCCAAGCTGCGTCAGGCGCAGAAGATGGACGCGCTGGGCCAGTTGACCGGCGGGATCGCGCACGACTTCAACAACATGCTGGCGGTCGTGCTGGGCGGGCTGGAACTGGCCCGCCGGACCAGATCGCCGGACGACATGGCGCGCCATCTGGAAAGCGCGACCGAAGGCGCGCACCGCGCCGCCGCACTGACCCGCCGCCTGCTGATGTTCAGCCGCGAAGAGGCGCTGGCCCCCGAAACGCTGGTGCCGCGCCGCCTGGTCGAGGGGATGCGCGACCTGCTCGACCGAACTCTGGGCGACGGGGTGAAGGTGACGATCCAGGACTGGACGACCGGATGGACGCTGTTCGGCGATCGCACCCAAATGGAGAATGCGATCCTGAACCTGGCGGTCAACGCCCGCGACGCGATGGACGGGCGCGGCGAGCTGACCATCCGTACCGCCGAGATGAAGATGGGGCCGCATGCCCTGCCGCGCGGCGAGGCGGGCGATTATGTCGTGCTGTCGGTCGCCGATACCGGCGAGGGCATGACGCCCGAGGTCATCGAACGGGTGTTCGAGCCCTTCTTCACCACCAAGCCCGCGGGCAAGGGCACCGGGCTGGGGCTCAGCCAGATTTTCGGGCTGGTCGGCCAGATGGGCGGCGACGTGACCATCCAGAGCGCACCGGGCAAGGGCACGACGGTCAATCTCTATCTGCCCCGCCACTCGGCCCCCGCCCCCGCCTTGCCGGTCGAGGCTGCGCCGGTTGCGGCCGAAACCCAGGCCGAGGCGAACGACGCGCTGCGTATCCTGCTGGTCGAGGACGATCCCCGCGTGCTGGCCGCGACGATGAGCGCGCTTCGGGAACTGGGCCATGACCCGATCCCCTGCAACGACCCGCGCGAGGCGGAAGGACTGCTGGCGCGGCATCCGGGCATCCGATTGATCGTGTCCGACGTGCTGATGCCGCACCTGACCGGTCCCGAACTGATCGCCACGATCCGCCCGAGCCATCCCGATCTGGCGGTGCTGTTCGTCACCGGCTTTGCGGGCGATGCGCAGGCCACGGGGTTCGAGGGGCATGAGGTGTTGCGCAAGCCGTTCACGCTGGCCGGGCTGGAACGCGCGGTGGCGGCGGCGCTGAAGCGGGCGGAAGGGCCGGTCAGCGCCGCGGCTTGAGAGGTTTGGGGTGAGGGTTGGGCGTGGCCTTCGACTGCGCTCAGGCTGAACGGCCTTTTGTATCAAGACCGAAACACCACCTCCGTTCAGCCTGAGCGCAGTCGAAGGCCAAGGGAATCCCACGCCACACCAAAGACCAACTCAAGGGAAACCCCTCAAAAAACGAAGGGGGTGACGCGCCCTGCCCACCCCCGTATAGCCATGGCCGTTTTATCGCGCGAGTGATGTCCCCGGCATGAAATCTATCGATCGCTACATGGCCCGGTTGATCGCGTTGCCGCTGTTCGCGACGCTGCTCATCTCGGCGATGCTGCTGGTGCTCGATCGCATCCGCCGCCTGTTCGAATTCGTCGCGACCGAAGGCGGGCCGATCAGCGTGGTGTGGCGGATGCTTGCCAACCTGTTGCCCGAATATCTGGGGCTGGGCATTCCGATCGGGCTGATGCTGGGCATCCTGCTTGCCTTCCGTCGCCTCGCCACCTCGTCCGAGCTGGACGTGATGCGCGGCGTGGGCATGAGCTACACCCGGCTGCTGCGCGTGCCGTACATGTATGCGATCGTGCTGGCCGCGCTGAACCTGGCGATCGTCGGTTATATCCAGCCGGTCGCGCGTTATTATTACGAGGGCCTGCGCTACGAACTGCGCACCGGCGCGCTGGGGGCGTCGATCAAGGTCGGCGAGTTCACCCATCTGGGCGACCGCATGACCCTGCGCATCGAGGAAAGCCGCGAGAATGGCCGCGACCTGTCGGGCATCTTCGTCCATGCCAACACGTCGAAGGGCGACTGGATCGGCGTGACGGCGGCGCGCGGACGCTTCCTGGCGACCGACGACCCCAACGTCATCATCTTCCGCCTGACCAACGGCACGCTGATCCACAACCGGCCCGAGTTCAAGGCGCCGCGCGTGCTGACTTTCTCCAGCCATGACCTGCCGATCGACCTGCCCAAGTTCGACAATTTCCGCCAACGCGGCGGCCGGGACCTGGAGTTCACCCTGCCCGAACTGGCCCGCCACGGTCAGGAGGCGCAGAGTGCCGAGGCGCGCGCAGGCAGCCGCTCCGAATTCCATTTCCGCGTGGTCGAGGTGGTGACGATGTTCCTCCTGCCGCTGCTCGCGGTGTCGCTGGGCATACCGCCGAAGCGATCGACCTCGGCGCTGGGCGTGTTCCTGTCGATCGTGATGCTGGTCACCTATTTCAAGGTGAACCAATATGCCGCCGACATCGGCGCGCTGGGGCGGGTGAACCCGATCCTGGCGCTATGGGGGCCATTCGCGGTGTTCGCGGGACTGGTCCTGTGGATGTATTATGTCACCGCCTATGTCCCCGGCGGCCAGCCGATCGGCGCGCTGGAGCGCGGGGTGGCCAAGCTGGCCAAGGCGATCGGGCGCTGGATACCCGGCCGCCGCCGTAAAAAGGCCTATACGGCATGAGCCTGTCGAACATTTTCCCGTCGAGGACGATCGCCATCTACATGGCGAAGATGTTCCTGATCCGCACCTTCGCCATCCTGTTCGCGGTGGCGCTGGTGCTCCAGACGCTCGACGTGCTGAGCGAATCCGGTGCGGTGCTGGCCGCGCCGGGCAACGGACAGGCACAGGTGTGGCGATACGTCTCGCTGCGCGCGCCGCAGATCATCTCGTTCCTGCTGCCCTTCTCGGTGTTGCTCGGCACGATCCTGACCTTCTTCACGATGAACCAGAATTCGGAGGTCATCGCGCTGAAGGCGGCGGGCATGTCGGCGCATCAGGTGCTCGCCCCCCTGCTGATCGCCAGCGCGGGCGTGGCGGCCTTCAGCTTCGCGTTCAACGACCGCATCGTGCCGCGCGCCAGCGCGACGTTGTCGGCCTGGCAGAAGGTGCAATATGGCCCCCTGCCCATCGACAGCGGCGACCGGGCCAATGTCTGGGTGCGCGACGGCGACGACCTGATCTCGGTCGATCTGATCCAGGGCCGGGGCGCCAAGACCCAGCTGGGCGGCGTGACGCTGTATGACCGCGCCGGCGGCAGCCTCCAGGCGATCGTGCGGGCCCCGCGCGGCGTGCGCTCGGGCGATGGCTGGCAGATCGGCCCGGCGACGCGCTTCGAGGTGAAGTCGGGCAAGCTGACCAACTATCCCTCGCTGATCGTCGGGCACGGCGTGTCGCCCGAGCAACTGACGCTGGCCAGCGTCAGCGCCGACAATCTGTCCTTCGGTGCGCTGTCGAGCGCGATCACCGACCTGCAGGAAGCGGGACGGCCGACCAAGTCGCTGGAGGGGTCGCTGTGGCACAAGCTGTCCGCGCCGATGTCGGCGATGCTGATGCCGCTGCTCGGCGCGGTCGCGGCGTTCGGCATCGCGCGGTCGGGCAAGCTGTTCGTCCGCGCCGTGATCGGCATGGCGCTGGGCTTTGCCTATTTCGTGGCGGACAATTTCTCGATGGCGATGGGCGATCTGGGGGCCTATCCGCCCTTCCTCGCGGCCTGGGCGCCGATCCTGCTGTTCTTCCTGATCGGCGAAGCGGTGCTGTTCCGGACCGAGGAATGAGGGGCGTAGGCTCGCTAGCCGACTTCAATCCCACCGTCCGTTCGCACTGAGCGAAGTCGAAGTGCACGGGTCAGGCATAGCGGCTTGGCGGAGTTATTCCCTTGGCCTTCGAATTCGCTCAGGCTGAACGGAGGGAGGAAAAAATCCCGAAACCCATTCCTGCTGAACGAAGTCGAAGCGCACGCCCCGTCCTTCGCCCAGCAGGGAAAAATCACTTCCCCCGGCGGATCGAGCTCAGGCCGATCTTCGCGACCAGCCCCGGCAGGCCCTTGTAGCTCGCCTTGTGATAGGGCGATTCCGGCGTCAGCGCCGCGCTGATCCGGCGATGCGCCTCGCCCAGCGAATGATAAGGCAACGACGGCAGCAGGTGGTGCAGCGCGTGATAGCGCAATCCCACCGGCGCCCACAGGCCCGGCAGCAGCGCGGGCGGCGGCACGTTGACCGAGTCCAGATACTGTGCGGTCACGGTCATCTGCTCTCCCTCATTCTCCCAGAGATGGGCGACGAGCGTGCGGACCTGGTTCAGCACGGCGACCGCCGAGCCGATCGCAAAGCCGATCGCAAAACCGCGCACCGGGATCACGCCGGTCGCGACCATCGCGATCAGCGCGATCGCCCAGATCGAGGCGGCGGCATCGGTGCGGTTGAAGCGGACCAGCGCCTCCCCCTCGGGCATGCGGCGGCGGAACCGCGGGTTGATCGCCAGCGCCGAATAACGCTCGACGACGATCTTGCGCAGGCCGGGGATGACCCAGGACAGCGGCGACAGGATGGCGAAACGGATCAGCAGTCCCAGCGGCGCCAGCGCCGACACCAGGATGAAAACCGGCAGCGTCCACGGCTTCATCAGCGCCAGCGGCAGATATTCAGGGTCGTCCGCCGTGCCGTACCGCGTCTTGGCATGATGGAGGTTGTGCACCCCCTCATACATGAAGGCGGGCGTCAGCAGCGGCACGCCGACCAGCGCGTTCCAGCCTTCGCGGAAACGCGGCAGCGCCGAATGCTTCATATGGCTGACTTCGTGGATGAACAGCAAAGCGCGATAGAGCGCCAGCACCGCCACGACCGAGGCCACCACGATCACGCCCGTCGACGACGCCATGACCGCCACGGCCAGCGCCGCATAACCGACCAGCGCGCTGCCCACCATATCGCCCCAGTACAGGCCGGGACGCGGCGCGATCAGGTCGCGGGTCAGCTCGGCGGCGGCGCGCAGCATCGCCTTGTCGTCCGCAATCGGGACACGCACGGAAGGGGCCGCTGCGACGGCCTGCGCACTCCGTTCAAAAGAAAGCGTCGATTCCATAGCTCTATCCTTTGCCCCCACATAGTGGCGACACGGTGGCATTCCCACGTCCTGCCATGACGGAATCCTCACTCGCTATGATCGACCCGGACGGTTAGGAACGATGGCAAAATCATTGCCGGACCGCATCGCATGACCGTTTCCATCCGCCCCATCTCTTCGAAGTCGGATCGCAAGATCTTCGTCGACTTCCCCTTTCGCCTTTACGCCGACGATCCCCACTGGGTTCCGCCGCTGAAGGGCGAGGCGCTGGGACTGATCACGCCGGAGAAGAATGGCTGGTACAGCCATGCCAAGGCGCAGCTGTTCCTGGCGGAGGAGAATGGCAAGGTCGTGGGCCGCATCTCGGCGCATCTCGACACCCTGGCGCTGGAGATGGAGCCGTCCAAGGGCTTTGGGCCTGGCGTCGGCTTCTGGGGCCTGATGGATGCGGAGAACCAGGACGTGTTCCGGGCGTTGCTTGCCGCCGCCGAGGGCTGGCTGCGCGAGCAGGGCATGACCCGTGCGATCGGCCCCGTCTCGCAATCGGTCTGGGAAGAGCCAGGTCTGCTGGTCCAGGGCTTCGACCAAGACCCGACGATCATGATGGGCCATGCGCGCCCTGAATATCAGGGCTGGATCGAGGCGGCCGGTTACGGCGTCGTCAAGCAGCTCTTCACCTATGAGCTGGACATCACGCAGGAATTTCCGCCCATCGTCCAGCGCATCATCAAATCGGGCGAGAAGAATGAGCGCATTCGCGTGCGCGAGGTGAACAAGGCCAAGTTCGAGAAAGAGGCCGCGATCATCCTGAGCATCCTGAACGATGCCTGGTCGGATAACTGGGGCTTCATCCCCCTCACCCCGCCCGAGATCAAGGATGTCGGCGTCAAGCTGAAGCCGATCGTCTTCAACGACCTGATCCGCATCGCCGAGCTGGACGGCAAGCCCGTAGCGTTCATGATCACGCTCCCCGACCTGAACGAGGCGATCAAGCCGCTGAAGGGCAGCCTTCTCCCCTTCGGCTGGGCCAAGCTGCTGCTGTGGCTGCGCGCGCCCAAGGTGCGGACGATGCGCGTGCCGCTGATGGGCGTGGTCAAGGAGCTTCAGGCGTCGCGCATGGCGGGCCAGCTCGCTTTCATGATGATCGAATATATCCGCCAGGCCTCGGTCACCAAATATGGCGCGTCGCGCGGCGAGATCGGCTGGGTCCTCGACGACAATCAGGGGATGCGTTCGATCGCCGAGACCATCAAGAGCGACGTCAACAAGATCTACAACGTCTATTCGCGCGATCTGGTCTGATCGCGCCGGGTGGGGCCGTCCTTGGAAAGGCGGCCCCTTTTCCCGTACTTCACTTGGTGCGGCCGATATAGGTCAGAGGATCGACGCCGCGCCACAGCCATTGCTTGCGCGTCATGCAGACCTTGCCGCGCATGATATGGTCTTCCTCGACATTCAGGAAACAATAGCGGGTCGGCTTGGCGGCGGCCGTCGGCGCGGTCGGCAAGGCTGCGGTTTCGACGGCGGCGGCGGCGGGCCTGGCGGCTTCCTCGCGCGGCGACGGGGCGGACGACGGAGCCGACAGGGCGGCAGCGGCGGCGAGCAGGGCGAACATCATGATGGGTCTCCGCTTTTCGAGGATCAGCGACGCGCGATGCGGCCGGTGGGGATCTGGCCGTCCATCGCGATCCAGTCGTCGGCGGTGCGGCAGACCTTGATCGGCAGGTGCGAGCCGGTGATCTGCGCGACGACGCAGTAGCGCGTCGCCTTGGACGGCATGACCGAGGGCTCAGCGCCGCTCGTCGCGACGGCGACCGTGTTCAGCGTGACGGCGTTCGGCGTGGTGGGCGCGGGCTCGACGGCCGGGCGGGCCGGAGCGGCGGACAGGGTCGATGCGATCAGCAGTGTCAGCAACATGGTGGTAACTCCCTTTATGCCGGATCACCCCGGCATGTGAGTTACTGCATTAGTCATGCCATACACGTGAAACACGGTATTTCAATGGCTTAGCAATTTTTCTGCCGGTGCGTAACGCCAATGCGTGGCAGAAAACGCCAAGCGAATGGCAAAACGCACCATGCGTTTTGGCCTGCCGAAAAAATTGGGTCATCCCGTGCCGCCATGGCCGTGCGATGGCCCCCCGTCACCAACGGCGGATGGGTCTACCGACTCCGAACAGCCGAGTCGCAGCACCAAATATATCCAAATCAACCAAGTATAGAGGATCATCGCGCCCGCATTCAGCGGCATGCGTGTAGTTTAGATCAGATCGCCGTCACAAGAAGACAGTACCTCTATGTTATCCTCTATCCAACATGTGCGACACATTCATGCACGGATGATGACATATTCGTTGCGCTATTGCGAAAATCTCGCAAGCGAAGCCTGATTTGTCGTGAAACTGTCACCGCCTGCTGCAAACAGGGATCGCATCGTCGTTCAACGGGATGCCCCTTTCGATGGCAACGCAGATGAGTACCGCCAGCGTCACCAAGGCCTATGATCGCTGGTCGCCTGTCTATGATCTGGTCTTCGGCCCCGTCTTCAAGAAAGGCCGTTCCGCCGCCATCGTCGCCGCCGAACGCATCGGCGGTCGCATCATCGAGGTGGGGGTCGGCACCGGCATTTCGCTGCCCCAATATTCGCGGGCGAACCGCATCGTCGGCGTCGACCTGTCCGAGCCAATGCTCGACAAGGCGCGCGAACGGGTGAAGCGCGGCAACCTCTCCCATGTCGAGCAGATCGCTTATGGCGATGCCGAGGCGCTGCAATTCGCCGACAACAGCTTCGACGTGGTGGTCGCACAATATGTCATCACCGCGGTGCCCAACCCGGAAAAGGCGCTCGACGAGTTCGCGCGCATCTGTCGTCCCGGCGGCGAGATCGTGATCGCGACGCGGGTGGGTGCAGGCGATGGCCTGCGCGGCCGGATCGAAAAGACGTTGATGCCGATCACCAGCCGCCTGGGCTTCCGCACCGATTTTCCGTTCGAGCGCTACACCAATTGGGCGGCGACGCGCGGCGATGTGGAGCTGGTCGAAA
>Ga0308159_1003161_pt1 | contig 17263 bp, 13 predicted proteins | sample PhyCR1_FD_201040 | JGI IMG/M metagenome (GOLD analysis project Ga0308159, IMG submission 201040) | Phyllosphere microbial communities from UC Gill Tract Community Farm, Albany, California, United States - DLSLC.R1 | ecosystem: Host-associated > Plants > Phyllosphere > Unclassified | place: USA... | reverse complement strand
CGGGGACTATCGCCTGCTGGCCTGGACCGCCGTTCCCGACGAACGCCGCATCCATGCCGTAGGCCGTGACATAACCGAGCAGCGCGCGGTCGAGGACGCCCTGCGCCAGAGCCAGAAGATGGAAGCGGTCGGCCAGCTTACAGGCGGCATCGCGCACGATTTCAACAACCTGCTGCAAGGCATCACCGGCAGCCTCGACGTCATGCACAATCGCCTGGCGCAAGGCCGCACCCAGGACCTCGACCGCTGGCTCACCGGCGCGCGCACCTCGGCCGAGCGGGCGGCGGCGCTGACCCACCGGCTGCTGGCGTTCTCGCGCCGGCAGCCGCTGGATCCGCGTCCCGTGCGGACCAACCCGCTGGTCGCCTCGATGGAGGACATGCTGCGGCGCACGCTGGGCGAGCATATCGAGCTGGAATTCGTGATGGCCGGCGGACTGTGGCTGACCCGCTGCGATCCCAACCAGCTGGAAAGCGCGATCCTCAATCTCGTGATCAACGCCCGCGATGCCATGCCGGCAGGTGGCAAGCTGACGATCGAGACCTGCAATGCCCATCTGGACGGACGTTATGCCGCCCGCCAGCGCGAGCTGAAGCCGGGGCAGTACGTCTGCATCGCGATCACCGATACGGGCGTGGGCATGAGCAGCGAAACTGCGGCGCGCGCCTTCGAGCCGTTCTTCACCACCAAGCCGATCGGCCAGGGCACCGGCCTCGGCCTGTCGATGATCTATGGTTTCGCCCGGCAGTCCGAAGGCTACGCCCGGATCTATTCCGAGGAAGGCAAGGGTTCCACGATAAAGCTCTACCTGCCGCGGCACGACGGCGGCGAAGCGGTCGTCGAAGATGCGGCGCAACGCGACAGTCAACCGGCGGCGCAGCACGGCGAAACCGTGCTGGTGGTGGAGGACGAGCCGGTGGTACGCGGTCTCATCCTCGAGGTGCTGGACGAACTGGGCTACCAGTCGATCGAGGCCTCGGACGGCCCCTCCGGGCTGGCGATCCTGCAGTCGAACCGGCGCATCGACCTGCTCATCACCGATATCGGCCTGCCCGGTCTCAACGGCCGTCAGGTCGCCGATGGGGGCCGTATCTCGCGGCCGGGCCTCAAGGTCCTGTTCATGACCGGATATGCCGAAAACGCAGCGACGGCTTCGGGATTTCTCGAGCCCGGCATGGCGATGATCACCAAACCTTTCGCGATCGACATGCTCGCAGGCCGGATCCGCGAGATAATCGGGAATTGAAGGACTTGCCGAGGATCGAGCGCGCTGCCAATAGTTGCGTCCAATTCAATGCCGTGCGCATCTTCAAAGGCCCTCCCGATGTCTGAGGAAACATTCAATTTCGACGGCATGCGTGTCCTGGTCGCCGAAGACGAGTTCCTCGTCTCGATGCTTCTGGAGGAAATGCTGGAAGACCTTGGCTGCGCCGTAGTGGGCCCTTACGCCACGCTTACCGCCGCTTTGGACGGTGCGCGTAACGAGGCTTACGACGTCGCCGTGATCGACCTCAACCTTGCGGGAGAGAAAGCGGATCCGATCATCGCCGAAGTTTCGTCGCGGGCAATCCCCCTGGCGATCGCCAGCGGCGGCTATGACGCCGCCACCGGCCTGCGCCCGACGGTGCTGCTCGACAAGCCTTACAGCTCGGCGCAGCTGGAGCAGGCGATGCAGGCCCTGCACGCCGCCCGGGCATAATCCGACGCCGATGTCCGAGCCGGCGCTATGGATGCCGGCCGCTCGGTCACGATACGAGCACGAACGGGATCGTCACGAAGCCGCGCACAGCCATTGCAGCGCCGCCGCTCATCGTCGGCGACCAGCGCCAGCGTTTGACTGCATTGAGGGCAGCCCGGTCCAGCCTGTCGCTACCGCTGCTTCCCGCCACCTTGATATCCTTGACCGTCCCGTCGGTGCCCACCAGCACCAGTAGCTTGACGGTGCCCTGTTCGTGCGAGCGGCGGGCATCGATCGGATAGGCCGGCGGCTTGGCGAACAGCACCTTGCTCGACAGGTCGCCCCCTTCCAGCGTCGTCGATGGGGCCGGTGCGACGGCGGGCGATGCGCTCGACTTGACGCCTTCGCTGGTCGCGAGCGGCGGGGTCGGCGGCGGCGGCGCATCGACCATGACCTGGACGGGACCGGGCGAAGGCAGCTCGATCATGGGCTTGGGAGCCACGGTCCGGGTCGGCGCGGCCTGAGGCGTTTCCAGCTTGGTCGGCTCGGGCGGCGGCGGAGGCGTCACATCGAGTTCGCGCACGTCCACCGTCGTCAGATGCGCACGCTCCTCATGCGCGGCGACCATGTTGAGCGTGGCCATCGCCAGCGCAATGCCGAGGATCGCGCCGGCCGAAGCCAGCAGGGCGATCGGACGTGCGCCTTTCGACGCCTGGTAGACCGAACGTTCCACCGGCTGATGAACAAGCGCCGCCGGATCGTGCGCACGGCCTTCCCGGCCGTCGAACTGAAACGAATCCGGCTCTACCGAACGGGGGCGCGCCGAAGCGGGGAGACGGGCGAACTCATCAACTGTCGGGACCGCGAGTGTCGCCAATTGTAACCTCCTGCCAATCGGTATTGCGAGTGATTTGCATATACATTAGGCAGCTTGTCGTCCAGAGGGAACGCGCCCTCCGGGGTGAGTTTGGCGGTTCTTTCCGTAACCACCTGTTTTTTCATGAAACGAAGGATGCGATACATTGGAATCTGCCGACGCCCTTGAACAACGCGCCGAACCTTCGCGTGTGACGGGTGCACCGGCAGGCGCCGGCATCGCTGCCGGCCGGTCGCCTGCTGGGCCCGGGCCCAGGACCGCGCCGCGCAAAAAGAAGAACAGGAAGGCCCGCGCCTTCTGGCTCAAGCAATTGCACACCTGGCACTGGGTGAGCGCGGCGATCTCGCTGGCCGCGATGTTCCTTTTCGCGGTGACCGGGATCACCCTCAATCATGCCGCCTCGATCGGCGCGGAGCCGGTGGTCGCGAAAAGCGAAGGCAAGCTGCCCCCGGCCCTGCTCGCCAGGCTTCATCCGCCCGGCGACGCCGTGGATCCGCTGCCCGCGGACGTGGCCAGGGCGGTAGCGGGTGTCATCCCGCTCGACCCCTCCGGCCGCGCCGCCGACTGGTCGAGCGATGACGAGGTCTATGTCGCCATGCCAGGCCCCGGGCGAGATGCCTGGGTCAGCATCGACCGCGCCAGCGGGGCGGTGACGGCGGAAGTCACGGACCGCGGCTGGATTTCCTATCTCAACGACCTGCACAAGGGCCGCAACACCGGCGGCGCCTGGTTCTGGTTCATCGACCTGTTCGCCGCCGCCTGCGTGGTGTTCACGCTTACCGGCGTCTTGCTGCTGCAACTGCATGCGAAGCACCGGCCGATGACCTGGCCATTGGTCGGCCTCAGTCTCATTGCGCCGCTGCTTCTGGCGCTCCTTTTCATCCACTGACGAGAAAGCCCGTGATGACCCGATCGAAGATCCTGCCCGCGCTGCCGCTGCTGGCCGCCGGGACCGCCACCGTCCTTGGCGCCAATCCGGCGCTGGCGGCAAGCGTCACCATCACCATCCCGCAGGTGAAAGTGGCCGAATACCACCGTCCCTACGTCGCAGGCTGGCTTGAACCGGCGGCCGGCGGCAATGCCCGCACGATCTTCGTGTGGTACGACGTCAAGAAGGCGGGCCGCGAGCCGGGCACGAAGTGGCTGGCGGACCTGCGCTCGTGGTGGCGCAAGGGCGGCAGCGCGACGAAGATGCCCGCCGACGGGCTGAGCGGCGCCACGCGCGCACCCGGCAGCTACACCGTGCCGATCCCCGCCAACCTGCCCGCAGGGCAATATGTCCTCAAGGTCGAGGCCGCGCGCGAATCCGGCGGCCGCGAGCTGGTGTCGGTCCCGTTCTCGGTGCCCGCAAAGGGCGCCTCGGCCTCGGGCAAGACCGAACTCGGCACCATCACCATTCGCTGATCTCCATTACATTTCTTCCAAACAGGGGACCTTACATGCGCTTTCGCACCATCCTGATCGTCGCCGCTGCATCGTCGATGCTGGCCACGCCTGCCCTGGCGCACCGCCAGTGGCTGCTGCCCTCCACCACGACCGTGTCGGGCACCAATGAATACGTGACCGTCGACGCGGCCGTGTCCAACGACCTGTTCTACCCCGACCATGTGGCAATGGACCCGTCCCAGGTGTCGGTCTGGGCACCCGACGGCACCGAGGCAAAGATCGAGAACCCGTCCAAGGGACGTTATCGCGGCACTTTCGACGTCGCGATCAACAAGCCGGGCACGTGGAAGATCGGCATGCAACGCACCTCGATCGGCGGGACCTTCAAGGTCGGTGCCGAGGAATGGCGCGTGGGTGGACGCGGTCGTCCGATGGGGCCCCCGTCGGCCGGTGCTCCGAGCGCGGGCGCTCCTGCAGGCGGTCCCGGTGGCCCCGGCGGACCTGGTGGCGGGCAGCCGCCGCGAATGGTCGCCACGGTTGCCGACATCCCGGCCAACGCGACCGACATCAAGCTGAGCGAAACATCCTCGACTTACGCGGTCTACGTCTCGGCGGACGCGCCGACCAAGCTCGCGACGACCGGCAAGGGGCTGGAATTCGACCCGATCACTCACCCCGACGCCCTCGTTTCCGACGAGGAGGCGCAGTTCCGCTTCCTGATCGACGGCAAGCCTGCGGCAGGGGTCAAGGTCGTCCTCATCCCTGGCGGCAAGAAGTACCGCGAAGCCGAAGATGCGCAGGAGCTGACCACCGGCGCCGACGGCCTGCTGCGCGTCAAGTGGCCGGTCGCCGGCTTCTACTGGCTCAGCGCCAGCGCCGAGGACAACAAGCCTAGCGACAAGCGTGCCGCTATCCGCCGCATGGCGTTCACCAGCACGCTGGAAGTCGTCGCGCCCTGATCGGGGGCGATCCCGGCACCATGCGTTTCGCCGTCCCACAAGACATCGACCCGTCCTGCTTCGCCTCATGGCGGCAGGGCGGGCCCGTCCACGAGATGGGCGGCGAGACCATGGGCACTGCCTGGCGGGTCAAGGTGGCCACGCCTGCCGGTTTCGATCGCCATGCCACCATAGCGGCGATAGAGGCTCGTCTGGAGACGATCCTGGCACAGATGAGCCACTGGCGCGCGGACTCGCTGCTCGGCCGGTTCAACCACGCCGATGCCGGAGCCTGGTGCGCCATGCCCGTCGATTTCGCGTCGGTCATGGATGCCGCCCTCGACGTGGCGGAGCGTTCCGGCGGCGCCTTCGATCCGGCGATCGGGGCGATCGTCAACGCCTGGGGCTATGGTCCAGTCGAGGTTTCAAGTCCGCCGGACGAGGCCCATATCGGGCGGGCACTGGCGCTCTCCGGCTTCCGGCGCCTCGTCCATGAACGCGATCCCGCGCGCCTGCGCCAGCCGGGCGGGCTTCATCTCGACCTGTCCGGCGTGGCCAAGGGCTTTGCGGTGGATGCGCTGGCACGGGTTCTGCGCGAACGCGGTTGCCATCATGCGCTGGTGGAAATCGGCGGTGAACTGGCGGGACTTGGCCTGAAGCCCGATGGCGATCCCTGGTGGGTGGACCTCGAAACACCCGCCGAAGGTATCGCGCCCCTGCGCATTGCCCTGCACCAGCTGTGCGTGGCCACTTCGGGTGACTATGTGCGCGGACGCCACACCATCGACCCGCGCAGGGGGCGCCCCGTGGAGCATGCCATGGCGGTCAGCGTGATCCACCGCTCCGCCATGCTGGCCGATGCCTGGGCTACCGCCCTGAGCGTCCACCAGCCCGCCGCCATGCAGGCGCTTGCCCGCCGCGAGAGCCTCGCCGTCCGCGCCCTGATCCGCAGCGGCGGAACGGTCGAGGAATGGATCAGTCCGGCGCTGGCGGCGATGATGGAATCTCAGGAGGATTCTCAGGAACTTCCCGCCTTATCCTGACAAACAGTCGAGCTTTCGGTTCAGCCGCGTGACGGGCCTTGGGCGGTGCCGCGGCGGTGCCCTTGAGCCAGATCATTGTCACCGATCCGATATTGGTCAAAAGAGATCGCATGGTCATAGAAATTCCCGAGCTTTTCCACGCGTCGGAAGTGCGCGAAATCCGCGATGCGCTGGAAAGCGCCGACTGGACCGACGGGCGTGCCACCGCCGGCCACCGCGCCGCGCTGGTCAAGGAGAACGAGCAGCTCGCGCTCGACCTGCCGCTCGCCCGGCAGTTGGCCGACCGCGTCCTCGCACGCCTTGCGCAAAATCCGCTGTTCATCGCCGCCGCGCTCCCTGCGCGGGTGCTGCAGCCACGGTTCTCGCGTTATGATGGCCAGGGTCACTACGGCAACCATGTCGACAATGCGATCTTCCCCATCCCCGGCACTGGCGAGCACTTGCGCTCGGATATTTCGAGCACCCTGTTCCTGAGCGATCCGGATGAATACGATGGAGGCGAACTCGTCATCGAGGACATGTTCGGCACCCATTCGGTGAAGCTGCCGGCCGGGCACATGGTCGTCTATCCGGGCTCCAGCCTGCACCGGGTGATGCCGGTGACACGCGGTTTACGCTTCGTCTCGTTCTTCTGGACCCAGAGCTTCGTCGCCTCGGCCGAGCGGCGGCGGCTGATGTTCGAACTGGACGGCGCGATCCAGGCGGTCGCCGCCGACCATCCCGAACACGCCTCGGTCGACACGCTCACGCAGGTCTACCACAACCTCCTGCGCCAGTGGTCCGCCACATGAGCCGCGAGGAACAGCCCCTCCCCCCGCTGACGACGATCCCCGCCGATCTGCGCAGCCTGGCCGATTACGAACAGCGCGCCGAGCGCCACCTTGCGCCTGAGGCCTGGCGGCACATCCAGGAAGGCGCCGGCCGAGAGATCACGCTGCGCGAGAACCGCGCCGCCTTCGACCGCATCGGCTTTCTGCCGCGCGCCATGGCGGACCTCGACGGCAGCACCCGGATCGAGTTGTTCGGCCGTGCCCATGCCGCGCCGATCCTGCTGGCACCCCTCGCCTACCAGCGCCTCGCCCATCCGGACGGCGACCTGGCCACCGTGCGCGCGGCCACCGCGCTCGACACCGGCATGGTCGCCAGCACGCTCGCCAGTTCGCGGATCGAGGATATCGCCACCGCCGCCCGCTCGCTCGGACGCGAACTCGGCAAGCTGGCGCCGCCGCTGTGGTTCCAGCTCTATCTCCAGCCCGACCGCGCACATAGCCTGCAACTCGTGCGCCGCGCCGAGGCCGCCGGCTACGAAGCGATCGTGCTGACCATCGACGCCGCGCTCAAGCCTGCAGGCATGACCCTGCCGCCCGGCATCGACGCGGTGAACCTCGCGGGAATGCCCCGGCCGCGCCAGACCTCGGTACCTGGCGGGCGCATCCTCCTCGGCACTCCGCTGACCGACGCCGCGCCCAAGTGGGCCGACCTTGCCTGGCTGCGTGCGGCGACGAAGCTGCCGATCCTGGTCAAGGGCATGGTCCTGGGCGACGACGCCCGCCGCACGGTCGATGAAGGCGCGGACGGGTTGATCGTCTCAAACCACGGCGGGCGCGTGCTGGACGGGTTGCCCAGCGCGCTCGACCTGCTGCGGGCGGTAGGGGAGGCCACGCAGGGCCGGGTACCGCTTCTACTCGACGGCGGCGTGCGGCAGGGATCCGACGTGGCCAAGGCGCTGGCGCTGGGCGCGCGCGCGGTGATGATCGGCCGGCCGCAACTGCATGCTCTCGCGGTGGCGGGAATGCCCGGGGTCGCGCATGTGATCCATCTGCTGCGCACCGAACTGGAAGCGATGATGGCGCAGCTGGGATGCCCTACGCCGGACGCGCTGACCCCCGAACGCCTGGTGGCGCTCGGGGGCTGAGCCTGCTGCCGTCAACCCGGCAGGGCGTATGCGATCACTTCATCGCCGATCGGCGTTTCCATGAAGTGGTGGCCACCCGGCACGATCACCAGATACTGCCTGCCGTTCGCCGAATAGACCATCGGCGTCGCCTGGCCTCCGGCGGGAAGCACGTCGCTCCACAGCGTCTTGCCGGTCTTCAGGTCGATCGCGCGGATCAGGTTGTCGGTGGCCGCAGCGACGAAGATGAGCCCGCCCGCCGTCACCACCGAGCCGCCGTTGTTGGGCGTGCCGATGTTGAAGGGCAACATCGAGGGGATGCCGAAAGGCCCGTTGGTCCGCGCCGTACCGAGCGGGCGATCCCAGATCGTGCGGCCGCTCGCCATGTCGATAGCGCGGATGCCGCCATAGGGAGGCTGCTTGCACAGCATGCCCGTCAGCGGCAGGCGCCAGCCGGCATTCACGTCGATGGCGTAGGGGGTGTGGGCCTGCGGATCGCCCGCGCCCTCGGCGCCGCCGATATTGCCGCGTGCCTGGTCGCGCGGCGCCCAGCCCTTCTTGTTGGCCTCCGCGCGGGGGACGAGGCGGACGTAGTTGGGCATGTCGTTGTAGTTGGCGACGATCACGCCGCGGCGAGGGTCGACGGCGATGCCACCCCAATCGGTACCGCCGTTGTAGCCGGGATACTCGATCGAGCGGCGGTCGCTTTCGGGCGGCGTGAAGAAGCCCTTGTAGCTGGCCTTGCGGAACTGGATGCGGCAGGCGAGCTGATCGATGGGCGACATGCCCCACATGTCACGCTCGGTGAGCATCGGCTTGCGCAGCGTATGCCACAGCGAGACACGCTGCGTCTTGGCGCGCTGCTCGGGCTCGACGCCGCCGCCGGGGGCCTTCAGTTCGCCGATCGGGGTCAGCGGCTTGCCGGTACGGCGGTCGAGGACATAGATGTCGCCCTGCTTGGACGGCAGCACCAGCGCGGGCGCACCGCGATAGTCGACCAGAGTGGCCTGCGCGCCGAAATCGTAGTCCCACACATCGTTGCGCACGGCCTGGAACTTCCAGCGCGGCTTGCCGGTGGTCACGTCGAGCGCCACCAGCGAGGTCGCGAACTGCTTCTCGAGCGGACGGCGCAGGCTCGAATAATAGTCGGCGGCGGCGTTGCCCATCGGCAGGTAGACGAGGCCGAGCTGTTCGTCGCCGCTGGCGATGGTCCACATGTTGGGGGTACCGCGCTCCCAGGTCTGGCCGGTCGGCGGATAGCCGTTCCATTCCGGGTGCATCATGTCCCAGGCCCAGCGCAGCTTGCCGGTGACGGCATCATAACCACGGATCACGCCGGAGGGGGCCCAGCGGTCCTGACCGTCGAGCACCTGATGGCCGGTGACGACCACGCCGCGCACGATAGTGGGAGGCGAGTTGATCGAGACGTAGCCCGGAGGGGTGTTGCCCATGCCGATCTTGGTATCGACTTCGCCATTGGCGCCGAACGCGGTGCAACGCGCGCCGGTGCGGGCATCGATGGCGAACAGGCGCGCGTCGAGCGTGCCGAAGATCAGGCGAGTGGAGCAAGGCTGGTCCGACGGCGCGTTGGGCACCGCATAGTAGCTCACGCCGCGGCAGGCGGCTGTATAGGGGATTGCGTCGTCCGACACCTTGGGATCGAAGCGCCAGCGCTGCTTGCCGGTCGCCGGATCGAGCGCGAGCACGATGTTCTTGGGCGTGCAGACGTAAAGCATGTTGCCGACCTTGAGCGGCGTATTCTCGCCGCCATAGGTCTTGGCGATCTTGGGCGACGAGGGCATGTCGCCGGTGTGCACCAGCCATGCGCGCTTGAGGTCCTTGACGTTGTCAGGCGTGATCTGGCCAAGCGGGGAAAAGCGCCGCGCGCTTTCCGAGCCGCCATAGGCCGGCCAGTCGTCGCCCGCCGCGGCAAGCGAGGGATCGGCCATCTCCGCGCCGAGCGCAGGCAGGTCGAAGGCCGGAGGCGTATCCGCCATCTGGGCGAACACGAAGGCCGTCACCGCCGTCAGCGCCAGAGCGCCGCCGCTGGCGCCGAGGCCCAGCTTCCAGCGCCGGCGATCGACCGAGAGCGTCGGCATGACCAGGAACACGGCGACGAGCAGCACCAGCGGCGCGATCACGCGCGGCACCAGCGCCCAGTTGTTCGCGCCCACTTCGGCGAATGCCCAGATCACCGTCAGCACGAAGACGGCACAGTAGAGCCAGCCGCCGAGGATATTGCGCCGGAACAGCAGTACGCCGGAGACCACCATGGCCACGCCGGTCAGCACGTAATAGAGCGAGCCGCCGAGGATCGCCAACCACGCCCCCGCGACCGCGAGAATGAGGCCGATCAGCGCGATAACGGCGCCCAGTATCAGCGGAGACAACGGACGCGCTCTGCGGTCCGGCGGGGAAGCATCCATTGTTACACTCCGGCAATATTAGGGGCTGCGCCTCGTGTAAGTGACCAGCAACGCCGATGTTCCCTTCGAGCCGCGATTTATGTCGGAGTAACAACGATAAAAGGCGCCTTGCCTAAAGCTTGAGGACGAATTTGTTCGCACCTCGTATCCGCCGGCCCGCCTTCGCAAAGGCGGCGGAACAGGCGACCTATCCGGTAGGCAGCTTTACCGCGCTGGCGGGAGCATCCTTCAGCCGCAGGTACAGCATGCCGTCAGCCGGCTTCGGCACGCGCAGGGTCGAGCCGGTGAAGCCGGGGGGCACCGCCGTCGCTTTCGCAAAACCGGCATCCGCGCCCACGGCATCGACCAGGAACAGGCTGCGCGCGGTGATCGTGCATTCCGTCTCCTCGCACGCGACGCCTTCGACCCCCGGCAACCTCACGAGCGTTGCGAGTGCCTGCCAGTCTCCGGCGGACTCCTGCCCTTCCGAAGCCCGGTGAACCAGCCGATATCGCAAGGGCCCGAAGGTGCCGGCGGGAAGGTCGGCGGCCTTGAGCCGGGCGACGAGCACCTCGGCGCTTTCCAGCGTCAGCCCCTTGCCGGTGGTGAGCCGCGCCACGCTCTGCCCCTCGGCGGGCGCGATCTCGACGGCGTCGAGGTTGCCCAGCCGCATGCCGGCGGCAGCCTTGAGCGAGAACACGATCTCGCCGGTGTCCGGCAGCAGATCGCCCGCCGTGCCTAAATCCAGCGGGCGGCTGCCTGCCGCCACCGGAGCGAGATTGACGGTGCGGTTCAGCAATGCGACCTGCGGCCGGGGCGGGGCGATCCGCACCGGCAACGGCAGGCTGCGGCCGTCGTCCAGCTTGACCAGCGCCTTCGCCGCCGTGCCTTCTTCGGGCGCGCGGCCGGTGCCTTGCGCGGTCAGCCGCAACCGGTCGACCGAACCTTCGCGGGTCAGACCGCCCGGGCGAAACTCGACATCGCCGACCATGACCGACTGGACCTGGTCGAGACGCTGGCCGGCCAGCGTGGCCTGGGTATCGCCCGCGTGGAGTTCCAGCGTATCGAGCCTGCTCGCCTCGGCCCGGGCCCGCAAGGCGACGCTGCCCGGTTCCTTGCCGCCCTGATAGCGCACCTCGAGGCGCATCTCGCCCGGGCGGGCACCTTCCAGCGGAACGGTGACGCCCAGCCGGTTGCCCTCCCCGACCTTCCACTTGAGCGGCCTGGCGGCGCCGTTAGCCTGCCTTAGCGTCACATCTTCCACGCAGGAAGGCGCGGAGCCTTCGAGCGATACCTCGTTGTCCCGCCCGACGATCAGGCCATCGGCAGCGCCGGCCACCTTCCAGTCGCTGCCGTCCGGCCGCTGCAAGACGAAATCGGGGCCTTCGAAGGCGGCGAACCCCCATATCCCGTGGAGATGTGCAGCGACCTTCCCGGTGAAGGCCGCCGGGAGGCTTTCGGCGCCGAGTACGTAACCACCCTTATCCGCGCGAGCGGTCGCCGGCACCTCCACCACCTGCCCCGAAGCGGAAGTCAACCGGACCTTCATGTCGTGCGCGAACTGGGTCGAGAACACCAGCGGCGCCCCCTCGATCGGGAGGACCGTGCCGGACTGCGCCGCGCAGACCGGACCTTTGGCGGTGCTGCGCAGCTGCGGCGGAATATCCGCCTCGATCGCCGGCAGCGCCACGACCATTACCGACTTGGGTTTCTGGAACGAAGGTGCGGCGTTGAGCAGCAGCGACAGCTTTTCGTCATCGCGCACGCTCAGCGTGGGGAGGTAGTTGAAACTCGGGTTGTTGAATGCCCCGAAGATCCGCGCGATGTCCCGGGCGACGCCGATGTAGGCGCTGTAGTATCCCGCTCCGGCCTCGCGCGTGGCACTGAGCTGCAGGGCGAGGTCGGTCGGGGTGCCGGTCAGGGTATCCGCGATCGAACTGGAATGGACATCGCTGAGGACCAGCGATTCGCGGTTCTGGACCAGGCAGGACGCCTGTTGCTCGATCACCTTGGAGAGGCAGTCCGCCTGCAGCTTGATCGACAGGCTGTTCGCCAGCACGGGCGCGACGGTGCGCAAATGGTCGGGATCGTTGTCGTCCTGCGCCCGGATCGCGGCCATGAAGGCAACGAGCCGCGAATGGTCGAGCGAGGCCTGGTTGAGGTCCTGGCTGGCCCGCACGAACTCGCCGGGCTTGCCGCGCACCGCATCGACCAGCACGCCTTCGGCACCGCCGGTTTCAGGTACCAGCAGCAACACCATCTGGCGCGCACCCTTGGGTACGTCGAGGACCAGCGCCTTGTCCTTTTCCTTGGACTTCCATGTGCGTGCCTTGTCCAGCCAGTCCTTCGGAGGCGGATTGCTCGCGCCGCGCAGGAATGCGGAAACGACCAGGAAATTGGCGCCCTGCTCCTCGGAAAAGGCGCCGTGCACAGTGATCCTGTCCCCCGCCGCAAGGCTGGGCACTTTGGCGATGGGCAGCGTCTGTTCGCCCCGCTTCACCTCGATGCGCAGGTCCGGTCCCGTCAGCTCGAACGGCGCGGGATCGGCGGCAGCCGCCGGAGCCGCGCAGGTCGTGGCCGCAAGCACGAACAGCAGCAGCGGCCTTGCGCGGCGGCGACCCATGGCGCGATGCTTCGTCAGTTTAATCGGCAAGAAGCTTGATTCCCGTCGGTTGTTATGACCATGCGCCCCGCCACCCTCATAGCCCCGCCGACCTTTCGCGTACATGGCTGCGGGTGCCTGGCAATCGTAACTCGAAAATCGCGCAGGATGTTCCTTCCCTGCCACCGGGCGCCCCGAAAATGGGCCGAGCAGCGACGGTCGGACGCGAGGTGTCCGCAAAATTGATATTGCGAGTGATTATCATCTAGTGCATTAGTGCGTCGACGAAGAGGGGCTAGTCAAAGGAGTTCTCGCGCATGATGCAGCGCGCGGCGCACCTTTTCCCGAGGATCACGTCATGACGATGCACACAGCCATTACCCCCGCCGCAGTCGCACCGCACCCGACCGCCCGCGTTCTGGAGACGATTTCCGGTCCGGTCTCGGCTCTCGTCACGGCGGCCGCGCGCCGCTGGCGTTCGGCACGTGACCATGGCGTGCCGGCTCAGGCGCGGCTTTACGCGCTGCTTGCGCGGCGTCACTGGGAGATGCTGACACCGACGTTCGACAGCCTCATGACCCTGTGCGAAGGCGCGCTGCGCCGGCCGATCACCACGGGACGGGGCCACGCCCTCAGCCGCGACGAGACCATGCTGATCGGCATGCTGGACGGATCGGTGGCGCGCCGCGACTGCATCGAATGCGCCGGCGGCCCCGCCCGCGCGTTGGACAGCGCCATAGAATGCACCCGGATCATGATGGCCATGGTCATGAGCGCTCCTGTCGGAACGCAGGGATGATCGGATTCGTGCGGACACGCTCGAAAGAGGAATACGGGGACAACCGGCACCGGCCGATCAGGCGCGGGTAGCCCGCAGCGCACATCCGGTCGAGACGACCAGGGCCGGAACCGCCGTCGCTGCGATGGCGGTCAGCAACTGGCCATGCAGGAACATGTCCGAGACCGCGCCTGCCACAACCGGGCCAACGGCGCAGAAGATCGATACCACGAAGCTCCAGATCGCGAAGCTGCGCGCCCTCAGCGTCACCGGGGTCAGGTCCTGCAGCATCGTCGGCACCAGCGCATTGGCGATGCAGGTGAGGAACAGGAACAGCCCCACCAGCACCAGCGCCACGTCGATGTCGCTCACCGACAGCATCAGGATCGCGCAGGGAATCGCCGCCAGCGCGCCGCTGCCCATGATCAGCGGGCGCGCAGCAAGCCCGAAGTGGCGGCGAAGCCCCTGGTCCAGAAGGCCCGCCACCGGCAGGCAGCCGATGCTCGTCACCAGCGTGATGAGCCCCAGCGCATGGCCGATCACCCGCATGTCGGCGCCGAAGCGTCGCTCCAGAGCCAGCGCGATCAGTGGATTGAGCGCCTGCACGGCCACCATGAGGCTGCCCGCCACGCCCACGAACAGCCCTACCGCCCGCCATCGCTCCCGCAGGAAGGCCAGTAGCGAGGCGGACACCGCATCATCGCCGGGCGCTATGGCGCGGGGCGGGTCGCTGGTCAGCAGCCCGGCCGCGAGCACCGGCGCTCCCGCTACCGACAGCAGCAGGATGGCCTTGCGCCATGGTTCGGCCGGGAACGTGAACACCAGTTCCCCTGCCCGCACGATGTCGCCTCCGAAATAGAAGCCCGCGCCGGCTCCCGCAGCCATCAGCGCCGCGAAGCAGAGGTTGGCCGCGACCCGGTGGCGTTCCGGTGCAAGATCGGGGATCATCGAGTAAACGATCGGGATCATGGCGAACTCGGTGACGCCCGATGCGGCCCGGCCGATGAAGAACAACGGAAAATTCGGCGCCAATGCGCTCAACACCATCAGCGCGGTCCAGCCTGCGACAAGGCCCAGCAGCACACGCTTGCGCGACATGCGATCGGCCAGCCGCGCGATCGGCACCGCTATGGCGCTGGCCACCAGCACGCCGGCAAGGCCCTGCAAGGCGCCGATCGTGGCGTCTCCCACCTCGAACGTGTCCTGGATCGCCGAAAGCAGGATCGACTGCAGGCCCCGGTCGCTCATCTGGACGCCGGCCGTGACGCCCAGGAACCCCACCGTGAAAAGCGCGGACAAGGACCAGGAGGTGCCCGGCGCGGAAAAGCTTTCGGTGGCGACGGGTGCGGCAGTGATCGCGATCGGATGCCTCCTTTGCGTGCCCTTCCATCGGGCTCGTAAAGGATGAAGCGGTTTTGCGATGGATTCGCAACAGGAATCGGCCGGCGAAGACTTTCGCGCCGCCTTGCAGCGTTCAGCCCGGTGCCGGCACCACGCCATCCAGCGTCAGGCGGCAGTGACGGTCCCACGAGAAATTATCGCGCGCGAAAGTGCGGGCGCTTTCCCCCAGCTTCACGCGATATGCCGGATCGCGCGCCAGCAAGGCCACGGCGGCGCGGATTTCCGCCGGCGAGCGGCCATCGACGACGAGGCCGTCGATCCCGTCACGCACGAGTTCGCCGGGACCGCCTTCGCGGCCCACGATGCAGGCGATGCCCTGCGCCATGGCATCGGCCACGGAGAGCCCGAAGCCCTCCATCTCGGCGCCGTTTTCCAGCGCGATCTGGGGGTGCAGGAATACGTCGGCACTGCGATAGCGCCGCGCCAGTTCCTCGTCGGTGACGTAGCCCGTCATCGCGATCCCGCCGAGGCCGCCGATCGCGGCGCCCTCCGCGACCGCATCGCGCACGTTCGGCTCGTCCTCGCCTCGGCCGATGACGGCGTAGTCGATGGCGATGCCGTCCGCGCGGCAGTCCGAAACCGCCCGCACGGCTGCGGCCACGTTCTTGCGCGGGACGAGGCGGCAGACGGTGATGAAGCGCGGCACGGCGTTGCCGGTATCCGCAGGGCGTTCCGGCGGCGGGACGATGCCGTTCCAGGCGACGATGCAGCGGTCGGCGAGTCGGGGCAAGCGCGCCAGCATCAGCGCCCGCGTCGCGTCGCTGACCGCCACGATCCGCGTGGTCCGCGAAAGCACCCGGCGCAGCAGGCGGAAGGCCCTGCCGACAGGCCGGCCGACTTCCCGTCCATGCACGGTCACGATCAGCGGCCGCGAGAATGCCAGCGCCGGGATCGCCGCGCGCCACGTGCACGCATGGATCGCCTCAGGTCGTTCGCCCGAAAACCAGGCCTTGGCCATCGCCAAACCGAGCCGCAGGTAAACCGCGACCTGCGAGGCGGGGCCGACGTCGACCAGGGCAACACCGTCCTCGACGACACGGCGGGGGCCGGCCGAAGACTTGGCGAAGACCGTGACCTGGTACCCTGCCCGCGCATAGCCGCGCGCCACTTGCGCCACGTAAGTCTGCACGCCGCCTTCGTCCGGGCCGTGAACCCGGGCAACCACCCACATTCTCATCGTATTCTCACTCATGGATCAGGGTGTCGGACGCGCGGTGAGCCATCCGGCCAGAAGCGCGCGCGCCTCGCCGCGAAGGGATCTGCGCCAGGAAGTCGCCCACGGCCCGCGCCGCCTTTTCCGAGGCGCGGCTTTCCTGGCCGGTGAACGTGTCGGCGATGCCCTGCTTCTGGGCCGCCGCATAGTCGCCATGCGAGGCGATGGCGGCGGCAACCTTGTCGACGATGTTGGCGGCATCGCGGTGCACGGGACCGTATTGCCAGTGCCGGTAGCTGGCATCGCCCTGCCAGTCGGCGCCATGCGAATCGAGGAACAGGCAGGGCCTGGGACGAACCACGAATTCGTAGATCTGGCTGCTGACGTCGCCGAGATAGACGGAGGCGGCCTGCGTGTAGCGCATGTCGACGCTGGCGGGGCTGCCAAGGTCGATGTGGATGTGGGGCAGGCCGGCGAACGGCGCCAGTTCACGCTCCATCCGCGCGCGCAGGCGGGAATTGTCGTACATGCGGATATGCGGGGCGACGATCAGGTTGAAGCGATCGTCTTGCGCGAACTGGCGGATGATGTCCAAACCCATGGACGGCCAGGACGAGAGCCGGTTGGAGAAGTGCGGATTGTAGAGCACGATCGGGCGATCCTGCGGAAACAGCCGCTCCGGAACGCGTCCTTCGGTGAGGTCGAACTTGCCGTAGCCGACGACCGCATAGTGGCCGTCGCGGATCAGGCCCTTTTCCAGCATGCGGCGGCGCTGCTTTTCGCCGGCCAGCAGGACGAAGTCGAAATGACGGATGCGGCGGTCGTAGCCGACGGCGCGGTCGCCCGCACCGTGGCAGGTATGAATGAAAGAGGTGCGGCGCAGCCCGGCGTGGCGCAGCAACAGCGAGGTCCGCTCCGGGACGACGATCGCGTCGTAGTCCGCCAGTTGCCTGCGGGCGGAAACCAGGGCCGCCAGCTTCGGCGGAGTCGCACTGCCGACCATGCGGGTGACAGCGGACAGGAAACGCCCGCGAACGTGCACGAACCGCAGGTTATCGACACCTTGCTGGCGCGCTATGTCCCGTGCGAGGTCGAGATGGTTGTCCGT
>Ga0308159_1003160_pt1 | contig 17266 bp, 13 predicted proteins | sample PhyCR1_FD_201040 | JGI IMG/M metagenome (GOLD analysis project Ga0308159, IMG submission 201040) | Phyllosphere microbial communities from UC Gill Tract Community Farm, Albany, California, United States - DLSLC.R1 | ecosystem: Host-associated > Plants > Phyllosphere > Unclassified | place: USA... | reverse complement strand
TCTACCAGCATCATTTGTGTAAAAAATACATGGGAACGCAGAATGGGAATTTGGCCAACCGGTTTCGATAAAGATGATGTCATGTGGACGAATACGGCCTTCGGTGATTATCCGCTTTATCTCCCATCAGAAAGAAAAGAAAATGGACCAGCGGGGCCAGGCTGGATGCTCATCAATTATAAAAAACCAGTAACGGTTTCTTCGACACTTGGAGCTTTCAATGCTAATAATGCTGTTGATGAAAGTATAAAGACCTATTGGAGTGCCAAAACGGCTAACAATGGGGAGTGGATTCAAACCGATTTAGGAAGCTTAGCCACAGTAAACGCTATCCAAATAAACTATGCCGATCAAGATGCTGAATTTATCGGCAAGCACATCGGCATTTACCACCAATATAAAATCCTTTCATCAACTGATGGTAAAAACTGGACAACGTTAGTGGATAAAAGTCAGAATAAAACTGATGTTCCCCATGACTATATCGAATTGAAAAAATCTGTTAAAACGCGGTATATCAAAATGGTCAACATCCACATGCCAACCGGGAAATTTGCCATTAGCGGCATCCGCGTTTTTGGAAATGGAAACGGTGAAAAACCATCGAAAGTTAAAAACCTAATTGTACTCAGAACAGAGAAAGATAAACGCAGTGCTTACATCAAGTGGCAACCTGTTGATAATGCATTTGCCTATAATTTGTATTATGGCACAGCTCCAGATAAATTGTATAACTGCATTATGATTCATGACTTCAATGAGTATTGGTTTAAAGCAATGGACCGCCAAAAGCCCTACTATTTTTCTATTGAAGCGATAAATGAAAATGGCGTTTCAGCCAAAACCACGGTGAAAAAAGTGGACTAAATTGTAAAAGCATAAAACACACATATAATGAAAAAAGCGAAAATCCTAGTTGTTTTTTTAACATCCTTAGCCCTGAATATTTCAGCGCAAACCAAAAAACCGGTATCTCCTGAAGAAGCCAAGATGAATACTTTTATTAGCAACCTGATGGCTAAAATGACTATCGACGAGAAAATCGGGCAGCTCAACTTGCCTAGTTCTGGCGATATTACCACTGGTCAGGCCAATAGTAGCGATATCGGGAAAAAGATTAAAGATGGCCAGGTGGGTGGTTTGTTCAACATAAAAGGTGTTGATAAAATTAAATCAGTACAAAAAGTTGCCGTTGAAGAGAGCAGGCTAAAAATTCCATTACTTTTTGGAATGGATGTGATTCACGGTTACAATACCGTTTTTCCAATTCCACTGGGCATGAGCGCAACCTGGAATATGACGGCAGTAGAAAAATCGGCAAGGGTTGCAGCTATCGAAGCCAGCGCTAGCGGTATCAACTGGACCTTCTCTCCTATGGTTGATATCTCTCGTGACCCACGTTGGGGAAGAATTTCTGAAGGCAGTGGCGAAGATGCTTATCTAGGATCTAAAATTGCCGCTGCTATGGTAAAAGGTTATCAAGGTAAGTTGCAGGCAAATAATGAAATATTGGCTTGCGTTAAACACTATGCATTATATGGAGCGGCAGAGGCTGGTAGAGATTACAACACCACCGATATGAGCAAAGTGCGCATGTATAACGAATATTTTCCACCGTACAAAGCTGCGGTAGATGCAGGTGCAGCAAGTATTATGGCCTCTTTTAATGAGGTTGATGGTATCCCTGCGACAGGAAGTAAATGGCTAATGACGGATGTGTTGCGTAACCAATGGGGTTTCAAAGGTTTCGTAGTTACAGATTACACGGGTATCCCTGAAATGATTGCGCATGGTATGGGCGATTTACAAACCGTTTCTGCTTTGGCCATGAATGCTGGTATCGATATGGATATGGTTGGAGAAGGTTTTCTGGGAACTTTAAAAAAATCACTTGCCGAGAAAAAAGTAAGCATCAATGAAATAAACAGGGCTTGTCGTTTAATCCTTCAAGCTAAATATAAGTTAGGATTATTTACTGATCCTTACAAATTTTGCGATCCAACAAGAGCTGAAAAAGAGGTTTTCAATGCAGAAAACCGCCAGATAGCCCGTGAGATATCAGCTGAAAGTTTTGTATTGCTAAAAAACAGCAACAACCTGCTCCCACTTAAAAAAACCGGCACTATTGGTTTAATCGGTCCTTTGGCTGACAATACGGCGAATATGTATGGCACTTGGAGCGTTGCGGCTTTGTTCGATCAATCGGTAACGGTGTTACAAGGTTTAAAAAATGCTTTGGGTAATGATGCTAAAATTTTAACCGCTCGTGGCTCAAACTTTTTAGCCGATTCTCTTGCAGAACACCGCTATATTAACGTTCACAACCCAACCTATAAACGCGATCCAAGGTCAGAAGAAGAAATGATCAAAGAGGCAGTGAGAGTTGCCGAAAAATCAGATGTGGTAATTGCCACTATGGGTGAAGGTTCTGAATTTACCGGTGAGGCCAGTAGCGTTACCGACATTCAAATTCCAGAAACCCAGAAAAACCTGTTAAAAGCTTTGGTAAAAACAGGAAAACCAATTGTGTTGGTATTGTTTACTGGTCGCCCATTGGCATTGAAATGGGAGCAGGAAAATATCCCGGCAATTTTAAACGTTTGGTTTCCTGGTAGCGAAGCTGGAAATTCTATCGCCGATGCACTTTTTGGAAAAGTAAATCCGTCGGGTAAATTGAGTGCTACCTTCCCTCAAAATGTGGGTCAGGTGCCGCTTTATTATGCCCACAAAAACACTGGTCGCCCTCTGGCAGAAGGCAAATGGTTCGAGAAATTCCGTTCCAATTATCTAGATGTGAGTAACGATCCTTTATATCCGTTTGGTTTTGGTTTAAGCTACACCACTTTCAATTACAGCGATGTTAAACTGAGTGCAAATACCTTAACCAAAGGCAAATCGATTACAGCTTCTGTAACCTTAAGCAATACTGGTAAATACGATGGCAAAGAAGTTGTTCAACTTTATATTCGCGATTTGGTTGGAAGCATTACCCGTCCGGTTAAAGAATTGAAAGGTTTCCAGAAAGTGAATTTAAAAGCTGGCGAAAGCAAGACAATATCTTTCAATATCTCAGAAAATGATTTGAAGTTTTATAATTCTGACTTAAAATTTGTAGCTGAACCTGGAGAATTCCAGGTATTTATCGGCACAAATTCCAGAGATGTAAAAGCAGCATCATTTACACTAAAATAATCAAGGTTAGGTTTGATTATGAGCCCTGCACTATTGTAAAATAGGCAGGGTTTTTTATTTTTGCTAGATGAAGAATATTTTTCTAACCATCTTTTTGCTCCTTGCAACGATCGTTTTAAATGCTCAAGATTTAAAAAAATATGATCGGGGCAGTTTTATCAAAGGAAAGGATTCAATCTATTATAGAATACTTTTTCCAGAGAATTTCAATTCTAAACAGAAGTACCCGATATTATTTGTATTGCATGGGCGTGGAGAAAGCGGTAATGATAACGAGAAACAATTGACACACGGGGCGAAATTATTTCTAAACGAAGATATAAGGCGAAACTTCCCCGCTATCATCGTATTTCCACAGTGCCCGGCCGATAGCTATTGGGCAAACGTAAATATCACTACAAACGATAAGGGCAAAAGGAATTTTAGTTTCATTGAAAATGGAAAACCGACAAAAGCCATGCATGCTCTACAGGGAATGGTAAAGGATTTCTTAAAAAAACCATTTGTAAATAAGGAGCAGGTTTATGTGGGAGGCCTATCCATGGGAGGCATGGGAACTTATGAACTATTGAGAAGAAAGCGAAACACCTTTGCTGCTGCCTTTGCCATTTGCGGTGGCGATAACACCAACAATATTAAGAAATACAAAAATATTCCTTTATGGATTTTTCATGGCGGAAAAGATGACATTGTTGATCCGGCATTTTCTATGGCGATTGCCGAAAGGCTAAAAGTAGTTGGTAAAGAGGTAAAGTTTACGCTCTATCCAAATGCAAACCACAACAGCTGGGACAGTGCATTCGCTGAACCATACTTGTTGCCTTGGTTGTTTGGCCATAAGAAGGATTAGGAAAATTAATCCATCGTCTTCGCGACCGGAGTGCAACGTAGCGGAGAGATCTTTTCCATCTGTTTTCTGTTCAAGGATTCTCCAATGCGGTCAAAAGGACGGTTGAGGTTACTATGAGGATCAGAAAAAACAAAAGGCTTGAAGAATAAAATCTTCAAGCCTTTTGTGTTCATTTTTGAAAATTTTTAATCAGCCATATTGTGATAAACTGCCTGCACATCATCATCTTCCTCTAATTTATCAATCAACTTCATTACATCAGCGGCTTGCTCTTCTGTAACTTCGTGGTGCGATAATGCGATACGCTCTAGTTTAGAGCTTTTCAATTCAATCCCTTTTTCTTCCAAAGCTTTTTGTAAAGAACCGAAATTCTCGAAAGTACCTTGTGCTACGGCGATATCGTTTCCTTCCTCGTCAGCTTCTACATATAATTCTTCCAGGCCCGCATCAATCAATTCGAATTCCAATTCTTCCAAATCTAAACCTTCTGCAGGTACAAAACGGAAAATAGATTTACGGTTGAAAATGAAATCCAATGAACCAGTTTTACCTAAAGAACCGTCGGTTTTATTGAAATAACTCCGAACATTTGCAACGGTACGGTTGGTATTATCAGTAGCGGTTTCAATTAGAACGGCTACACCATGAGGCGCATAACCTTCATAAACAATTTCTTCGTAATTGGCCATCGATTTATCGGATGCCCGCTTAATAGCCGCCTCCACCCTATCTTTTGGCATGTTTACCGCCTTTGCATTTTGCATTGCTGTACGCAGGCGAGAGTTTGTTTCAGGGTGAGGCCCTGATTCTTTCACCGCCATCACGATATCTTTACCAATACGTGTAAACTGAACCGCCATTTTGGCCCAACGCTTAAACTTTCTTTCTTTTCTAAATTCGAATGCTCTTCCCATTTTTAGTATTAAGTATTTAGGATCAGATATAAAGAATAGGGTTAAAACACCCTAAACCTTCCACCTTAAACCACCTACCTTATTTTTTTAAATTATTTAACATATCGGTTGTCAGTTTCGATAAATCGAACTCCGGTTTCCATCCCCAATCTTTTGCTGCAATACTGTCATCAATCGAACGTGGCCAGCTATTTGCAATTTGTTGCCTAGGATCAGTTTCGGATGTGTAAGTTAAGGTAAAATCTGGAATATGTTTTCTGATTTCTGCTGCCAAAATTTCTGGCGTAAAACTTACACCACCAAAGTTGTAACTGCTACGAACGGTAATCTGGTCTGATGGAGCATCCATCAATTCTATTGTTCCGCGGATCGCATCATCCATATACATCATTGGCAATTCGGTACCCGCATTTAAGAAACTTTGATAACTTCCTTTTTTTAATGCATCATGAAAAATATGAATAGCATAATCAGTTGTTCCACCACCTGGAGCAGCTTTCCAGCTGATTAATCCAGGATAACGGATACTGCGTACATCTAAACCATATTTTTGGTTATAATATTCGCACCAGCGTTCGCCCGCGAGTTTACTTATTCCATATACCGTGTTCGGGTCCATCACGCAATATTGATTCGTGTTATCTTTAGGAGAATTTGGTCCGAAAACAGCGATTGAACTTGGCCAGTATACCTTTGCTACTTTATATTCTAAAGCTAAATCTAACACATTTAAAAGACCATTCATATTCAAATCCCAAGCTAACTTAGGATTTTGCTCACCAGTTGCTGATAATAGCGCAGCTAAAAGATAAACCTGCGTAGGTTTATACTTTTTGAAAATGCCGTTAATCATCTCCTTATCCAAAACGTTTACGAACTCAAAGGGTGCAGAATTTTTGATGTCGTAATCTGGTCGTCGAATATCACAAGCCACCACATGATCATCACCATAGATTTTTCTTAACATGGTAACCAATTCGGTTCCAATTTGCCCGTTAGAGCCTAAAACAATAATATTTTCCTGCATAATTTTTTAGAGATTGAGCAAAGGTAAAAAAATGAGACAAAAGGCATATAAAATATTTACGCTTAGGCGTATGCTTTAAAAAGTCCCCGGTATAAATACGGAAGATTATTGCTAAATTTAATCACAAATGGAATTTCAGAAGGAAATAATTTCCTACATTTACTTCATTCCTAGCCAACCAAAACGAATTAATGACGCTCCACGAGCCCGAAAAGTCTATCGATTTACTTTTGCGCCTCAAGCAAGGTGATAAGCAGACTTATGAACAGATTTACTTCACTTTTAGTAAAGAGCTGTTATATGCAGCCTATAAAAAAACTGGTGATAAGGTTGTAGCGGAAGAATTGGTGCAAAATATTTTTATCTCCCTTTGGGAAAAACGACAGGATCTACAAATCAAAAACCTCCAGGCTTATCTTTTCGGGGCTTTAAAGCTAAGTGTGATTAACCATGTACGTAGTTTGGTGATGGAAAATAAATACATGGCGTACCAAACCTTAACATATAGCGAAAATCATCAAGACACGGCCAACCTCGTAGATCTGCATGATCTATCATCAATTATAGAAGAAGGCATTAACTCATTGCCCGAAAAAACCCAGGAAGTATTCCGTTTAAGTCGTTACCAACACCAATCCATAAAGGATATTTCTACTGACTTGAATATATCTGAAAAGGCGGTGGAATACCATATTACACGTTCTATCAAAAGAATTAAAGAGTATATCAAAAATTTTTATCTCTTTTTTTAACCTGAAAATCAACATATTACAATTATTTTTAATTTTTTTATGATTATACTTTAGGGATACTGGCTAGTTATGTTACTCGTATAGTATAGAGCCAAATATTTCCTTATGAACCAGAAATCATTCAACGATTTACTACTCCGTTATCAAAACGGAAACTGCACCGATGCCGAAAAGCTTTGGGTAGACAAATGGTATCATAATTTAAACAATAAAAGTTACAACGACCTTTCTTCGAGCGAACTTGATGAAATGCAGGATAAAATCTGGCTCAACATCAATCACTCTGGCGAAAAGCAAATTGATACACTAAAAATGAAAAGGTTATGGCCGAAATTTGCAATAGCCGCTTCAATCATGATCGCTTTTTTTCTTGGGGGTTCATATCTCTATAATTATAATCCTACCGAACAGGCCTTTATCAATGAAAATGGCAATGTAGCGCTGATTAGCAAAACAAACAATACAAACAGTTTAATGGATATAAAGCTTAGCGATAAAAGTGTCATAACGCTTAAGCCTAAAGCCAATATCTTATTTCCGGAGGTTTTTGCCGGTAATAAGAGAACTATTTACTTGAAAGGAACGGCTTTCTTCTCGGTAAGTAAGAATGCGAAGCGCCCCTTTTATGTTTATAATCAAAAGTTGGTTGTTCGTGTTTTGGGAACCAGCTTTTGGGTAAAAGAATCAACCGATAAAATGCCTGGGCAAGTTGCCGTTAGAACTGGAAAAGTGGAGGTGCAGGAAAATGAGAAAAGCACATTCCTTGGTTTATCAAAAGAAAAATTAGCTCGACCTATTTTGCTAACGCCCAATCAAAAAGGTGTATTTAGCAATCATCAGTTAAGCAAAACCTTGGTAAGTAAGCCTATTCCACTGGCCGAGGCTTATAACGTGCCAACAAGCGTAAGTTATAATTTCAAGGAAGAAAGTGTAAAACAAATCTTCAAAACCCTTACCGAAGCCTACGGAATTGAAATAAAGGCTGATAACGAGCAGATATCGAACTATACTTTTACCGGAGATTTGAGTAAAAAAGGGCTATATGAGCAGCTCGATTTAATCTGCGGAACCATTTCAAGCAAGTATTATATTCAAGGAACCAGCATTGTGGTTTCAAACAAAAACTAACCAAATATATAAAATTATGAAGAAAGCAGTAACCTATTTCAGTCAGTAGCCGCCGCTACCTACCCATAATATCTTCTAAAAACAAAGCCGACAATGTGGGGCATTGCCGGCGAGTTAAATACATTAGAATGTATTCATGTTATTTCTATGTCCAATAAATCCAATCATTTAATGAACAATAACCAAATTTATGAAAAAAAATCAACTTATTTCGCTGGCGATATATGCAATGAGAGTTTCGATTTACCAAATACTTGCAATAACTATTTTTACTTGCGCTGCATTTGCCAAAAATGTCGATGCTCAGGAATTTTTAAATAAACCAATTTCGATCAAAGCCGATCAAACAGATATTAAAACCATTATTGCAAAAACGGAAAAGTTAGCAAACGTGAAGTTTGTATACAGCCCGCAATTAATAAATTCTGATAGAAAAATCTCTATCAATGTAGTAAACCAAAAACTTAAATACTTTCTTGAGAATTCGCTAAAACGTTATGACGTGGGATATAGGATAGTTAAAGACCAAATTTTACTCTATTCTATTCCCGCCAATAACAACCTGGAACTGTTGAAAGCCTTCGATGGTGTAGTTACCGGTAAGGTTTTAGATAGCAAAGGCAATCCAATTCCCGGCGTTTCTATAACCGTAAAAGGCAAAACAATCGGTACCACAACCGATGAAAATGGAAACTTCGCACTTAAAGGACTAACTGTTGATAGCCGCATATTAGTGGTACGTTATGTAGGCTACATTTCGAAAGAAGTTAATCTTTCGGCTGGCAATGCCGATGAAAACATTAGCATTAGCTTATCAGAGGATAATCTTCAACTGGAAAGCGTAATGGTAACGGGCGGTAACCCAAAGAAAAAACTCGAAAGTTCTGTAGCCATTACTTCCGTAAGCAATAAAGACATCACCAATAGAGCGCCATTAAACAGTACCGATTTATTAAAAGCGATACCCGGTTTAACGGTAGAAAGCACGGGTGGCGATGGACCAGGTAATGTTTGGGTACGTGGTTTTCCACAACAAGGCGGATACATCTTTTTAGGCATCCAAGAAGATGGCTTACCACTTTTGCCAACCGGATTTAATACCAATCCCTCGGTAGATCAATACTATAAAACAGATTTAACCATTCAAAATATTGAAGCTGTAAGAGGTGGTAATGCTTCCATTATACAAGCAAATACACCAGGTGCGGTGGTTAATAATTTGAGTTACGTTGGTGCCGATAAACAATATGGCCAGGTTAAATTTACAACTGGCTTTTCTCAAGGTTTATATCGTTTTGATGGAAACACCGGCGGTAAAATAAGCGATCAGATTAAATATAACATTGGAGGTTTTTATCGTACAGATAACGGTGTTGTAGATCAGGGTTTTAATCCTGCTAACCAAGGTGGACAAATTAAAGGCAATATGACTTTTAATTTCAAAAATAACAAAGGCTTTATTCGTCTATATGGTAAGTACTTAAACGATAAGGTTCAGTTTCTATTAACCAGTTATTATCCCTACGATGGAACAGGCAAGCCTACCACCTACCGCGATTATAACATGGCAACGCAATCAATCGTGCCTGTACAAACTGACTGGAGTTACAATGATCCTACAACCGGCGCTCACAGCTTCAGTTTAAAAGATGGTATCCATACCAAACTGGGTTCTGCAGGGTTTCAATTTAATTATTTAACAGATGGCGGGTGGCAGATCGTGAACAACTTCCGCTACCAAAATACCCATACTAACAGTACTTATACTGCACCTGCAGGTATAACCGCAAGAACATCAGCAGTTCCTTATTATTATCCCGGTGGAGCTGTAGCGCCTTTTGTTTCAGGAGATTATGTCGTAACCTCAAATGCACAAGGTCAAATCAACAGGGATGTTCAACTTGTAAATTACCTGGATTTGAAGAAAACCATTAAAAACCACAGTTTAAACATTGGTGCGGGTATTCATCAATACAACAGAGATGATTTACGTTTTGCTTTCCGTTCGTTTACCGAATTTAAGGAACACCCCAGCATTATATTACAATCACCAAATGCCCTGGAGCGTACAGTACAAACCAAAAACACCTTTATTGGCAATACCAGAACTTTATCATTATATGCTGGCGATGAAATAAAAATTTCGGACCAATGGCGTTTGGATATTGGCGCCAGAATCGATAACCAGAATGTAAAGGGCGACAGACCTTATTACGCATTGAATACTAACGGAACAGTGAACATCGCAGCAGCTGCAAGTCCTAATATTTTAGGATATACCGCTTACGATGAAACGTTAACAAACTGGTCTGCTTCGGTAGGTGCAAATTATAAAATAAGCACTACAGCAAGTATGTTTGCTCGTGCTACCAAAGCGTACAATGCACCAAATATTGGCGATTATAATGCATCTGCCTATAACGGCGCTAACATTAAAAAACGCCCGGTGTACTTAGGCGAAGTAGGTTTTAAATATGCTAAAAACAACCTGGCTATTTTCGCCTCTGGAAGTTACTCAGCAATTAAAAATGTTTCGTTAACCATTAATGTGCCAACGGTAGCAGCTGGCCAGCAAGCCTTGGTTGCCTTTGGTTCTACCCGTACCTGGAGTGCAGAATATGAAATTTCGTATAAAATATTTAAACCTTTAAGTTTAAGATTTACCGGGACTTTACAAGATTCGAAATATACCGATTACGAAGCCAACACTAGTGGAAATGCCGCTGTAGCAGCAGAATTCGGAAATCGCGTGTATAGTTTCACAGGAAATAGAACTGAGCGGGTTCCTGTTTTAAACACAGAGTTAGGAGCGAATTACGATTTCAAAAATTTTAATTTATATGTAGCGGCAAACTACGTTGGTAGTCGCTTCACCTCTCCTAGCGAAAGCTATAAGTTACCAGGATATGTGGTAATGAAAGCTGGGGCAGGTTATAACTTTAGTAAAAAAGTGGCGATAAGATTTTGGGCAGACAACTTGTTAGATGCGAAAGTGTTGACTGAAGGTGATGTTCGTGGGGATCAGTTTAGAGATTTCTCTACCGTAACGCCTGGTCAATTAATGATTGGCAGAACTTTACTTCAACGTACTTTCTGGGGATCATTAGCTTATTCATTTTAACATTCAAAGCCGGAGTTTATGCTCCGGCTTTTTAATTTAACATTTCATGACAACAAGAAAATCATTTCTACAAAAAGCAGGTTTAGCAGCTGCAGCGGCATTTATAAGTCCATCAATTATCACTTCGGCATTGGCACAACAGGCTAAAATTTCGAAAATTGGCATAGGTCTGTTTACGTTAAGAGAGCAACTTACTGCTGACGTTAAAGCCACGATCGAACAGGTGGCCAGAATTGGTTATAATCAGGTAGAAACTTATTACGGATATCCCGGCAAATATGAGGTAAAAGGGTTTTGGGGTTTACCAGCCAAAGATTTTAATCGATTATTGAAAGAAAATAAACTCACTTCGCCTAGCGGGCATTACAATACATCCGAATTTTTATCAAGCGGAGATGATGAAATACTTAAAACACATATTGAAGTGGCACACAGTGTTGGACAAAAATATTTTGTTATTCCTGCCCTTCCAACCGATGTACGAGCAAACGGAACTTTAGATGATTACAAAAGAATGGCTGCTAAATTTAATACTGCAGGCGAACTTTGTAAAAAGGCTGGTTTAAAATTAGCTTACCATAACCATAACTTTGAATATAAAGATCAGGGAAATGGCGCCACTGGCTACGATATTTTGTTAAATGAAACCGATGCCAACCTCGTAGGTTTTGAACTTGATATTTTCTGGGCTGTAGATGCTGGCTTAAATCCTGTAGATTTATTTAAGAAAAATCCTGGGCGTTATAAAATGTTTCATGTTAAGGATATGGATAAACAAGATAAAAGTGTTTTCGCCGAGGTAGGTTCAGGAAGAATTGATTTCAAAAGTATTTTTGCGGAGTCGAAATTGGCGGGCGTAGATTATATTTTTACCGAACAAGATTTGATTAAAAAAGACGTTTACCAAAGTATAACTGAGAGTTACAACTATGTTAAAAACAACTTGATTTAGCTTAGGCATTCTTTTTACAAGTGAATATTACTTTTATATATAGATATTGTATAATTCACACGAAGCATAGAACAAAGAAAAACACCAAATAAACGTTAGTGAGACGGTCATAATCATCTTATTTAGAACAATTCTATGTAGTAACAATCGCATTGCAGATTGTTAAATTAAACAGTCAGATTTGATTATTACGCCATATTTTTTCTAATATTACTCATTCAACGCATAAAGAACCAATATAAAAAATATACAACGATGCACAGAAGAGAAGCACTCAAAAACGTCGCATTTTTACTTGGAGGAGCGATATCTGCAAGCACAATGGGCGTTCTATTCGAAAGTTTTACGCTCCCTGAAAACGAAAAAAACTTTGTATCATTCTCTGTTCAGGACGAAAAAATCTTTGCTGAATTTGCGAACATTATCGTGCCCACCACTAAGTCATCTCCGGGTGCCAAGGCTGCTGGTTTAGGCAAATTTATTCCGATGATGATGAAGGATTGTTATCCAGCTAAAATGCAAACATCATTTGCAAAGGGCTTTGAGCAACTTCAGGAAAAAGCAATGAAAGATTTTGGAAAAAATTACATGAGCTTAAGTGTTGCAGAACGCACCAAACTAATGGTGGATTTAAGACTCATGTCTATCGCTCAAAAAGAAACCAAAGCACCTGAAAACGAAGATCTGGCTTACTTCTTTATCACAGCCAGAGATTTAACTTTACTAGGCTATTACGCTTCAGAAATTGGTTGTACACAAGCTCGTGAATACATCCTTGTTCCCGGAAGGTATGACGGAAGTGCACCATTAAAACCTGGACAAAAATCTTGGGCAACCTAATTTCTAAACTACAACAACAAAACATCATGAATTTAAATACAAATTTAAAAGCAGAAAATACTTACGATGCTATTGTTATAGGATCGGGGATTAGTGGCGGCTGGGCTGCAAAAGAACTTACCGAAAAAGGACTAAAAGTACTCATGCTCGAAAGAGGAATGAACATCGAGCACATTACCGGTTATGAAAACGCGATGAAAAGCCCTTGGGAATTTCAGCATGCAGGTAAATTAACCGAAGAACAAAAACGTACACACCCTGTACAAAAAAGAGATTATCCTTATCAGGAAGCCAATGAAAAATGGTGGGTGAACGATTTGGAATGTCCTTATACGGAAGATAAGCGTTTCGACTGGTACCGCGGTTTCCATGTAGGTGGAAAATCATTAATGTGGGGCCGCCAAAGTTATCGTTTTAGTGATCATAACTTTGAAGATAACGCCAAAGACGGCCACGGAAACGATTGGCCAGTACGTTATAAAGAATTATCTCCATGGTATGATTACGCAGAGCGATTTGCAGGGATCAGTGGATCAAAAGAAAACTGGCCACTTTGTCCGGATGGAGAATTTCTTCCTCCAATGGATATGAACATTGTAGAAAAATCTGTTAAAAAACGTATTGAGGAAGCTTACAACAGAGAACGTATCATGATGATCGGTCGTGTAGCTAACCTTACCGTTCCGCATAAAGGCCGCGGTAATTGCCAATACAGAAATTTATGTAGCCGTGGTTGCCCTTTTGGAGCATATTTCTCTACGCAATCTTCTACCCTACCGGCAGCAATGGCTACCAAACGCTTAACACTTAGACCATATTCTATCGTAAACCATATTATTTATGATAAGGATACTAAGAAAGCAAAAGGAGTAATGGTAATCGATGCGCAAACCAATGAAACAATGGAATTCTACGCGAAAATTGTTTTCGTTAATGGTTCTACATTGGGTACAACATTTATTTTATTAAACTCTACCTCAGATGCTCATCCAAACGGTTTGGGTAATGCAAGTGGTCAGTTAGGTCACAACTTAATGGATCACCATTTCCGTTGTGGTGCCAATGGCGAAGCAGAAGGTTTCGATGATAAATACACTTATGGCCGCCGTGCAAATGGAATTTATGTTCCACGCTACCAGAATATTGGTAACGACAAACGCGATTATTTACGTGGTTTCGGTTATCAAGGCAGTGCAAATAGAAGTAACTGGCAAAGCGATGTGGCCGAATTATCATTTGGTTCAGGCTTGAAAGAGAAAATGACCAAACCCGGTAAATGGACCATGGGCTTAGGTGGTTTTGGTGAAATGTTACCTTACTACGAAAATAAAGTATACATCGATAAAACTAAAAAAGACAAGTGGGGACAGCCAGTATTAGCCATTGATTGCGAGTACAAAGAAAACGAAAAGAAAATGCGAGTTGACATGATGAATGATGCTGCTGAAATGTTAGAAAAAGCAGGATTAAAAAACATCAAAACATTCGACAACGGCTGTTATCCAGGCATGGCTATCCATGAAATGGGAACGGCTAGAATGGGCAACGATCCAAAAACTTCAGTGCTTAACAAGTGGAATCAAATGCATGAAGTGAGCAACGTTTTCGTAACAGACGGAGCTTGTATGCCATCAATCGCTTGTCAAAATCCATCCTTAACTTTTATGGCATTAACCGCCCGTGCAGCAGATTATGCTGTAAAAGAGCTAAAGAAAAATAATATATAAATTGGTTATAAATTGTAAGTTATAGGTTTTACGTAAAACCTATGACTTACAACTTACCACTTTTTAATGATGAAGAGAAAATTAAGAATGGGCATGATAGGCGGCGGTAAAGACGCGTTTATCGGTGCTGTACATCGCCTGGCTGCGAACATGGATGGTTTAATCGAACTTTCTGCCGGAGCCTTAAGTGTAAATCCCGAAGTTGGGTACGAATCCGGAAAACTATTGTTCCTTCCGGATAACAGAATATATAGCAATTACGAAGAGATGATCAAAGCAGAAAGCGAATTGCCTGCTGATGAAAAAATTGACTTCGTAACGATTGTAACCCCGAATTTCGCACACTTTGCGCCAGCAATGATGGCCTTAGAACACGGCTTTAATGTGGTGATAGAAAAACCAATGACATTAACGTTAGAAGAAGCGAAACAGCTGAAAGCAAAGGTTGATGAAACTGGATTAACGCTTTGTTTAACCCATACTTATTCGGGTTACCCGATGGTTAAGCAAGCCAAACAAATGGTTGGCGAAGGTGCTTTAGGCGAAATCAGAAAAATTATTGTTGAATACCCCCAAGGTTGGCTTAGTACTTTATCAGAAAGAGAAGGAAATGCACAAGCCGCTTGGAGAACTGATCCCTCTAAAACAGGGAAAAGCGGTAGCATGGGCGACATTGGCACCCACGCTGCTCATCTTGCCGAATATATTTCTGGTTTGCAGATTACTAAAATTTGTGCCGATTTAAATATTGTTGTTCCCGGGAGAGCCATTGATGATGACGGAAACGTTTTATTGAAATTTGATAACGGATCAAACGGAGTTTTAATCGCATCGCAAATTGCTGCTGGTGAGGAAAATGCCTTAAAAATTAAGCTATATGGAGAAAAAGGTGGCTTAGAGTGGCACCAAATGGAGCCAAATACCTTAATTGTAAAATGGTCTAACGCTCCTGCTCAAATTTACAGAACAGGAAACGGTTACATGGGCAGTTTTGCACAACACAATACCCGTACACCTGGTGGGCATCCAGAAGGTTACCTAGAAGCCTTTGCTAATATCTATAAAAACTTCGCCTTAACGGTAAATGCAAAACTAAATAATGAACAGCCTACTGCAGAAATGCTTGATTTTCCAAATGCGGAAGACGGAATTCGTGGAATGGCATTTATTGAAAACGTAGTAGATTCGAGTAAATCCGATCAGAAATGGTGGGATTATAAAATTTAAAATTAAGCATGACAACTTTAAAAGGACCCGGAGTATTTTTAGCGCAATTTATTAGTGATGAAGCGCCCTTCAATTCTTTGGATCATATTTGCCAATGGGCTGCCGGGCTAGGATTTAAAGGTATTCAAATGCCGACTTTGGATGCCAGATTTATCGATCTTCAAAAAGCTGCAGAAAGCAAGACTTATGCTGATGAGCTGAAAGGTACTATTGCTTCTTATGGTTTAGAAATCACAGAACTTTCTACACATTTACAGGGTCAGTTGGTGGCTGTGCACCCGGCATACAACGATTTATTCGATGCTTTTGCACCAAAAGAAGTTCATGGCAATGCAAAAGCCAGAACCGAGTGGGCAGTTCAACAAATGAAATATGCAGCTAAAGCTTCGCAAAACTTGGGTTTAAATGCACATGCTACATTTAGCGGTTCTTTGCTGTGGCAATATTTTCATCCATGGCCACAAAGGCCTGCCGGTTTAGTAGAAGAAGGATTTGCAGAATTGGCAAAGCGATGGACACCAATATTGAACGAGTTTGACCATTGCGGGGTTGATGTTTGCTATGAAATTCATCCTGGGGAAGATTTATTTGATGGAGAAACTTATGAAATGTTCCTTGCAGCGGTAAATAATCATCCTCGGGCATGCTTATTGTATGATCCATCTCACTTTGTGTTGCAGCAATTGGATTACATTCAGTACATTGATTTTTATCACGAAAGAATTAAAGCCTTTCATGTTAAAGATGCTGAGTTTAATCCGACAGGTAAACAAGGTACTTTTGGTGGATACCAGAGTTGGGCCAACCGAGCAGGTAGATATCGGTCTCCTGGCGATGGGCAAGTTGATTTTAAAACCATTTTCAGTAAATTAGCGCAATACGACTTTAAAGGTTGGGCCGTTATGGAATGGGAATGTTGCATTAAAAATCAAGAAGATGGTGCTCGCGAAGGTTCTGAATTTATCCAGAAACACATTATCAACGTAACGGACAAAGCATTTGATGATTTTGCAGCATCGGGCAGTGATAGCGCTTTCAACAAGAAAATATTAGGATTACAAGATTAACAACACACACACAATGAAAAAAACATTTTTAGGTTTAGGCGCAATAGTAATACTTATGGCGTCTTTTTCAAGCGCAGATTTAGAGAAGGAGAAAATGGTGATTGCAACGGCTAGTTCAACCAATCATGAGCTTCAAATGAGTGCAGGCGAGAAATTGATTAACAAATCAGATTGTATTGGCTGCCACAACAAAGTGAATAAAATTATCGGTCCCTCATATACTGAGATCGCTAAAAAATATCCAGCTACAGAAAAAAATATCAATTACCTGGCTGATAAAATTATTAAAGGTGGTACAGGGGTTTGGGGTACTATGCCAATGACAGCTCACTCTACACTTAAACCAGCAGATGCTAAATTGATGGTTAAATACATTCTTTCGTTGAAGAAAAAATAAGCTAAAATCCCTATTAAACTTCAGATACTAAATGAAAACAGATCAAGAAAATAAAAGCACAACTAACCGCCG
>Ga0308159_1003159_pt1 | contig 17289 bp, 25 predicted proteins | sample PhyCR1_FD_201040 | JGI IMG/M metagenome (GOLD analysis project Ga0308159, IMG submission 201040) | Phyllosphere microbial communities from UC Gill Tract Community Farm, Albany, California, United States - DLSLC.R1 | ecosystem: Host-associated > Plants > Phyllosphere > Unclassified | place: USA... | reverse complement strand
CGGCATCAATCGATGGTGACGGTCACCGCGCGGCGGTTCTGCGCCCACGAAGCCTCGTCCGAACCGAGCGCGATCGGGCGCTCCTTGCCGTAGCTGACGGTGGTGATGCGCGAGGGGTCGATGCCCAGGCTCGCCAGATAGTTCTTGGCGGCATTGGCGCGGCGTTCACCCAGCGCGATGTTGTATTCGCGGGTGCCGCGCTCGTCACAGTGGCCCTCGATCGTGGCGCGCTTGTTGGGGTACTGCTGCAACCACTGCGCCTGCTTGGCGAGAGACGCCTGATCCTGCGCATCGACGGTCGATTCGTCGAGGGCGAAGTAGATCGTGTCCGCGCCCATCATCTTGGCGACGAAGTCCGCCTGGCTGCCGGGCTGGGCCATGCCGTAGCCGCCGCTCGACTGGCCGGTGTCGGTGCTGGTCGCCGGGCCGGGATCGGGCGGAAGCTGGGCCGGAGCCTTCTTGCCGCAAGCCGAGATGGCAAGAGCGCCGGCCACGACCAGCGCCGTCGCGCCGACGCGGGTGATGCGCATGGATGAGAGGGAAGAAGGCATCGGCAATCTCCTATGTCGCCGCCATGATACGACTGGCCTGTTGAATGGGCGGCATGGTGTGATGGTTCCGTTCAATTCTCTACACAGTCAAGATGAACGTCGGGCAACCTGAATGCGAGAAAACGGCCCCGGATTTCGCCGGGGACGCCAACTTGCTGCATTCGCCTGCAAATCAGGGGCGGATCGGACCCCAGGCCGGATCCGAGGCGCCCACCGGGGTCGGCAGCTTGCGCTCGTTGCGGCCGGTGAGGTCGACCTGCCAGATCGAGGCGAGGCCGGTGCTCTTGGTCGTGCGGAAGAACTGCACGATGCGGCCGTTAGGCGACCACGTCGGCGCCTCGTCCTGCCACGAATCGGTGAGGTGGCGCATGCCGCCGCCGTTCGGGTTCATCACGGCGACGCGCAAGTTGCCCGCGATGTGCGTGAAGGCGATCTGGTCGCCGCGCGGGCTCCATTCGGGCGTCGCCGCGCGGCCGCCGAAGAAGCTGATCCGGCGCTGGTTCGACCCGTCCGAATTCATCACATAGACCTGCTGACTGCCCGAGCGGTCGCTCTCGAACACGATCTGCGAGCCGTCGGGCGAATAGCTGCCGCCGATGTTGATGCCCGGGCCGTTGGTCAGGCGCTGCGGGGTGCCGCCGCCTGCCGAGGAGATGCGGTAGATGTCGGTCGTGCCGCCCTTGGCCATCGAATAGAGCACCCACTTGCCGTCCGGCGACCAGCGCGGCGCCAGCGTTGGCGCACCGGTGCGGGCGATCAGCGTCTGGCGGTCGGTGGCGAGGTCGTAGGCGTAGATGCTCGGCTGTCCGTTGAGATAGGACAGGTACATGATCTTGCTGTAGTCCGGCGAATAGCGCGGGGTGAGCGCCATCGACTGGCCGCTGGTCAGGAAGCGGTGGTTGGCCCCGTCCGAATCCATGATCGCGAGACGCTTCATGCGGTGGTCCTTGGGACCGGTCTCGGCGATGTAAGCGATCTTGGAATCGAAGAAGGGGCTTTCGCCGGACAGGCGCGAATAGACCATGTCGGCGCACTTGTGTGCGGCGCGGCGCCAGTCGGACGGTGGAACCTGCCAGCCGCCCTTCACCAGCTGCTGCTTGAGCTGCACGTCGTAGAGATAGCAGCCGATTGTCAGGTTGCCGTCGCCGCCTGCGCGCACGAAGCCCTGTACCAGCATGTCGGCGCTGCGCGCGGCCCATGGCGTGTAGTCGGGCGCCTGGATCTGGCCATAAGCGGGCTGCGGCAGGCCATCGGGGCCGGAGGGCTTGAACAGGCCGTTGTTCTTGAGATCGCCCGCGACGACTTGCGCCAGCGCACGGCCGAGCTGGCCGGTCGTGCCCGCATTGGTGCGGGTCGGCACGTCCTGATCGGTGGCGAAGGTGGTGATGGCGATGCCGAGGTCGTTCCACGCACTGTCGTCGGACACCGTGACCTCGAGGCCACCGTCCTGCGGGGGCGGCGCGTTCACCACGGGTGCCGGGGCGCCTTGCGCGAAGGCCGTACCCGATACCGCCACACTCGTCGTAAGCATCAATCCCAAGGCGAGAACACGGGTTATCTTCATTGCGATAGCCTTCTGTCAAACGTGGTCGTGACGACCTTCCAGCCCTCGTAGAGATCGTCGGGCAAGTTGAATGGCGCCGCAAGCCTTACCGCACGCACGGCCTGTTCCTGATGGCGTTCCACCTGCGCGCGGTTGGAGGCGTTGACGCCGCTGGTGCCGATCACCTCGGGCGCGCCGGCAAGGCTGCCGTCGCGGTTAAGGCGGAAACGCACCTTGGTGGTCAGCAGTTCGACGTCGGCGCCCTGCGGCGCCTGCCAGTGCGGCTTGAGCTGCCGATTGATCGCCGCGCCCAGCGCCGAGCGGGCCGAAGGACCGATCTCGGACGCAGGCGTGCCGGTCGGCTTGGGCGCGCTGGAAGTGGCGCCCGGCGTGCCCGGCTTGAACGCATCGTCGAAAGCACTGGTGCCAGCCTTCTTCGGCGGCGTCGCCGAATTGCTCGATCCCGAAGACTGCCCTGTGGTGGCCGGCTTGGTCGCGGGCCTTGTCGCAGGCTTCGCTGCGGGTTGGGGCGAAGGCTTGCGAACGATGTCATCGATCGCGCTCGACTTGCGCGGCGGCGCCTTGGGCGCGGGCTTTGCCGCAGGCTTGGGCGGCGTCGGCTTCGCTTTGGGCGGAGTCGGCTTGGGGGGCGCGGGCTTGGGCTTCTCCACCGGCTTGGGTTTCGGAACCGGCTTCGGAACCGGTTTCGGCTCGGGCTTCGGCTCAGGCTTTGGCTTTTCCACCACGCGCGGCGCGGGTTCGGGAGCGGGAGCCGGTTCGGGCTCCGCCGCAGGCGCGGGTTCGGGTGGCGGCGGTGCCGCCGCCGGCGCGGGCTGTCCCAATTCCGGGCTCTTGTCCGGGGACGCCTCGCCGGGATTCGGGGCGGTCGAGGTCGCCGCGACCTCGTCGCTGATCGTCACCTCGATACGCTCGGGCGGCTTGACCACGTTGTTCGAGCGCGGGCTGTACAGGATCGCAGCCAGCACCGCGCCGTGCAACAGCACGGCGACGACGAGGCCGACCCTCTCATCCTTGCGCACACCCAGTACCGCCATCAGACCGACCCTACCCGGCGCGCCTTAACCGCCGCTGACATCGGTAACCAGCGAGATCGAGGTGAAGCCTGCGCGGTTGAGTTCACCCATGACTTCCATCACCCGGCCATAGTCGAGCGCCTTGTCGGCGCGCAGCGTCACCAGCGGCGGCTTGCCGTCGGGACCGGCGGGCGTGGAGGCCAGACGCTCGGGCAGTTCGCCGGACGCGAGTTCGTCCTGCTCGTAGAATACCGCGCCGTCGCGGCGCAGGGTGATGGTGATCTGGCCCTGCTCCTCGCTCATCGCCTTGGCGCGGCTTTCGGGCAGTTCGATCGGCACCGCCGCCTTCAGCAGCGGCGCGGTGACCATGAAGATGATCAGCAGCACCAGCATTACATCGACGAGCGGCGTGACGTTGATCTCGGCCATGGGGCCGCGACCGCCGCGTCCGCGACGCCGACGTCCGCCGCCTCCGGACATCCCCATCGCCATCAGCGCTGCTCCAGCTGGCGCGTGAGGGCTGCGTGAAGATGGTCGGCGAAGCGCTGCAGCCGGGCCTCGAAGCCGTTCACTTTATGCGAGAAACGGTTGTAGGCGATGACCGCCGGGATCGCCGCGAACAGGCCGATCGCAGTGGCGAACAGCGCCTCCGAGATGCCGGGGGCGACGACCGCGAGCGAGGAATTCTGCTGCTGGCCGATATCGAAGAAGCTCTTCATGATGCCCCACACCGTGCCGAACAGGCCGACGAAGGGCGCCACCGAACCGACGGTTGCCAGGAAGTTCAGACGGTCGGAGAGCTTGTCCGCCTCCTCGCCCACCGAGGAATTGAGGATCGTGGCGATGCGTTGGCGGGCACCCTCGGCATCGATGCCGGGGCCGACGTTGCGCTTGAATTCACCGAGGCCCGCGCCTGCGACCTTGCCCATCGGCACGTCGCCGCGCTTGCGCTCCTTCTGGTAGGTGTCGAAGTTCTGGGCCTCCCAGAAGCCTTCCTCGTACTCGTCGCAGCGGCGGCTGATCGCCCCCATGCGCACGATGAAGGTGACGATGATCATCCATACCCACACGCTGGCGAGGACCAGCCCGGCCATGATCGCCTGCACCACGATGTCGGCATCGAGGAACAGTTTCACCGGGTTGAGATGGTTGTCGTCACCGGCGAAGCTGATGGTCGAGGCAAGCAGGTCGAGCGTCATTCTGGTCCTTCCGGGGCCGGAGCGGCGATGGGTTCAAGTGTGGCGAAAGCCTGTTGCCAGGCCTCGGGCTGTCGGCGCGGTCGTCCTTCAGGGCTGATGAACGCGACCTTTACGGCCGCCTCGCATAGCCTGACATCACCCCGCAATGCGACCTGTCGCAGCACACTGGCGACGCGGCCGGTGATTTCGGCCCAGGTCTCGATGATGATCGTGTCGCCAAGGCGCGCGGGCGAGAGGTAGCGCAAGTTCGCCTCGGCCACGGTGTAGAGTCCGGTGCCCGCCTCCAGCGAGGCGCGCTGGTCGATGCCGAGCACGTCGAGCAGGTCGGAGCGGGCACGTTCGAACCAGCGCAGATAGTTGGCGTGATAGACCACTCCGCCCGCGTCGGTGTCCTCGTAGAACACGCGCAAGGGGTAGCGGTGGACTTTGCCGTCGATCACGCCCGATTGAGGCATGAGGGGGGAGGATGGTGCGTCCGTCATTCCGGGCGGTTGTGTAACGGGGAGCAGGGCGACTTCAACCCCGGGAGCGCAGGAACCGGCCTTGGAGGCTGTATTGCGGGGTAAATTTTCGGTGGACAGCGGTGGAAGTGCCCACCCCTGCCCCCTCCCGCACACGGGAGGGGAATGAGAGACCGGCGCTACGCCCTCCCGATTGCGGGAGGGCCGGGAGGCTTATGAGCGAAGCGAATTAGCCGGACGGGGTGGGCAAAAGGCCCTATTCCCCGATCATCTGGAAGAACTGGCGCCCACCGAAGATGTGCACATGCAGATGCGGCACTTCCTGATGGCCGTTCGTCCCCATGTTCACCATGAGGCGATACCCCGGCCCATCGAGTTCCAGCTGGCGCGTAACATTGCCCACCGCGCGCATGAACCCGGCGATCTGCGCATCGTCAGCCTTGGCGGTGAAATCATCCCACGAGACGTAAGCGCCCTTGGGGATCACCAGCACATGGACCGGCGCCTGCGGGCGGATGTCGTTGAAGGCGAGTGCGTGATCGTCCTCGTAGACCTTCGAGCACGGCAGTTCGCCGCGCAGGATCTTCGCGAAGACGTTGTTGTCGTCGTAAGGCAGCTTCGGATCGATGGGCATCGGGTTCTCCACTCGAACACTTCGTCATTGCGAGCGTAGCGAAGCAATCCAGCGAAGCGCAACTGTGCCCTGGGTTGCTTCGCTACGCTCGCAATGACGGATTTGGGACGGATCAGGACTTGCGTGCAGCTTTCTCGGCGATCCCCGAGACACCTTCGCGGCGGTCCAGTTCGGCGAGCACGTCGGTTAGCGGCACGTCCTTGGCGCCGAGCAGGACCATGAGGTGGAAGATGAGGTCCGCCGCCTCTCCGACCAGCGCCTTGTGATCCTCGGTCAGCGCCGCGATCACGGTTTCGGTCGCCTCCTCGCCCAGCTTCTGCGCGATCTTGCGCAGGCCCCTGGCGTTGAGCTTCGCGACATAGCTGGAATCGGGATCGGCCGCGCGGCGCTCGGCAATCGTGGCTTCGAGGCGTGCGAGAGTGTCGAGGCTGCTCATGCCCTGCCCATGCGGTGCAGGGGCCGCGCGGTCAAGAGCGCGTCAGTCCTCGCCGCGCTTGGACGACAGCTTGCGGCCCACGGCGACGCCGACGACGCCAAGGCCAAGGAGCAGCATGCTGCTGGGTTCGGGAAGCGGGATGCCCCCTGCGGCATAGGCGGGAACCGGCACGACGAAAGTCGCGACGAACGCCGGAATGAATTTCAACACGGGCACCGCGAATCCTCCTGTTGATCCGATGGCCTAGATTTTGCCATCGGCCACCGGGTGCGCTGCAGCAAGCGCCGATCCGGGGTTGTCCCGATGTGGTTCACTCCGTTAGTCGCATTCGGCTAACAATGAGCCGTTAACCTTGGCGTGCCTTCACCCGCGCGCAGGGATCCCTGCCGCTCGCAGCGCCGAGTGCGCCTCGGCGATGGTGTGCTTGCCGAAGTGGAAGATCGAGGCGGCCAGCACCGCGCTCGCCTTGCCCTCGGTCACGCCTGCCACGAGGTGATCGAGATTGCCGACGCCGCCACTCGCCACCACCGGGACCGACACGGCCTCCGCAATCATGCGGGTCAGGGCGAGGTCGTAGCCGTTCTGGGTGCCGTCGCCATCCATCGAGGTGACGAGCAGTTCGCCCGCACCGTAGTCGGCCAGCTTGATCGCGTGTTCCAGCGCGTCGATGCCGGTCGCCTTGCGGCCGCCGTGGGTGAAGATCTCCCACTTTCCGGGCGAAACCTGCCGCGCATCGACCGAGGCGACGATGCACTGCGAGCCGAACTTCTCGGCGATGTCCGCCACCACTTCGGGGCGCGAGACGGCCGCGGAGTTCACTGCAACCTTGTCCGCGCCCGCCAGAAGCAGCGCGCGGGCGTCTTCCGCCGTGCGGACGCCGCCACCGACGGTCAGGGGCATGAAGCAGACTTCGGCAGTGCGCTGGACCACGTCGAGCAGGGTTCCGCGGCCTTCGTGGCTGGCGGAGATGTCGAGGAAACACAGCTCGTCAGCGCCCGCCGCGTCGTAGGCGCGGGCCTGTTCGACGGGGTCTCCGGCGTCCTTGAGGTCGACGAAGTTGACGCCCTTCACCACCCGTCCGTCACGGACGTCGAGGCACGGAATTACGCGGATTCGCACGGTCATTCGGCTTACTCCGGCTTGAAGAACAGCAGCACGGCAAAGATCGCCACAACTCCACACAAAGCGACATTGAACGCCGTATAGAGCGCAAACTTGCGCGGATCGGCGGCTTTTGTCGTCAAAATCGGATTACGCGCACGGCTGAACAGCATCAACCGCGCCTTGCCCTCGCGCCAGTCGCGAAACGCAAAGATCGCGGCCGGCACGAAGATCACCAGCGCCAGCACCGCCATGAGGCGATTTTCGTTCACCCCTCGCGCTCCGCGAACTGGATCGCGGCCGCAAGGTCGAGGCGGCCGTCGTAAAGCGCGCGGCCGGTAATGACGCCCTCGATCCCGTCCTTGGCGTGGAGTGCCAGCAGGCGGATATCGTCGAGCCCCTTCACGCCGCCCGATGCGATCACCGGCAGGTCGGTGCGGCGGGCGAGATCGACGGTGGCGTCGATGTTGACGCCCTTGAGCAGACCGTCACGGCCGATGTCGGTGAACAGCAGCGAAGCTACCCCTGCGTCCTCGAAGCGGCGGGCCATGTCGACGATCGAGACGTCGGAGACTTCGGCCCAGCCCTCGGTCGCGACCATGCCGTCGCGCGCGTCCACCGCGACGACGATGCCGCCGGGGAACTCTTTCGCCATGTCCTTGACGAACTGCGGGTCCTTCAGTGCGGCGGTGCCCATGACCACGCGGCTGACGCCGAGGTCGAACCAGCCCGCGACCGCCTCGGGCGTGCGGATGCCGCCGCCGAGCTGGACGTGGCCGGGGAACACTTCGAGGATGGCTTCCACCGCCTCGCGGTTCTCGGCGCGACCCGCGAAGGAGCCGTCGAGGTCGACGACGTGGAGGAACTGCGATCCGGCCTCGGCGAACAGCATCGCCTGCGCGGCGGGATTGTCGCCGTAGACGGTGGCGCGGTCCATGTCGCCTTCGGCGAGGCGTACGACCTGCCCTTGCTTGAGGTCGATGGCGGGGAAGACGATCATGATGCGGTCCTGAGGGTCTGAGGGCAGCGCGCGGGCTTCGACAAGCTCAGCCTGAGCGGGGTTGGCACGGTTGTTATACCACCCCCGTCATTGCGAGCGCAGCGAAGCAATCCAGGGCGGTTTGCCCGGCCCTGGATTGCTTCGCTGCGCTCGCAATGACGAACGGGGTGGCGTGATGTCTTAAATGAAAGCGCATTCCCAACCGACCGCCGATAGAGGTGCGTCACGGCTTCCATTCCAGGAACCGCGCCAGCAGCGACAGCCCGTAGCCCTGGCTCTTTTCCGGGTGGAACTGCACGCCGACGACATTGTCCTTCGCCACCGCCGCGACGAGGCCGCCGCCGTGGTCGGTCATCGCCGCCACAGTCGCGCCGTCATCGGGCTGGAAGTGATAGGAGTGCAGGAAGTAAGCCTCGCCCGGATCGATCAGGCCCTGCGCCGGATCCTTGCGGCCGAGATTCACGTCGTTCCAGCCCATGTGCGGGATCTTGATCTCGGGATCGGTGCGCTCGATGCGCTGCACCTGCCCCTCGATCCAGTCGAGGCCACGCGTCACGCCGTGTTCCAGCCCGCGCGTGGCGAGAAGCTGCATGCCGACGCAAATGCCGAGGAACGGCGCCCCGCCGACATGGACACGCTCGGTCATCGCCTCGACCATGCCGTGGATGCCCCAGAGCCCCTCTGCGCAGGCGCGGAACGAGCCCACACCCGGCAGGACGATGCGGTCAGCCGCGCGCACGACGTCGGGGTTCGCGGTGATCGCCACGTCCTCGGCCCCCGCCGCGCGCAGCGCATTGGCGACCGAGTGCAGGTTGCCCGCGCCGTAGTCGATCAGCGCGAGGGTCATTGGGCCAGAGCCTCCAGCCCTTCGCCGAGGAAAGTAGGCACCCATTCGATCACGTCGACTTTCGCGACGCCGCCCGCGATGAACGGATCGGTGGCCGCCAGTGCCTCGACGGCTTCGCGGCTCTCGCCCTTCGCGATGATCGCGCCGCCTTCGCGCGGCACCTTGCGGCCCCAGGCGAGGAAGTGCCCCTTCCCGCGCCCGACTTCCAGCCATGCGAGGTGATCGGCCAGCAGGGCATCCACCTCGGCAATGTCGGTGGTGACGTAAGTGAGGTTGAGGATGAAGATCGCCATCAGAGGCTCGCCTGCCCGAGGATGCCCTTGGTCGAGGGGATCGCCCCGCCCTTGCGCGGGTCCAGTTCCACCGCGCTGCGCATGGCGCGGGCGAAGCCCTTGAAGATGCCTTCGCAAATGTGGTGATTGTTGGTGCCGTAAAGCAGTTCGATGTGCAGGGTGATGCCCACCGCCTGCGCGATCGAGTGGAACCAGTGCTCGACCATCTCGGTGTCGAACTCGCCCAGCTTGTCCTGCGTGAAAGCGGCCTTCCACACGAGGTAGGGACGACCCGAAATGTCGAGCGACACGCGGCTCAGCGCCTCGTCCATCGGCGAGTTCACGTCGCCGTAGCGGCCGATGCCCGCCTTGTCGCCCAGCGCCTGCGTGATGGCCTGGCCGATGGCGATGGCGCTGTCCTCGGTCGTGTGGTGCTGGTCGACATGGAGGTCGCCCTTGATGTGGCACTTGATGTCGATCAGCGAGTGGCGGCTGAACTGCTCGATCATGTGGTCGAGAAAGCCGATGCCGGTGGACACATCATAGGCCCCGGTGCCGTCGAGGTTCACCTCCACGGCAATGTCGGTCTCATGGGTCTTGCGGATGATCGAGGCGGTACGCATGGCCCGTGCCTATATACCTGTACGCGCCGGAATCAATTCGGTCGCGGCACAAGAATGCGCGTCGGGCGTTTATATAGCAATCTTCGGTCGCAAGCACGTTCAGCTAGGGAAAACCGGCCGGAACATGGTATTTTCCACCCAAACACGCTTGACCGGCCGGAGAACCATGAGCACGTAGGGCGCGATGAACGATACCACAGACAGCCTGATCCCTTACGACGAGATCGTGCAGGAGGCCCTGCGCGCCGTCGTCGGCCGTGTTCTCGGCCAGGTCGAAAGCTCCGGCGGCGTGCTTCCGGGCGGCCACCACTTCTACATCACCTTCAAGACCGGCGCGCCCGGGGTCAGCATTCCCGCCGACCTGCGCGCGCGGTTCCCGGACGAGATGACGATCGTGCTCCAGAACAAGTTCTGGGATCTGGGCGTCTCGGAGAACGGCTTCACCGTCAGCCTCTCGTTCAACGCGATGCCCGCCAAGCTGGACATTCCCTTCTCGGCGATCACCGCCTTCGTTGATCCGGCGGTGGATTTCGGCCTGCAGTTCCAGGCCATGGTCGATGACGAGGCCGACGAGCCCGCTCCGGCCGAGAACGACGCGGAACGCGATGTGGCGTCGCGCATTACTCCCAGCGAAGACGGCTCGAACGTCGTCTCGGTGGATTTCGGCAAGAAGAAGTAACCGGGCTCGCCCGGTAGAGCAGGGCGAAAAATGGCAACGGTTCTGAAAGATAGCGCCAGAAAGGCCGCCAGCGTCGTCGCGGCCCCCGCCAAGGGGCTGAAGACGCTGGCCGACAACGGCGGGGAACTCCACGGGCCGAGCCCGAACCCCGCCACCAACCTCATCATCGCCGACATCGCCCTGCGCACCGCGACGACCATCATGCGCCGCAGCATGGAGCGCGGCGTGCTGGGCGCCAGCTACTCGCCGAAAAAGGCCAAGTCGATCCTCAAGGGGCGCACGGTGGCCGAAACGCTGCTGCACGGCGCGCTGGCCCGAGTCGCGCTGAGTTCGGTGCCGGGGGCGGTGGTCATCGGCGGGGCGCTGGTGGCCAAGACGCTCTACGATCGCAGCCGCGCCCGGCAGGCGCGCGCCGAGGGCGCGGCGCAGTTGCAGGACATGGCCGAGGACGGGGCGGAGGAATAAACCGCATCATCATTGCGAGCGCAGCGAAGCAATCCAGGGCCGCATAAACCGCCCTGGATTGCTTCGCTGCGCTCGCAATGACGAAGGATTGGATCAGGTTCCGCCTTGATTCCCGCGCCAACCATCGGCATCGGGGGCCATGGTCCAGTCCACTCCTTCTCCCGACACCACCGGCACGCTCGCGCGTCGCGGTCTTATGTTCATCCTGTCCTCCCCCTCGGGCGCGGGCAAGACGACGATCGCGCGCATGCTGCTGGAGCACGATCCGCAATTGCGCAACTCGGTGTCTTGCACCACCCGCCAGCCCCGCCCCGGCGAGATCGACGGCGAGCACTACCACTTCATCACGCACGAGCAGTTCGACGCCATGGTCGAGGCGGGCGAGTTCCTGGAGTGGGCCACCGTCTTCGGCCAAAGCTACGGCACCCCCAAGGCCCAGGTGAAGGCAGGCCTCAAGGACGGCGTCGACTACATGTTCGACATCGACTGGCAGGGCACCCAGCAGCTTTACCAGAAGCTGGAGCGCGACGTCGTGCGGGTGTTCCTGCTCCCCCCCAGCATCGAGGAACTGCGCCGCCGCCTGACCGGGCGCGGCACCGACAGCGCCGAAGTGATCCACGGCCGCATGGAGCGCGCGCGCTCGGAGATCAGCCACTGGGACGGCTACGACTATGTCGTGGTCAACGATGACATCGCCAGCTGCTTCGAGGAAGTGAAGAAGATCCTCCACGCCGAACGCCTCCGCCGCGCAAGGCAGACGGGGCTGATCGGGTTCGTACGGGAACTGATGCAGCCGGACGATTGAGGAAACAACAGTCGTCGTCCCGGACTTGATCCGGGACCGCTGGCTGTCTTTAGGCGATAGGTTGCAGGCGCGTTCAGCAAGGTGGGCTGTTCATGGCCAGCGGTCCCGGATCAAGTCCGGGACGACGATAACCTTGCCCCGCGCCCCAACTCCCTCTAGGCCGCGCCGCGACAGTTTCATCCCTTCCGGAGACCAGCCAATGTCCAACCTCAATTCTGGCCTCGCCGCCCAGATCGAAGCCGCGTTCGACGCACGCGACACCGTCACCCCCGCGAGCGCGGACGTTCGCAAGATCGTCGACGAGGCGCTGGAACTGCTCGATTCGGGCCAGGCCCGCGTCGCCGAGAAGATCGATGGCGAATGGGTCGTCAACCAGTGGCTCAAGAAGGCGGTGCTGCTCTCGTTCCGCCTGAATGACAACGCGGTGGTCGAATACGGCGCGGCGGGCGCCCCGGCCTACGACAAGGTGCCGCTCAAGTTCACAGGCTGGGACGATGCCCGCTTCAAGGCGGCAGGCGTGCGCGTGGTCCCCGGCGCCGTGGTGCGCCGCAGCGCCCACATCTCCAGGGGCGTGGTCCTCATGCCGTCGTTCGTGAATCTCGGCGCCTACGTCGGCGAAGGCACCATGGTCGATACCTGGGCGACCGTGGGTTCGTGCGCGCAGATCGGCAAGAACGTCCACATCTCGGGCGGCGCGGGCATCGGCGGCGTGCTTGAGCCGCTGCAGGCCGGCCCGGTCATCATCGAGGACGGCGCCTTCATCGGCGCCCGTTCGGAAGTGGCCGAGGGCGTGATCGTGGGCGAAGGCGCGGTGCTGTCGATGGGCGTGTTCATCGGCGCCTCGACCAAGATCGTCGACCGTGCGACCGGCGAAGTCCACATCGGCCGCGTGCCGCCTTACGCCGTCGTCGTCCCCGGCGCGATGCCCGGCAAGCCGCTGCCGGACGGCACCCCCGGCCCGTCGCTGTACTGCGCCGTGATCGTCAAGACCGTCGACGCGCAGACCCGCTCGAAGACCGGCATCAACGAACTCCTGCGCGACTAAGCCGCGCAGACGCGGGACGGGCGGCGGAACATTCGCCCGTCCCGGCGTGTTGACGAAGGAAACGGGCCGCAACCGGCCGCCTTCGGAGCACGCCATGGAAACCCGAGGACAGGAAGTCCATCTCGACAAAGAGGAAGCCCGTGGTGGCGAGACGTCCGGCGTCGTGCGCTACGTCCTGCTCATCAGCCTCGCCCTCGTCATCATCGCGCTTTCGGCCATCTGGATCACCGGCGCGCTGACGACGCCAGAGACCGGCGGCCACGCCGATACCGAAAAGGCGGCGGCGCAGCAGCAAGACCAGCCGCAGTGACCGCCACCTTCCGCAAGGGAGCGCAGGTCACCTGGAATTGGGGCACCGGCACCGCTACTGGCCACATCGCCGAGCGTTTCGAACGCCGCGTCAGCCGCACGATCGAAGGCAAGCGCATCGTGCGATTCGGAACCCCTGAAAACCCCGCATACCTTGTCGAGCAGCCTGACGGCGGCCGCGCCCTCAAGCGCGGGTCCGAACTGCATCACGCATGATGGACCTGGAGCGCTTCGTCACCGCGCAGGACGCCATCTTCGGCGAAGTGCGCACCGAACTCGCCCATGGCGAGAAGCGTACGCACTGGATGTGGTTCGTGTTTCCGCAAGTCGCCGGGCTCGGCTCCAGCCCGATGGCACGACGCTATGCCGTGGAAACGCTCGACGAAGCGCGGCGCTACCTGAACCATCCCGTGCTGCGCCCAAGGCTAGACGAAGTAACGCGCCTGATGCTGGGCTGGGCGGGACGGCGCAGCGCCACGGGCATCCTCGGCGCGGTCGATGCGATGAAGTTCGCCAGTTCGATGACGCTGTTCGAGCTTGCCGCCATGGGCTCCGATAGCGCCGGACAATTCGCTCACGCGCTCGATGCCTTCTGCCAGGGACGAAGGGACGAACGCACTCTGCAACTGCTGCACCTCACATCCCATCACGCAAGTTGAACACTGGGGAACTTTCCCGCACCCATCCTCGTTCCATCAGACGGCCCGAATCGATAATGCGGCCATAAAGGCCACCGTCGGGCCGACGGGAGAGCAGTCATGTATCGTTCCGGTGACGAAGTTCATCTCGACGATGACGAAGCACGCGGGGGCTCTACGCCGCATATCGTTCGCTATGTGCTGATCGTCAGCCTGGTGCTGGTGGTACTGGCGATGTCGACCATTTGGATCGCCCGTGCCTTGTCCGACCGGCCAAGCAGCACGCCGGTGACTGCGGAACAGCACGCGCTGGGAAGCTGACGACAGGCTTGGGAAGAGTGACGAGAAATGCCAGGAGCCGTCGTCGAAGGCGGTAATCGAACGTGCCCGAAAGCAGCGTTCCCACCCCGGATTCGGACCATTCGCCCCCCGACGATCGGTCCATCCGGCTCGCCGGCGGCTCCTGTCAATCCGGTGGCCGAAACCACCGTCTCCTGTGCCAACAGGGATTAGGCACAATCCGTTGCCAACTCGTTAACAGCGCGCTTACCTTGCGGGCGAAATTCAAGCCAGCGCCTCTGCCAGCTCGCGCCATTGCGGCAGCAGCTGGTCGAAGCTGCCGCCCCTCGGCCCGGCGATGACCTGAAGACAGACGTGGTCGGCTCCCGCATCGAGGTGCGCCGCGACCCGCCGCGCCGCCGCCTCCACCCCGCCGATCGCGAAAAGGGCATCGAGCAGGTGGTCGTCCAGCGCCTCGATCTCCCCTTCGCTGAAGCCCAGTCGCACCCAGTTGTTGCGATAGTTGGGAAGCCGTCGATAGTGCTCCAACGCCGCCACCGCCAATTCGCGGGCCTTAGCCGGATCGGCTTCCAGCACCACGCCCTGTTCGGGCGCCAGCAGAGGTTCCGGGCCGAGTATCGCGCGGGCGCGGCGCGAGTGCTCGGGCGTCGCCAGATAGGGATGCGCCCCGGCGGTCCGCTCGCCCGAAAGCGTCACCATCTTCGGCCCCAGTGCGGCAAGGCACAGGTTATCGCGCGGCATCCCGGCGGCGGCGAGCCGGTCGAGGAAGGCCGCCGTCACCTCCAGAGGCTTGCCCCAGGACTCGCCGATGAGCGGGCCATGGCTGATGCCGAGGCCGATCAGCGTACGCGCCCGCCACTCCTGCGGCAGCGCGAGGAACCAGGCCGCCAGTTCCTCCGGATCGTGCTTCCAGATGTTGAGGATGCCGGTGGCGATGGTCATCCGCGAGGTCACTGCCAGCAGCCGCTCGACCTCGGCCGGGGCACCGTCGTCGATACCGCCGGGAATCCACAGCGCACCATAACCCAGCGCATCGAGCTGCGCCGCCGCCGCGTTCGACTGCGGCTTGTCGCCGAAGCGCATCTCCATCGACCATATGCCCAGCCTGCCGATCGCGGGTGTCGCCATGGTACTTTTCTCCTCGTCTCCTGCGGTCATGGTGGGTTCGCCCGCCCTCTCCGGCAAGATTCTTGGCCGGAATCCAAGCCGGCATCGCCCCGGCGTGCAATGATCCACGGCATTCACCTGTCCAAAGCGCGTGCTTGATCGCGCCCCAATCACGGCATAGCCCTGCAGGATGGGAGAGTTCGACTATATCATCGTCGGCGGGGGCAGCGCGGGCTGCGTCCTCGCCAACCGGCTGAGTGCCAACCCGGAGACACGCGTGCTGCTGCTGGAGGCGGGCGGCAAGGACGACTACATCTGGATCCGGGTGCCGGTGGGCTATCTCTACTGCATCGGCAACCCGCGCACCGACTGGTGCATGTCCACCGAAGCGGAGGAAGGGCTCGGCGGCCGTGCGCTCAAGTATCCGCGCGGACGCGTGCTGGGCGGCTGCTCGTCGATCAACGGCATGATCTACATGCGCGGACAGGCCGCCGACTACGACGGCTGGCGGCAGGCGGGCAACCTCGGCTGGGGCTGGGACGACGTGCTGCCCTACTTCACCCGCGCCGAAGACCATTACGAGGGCGCCAGCCCGTTCCACGGCGGCGGCGGCGAGATCCGGGTCGAGAAGCAGCGCCTGCGCTGGGACATCCTCGAAGCCTTCCGCGACGCCTGCGGACAGCACGGCATCCCGCATTCCACCGACTTCAACACCGGCGACAACGAGGGCGCGGGCTTCTTCCAGGTGACCCAGAGGGGCGGCTGGCGCTGGAGCGCGGCCGACGCCTTCCTCAAGCCGGTCCGCTCGCGCAGCAACCTGAAGGTCGAGACCGGCGCGGTGGTGGACCGGGTGATCGTCGAGGCGGGCCGCGCGGTCGGCGTCGCCTACTCTGTCGGCAACCAGCAGCGCGTGGCGCTCACCCCCGGCGAAGTCGTGCTGGCGGCGGGTGCGATCGGCTCCCCGGCGATCCTCGAGCGCAGCGGCATCGGCGACGCGGCGCGGCTGGCGGACCTTGGCATCGCGCCGGTGCTCGACAGGCCGGAAGTCGGCGCCAACCTGCAGGACCACCTGCAACTGCGCTGCGCCTACCGCGTCTCGGGCGTGGCGACGCTCAATGCGCGGGCGAGCAACCTATTCGGCAAGGCGCTGATCGGCATGGAATATGCGCTGCGCCGGACGGGACCGATGGCGATGGCGCCCAGCCAGCTCGGCGTCTTTACCCGCAGCCATGCGCGCTATGCGACGCCGAACCTCGAATACCACGTCCAGCCGCTGAGCCTTGCCGCCTTCGGGGGAGCGCTCGATCCGTTTCCGGCCTTCACCGCCAGCGTCTGCAACCTCAGGCCGGAAAGCCGGGGCAGCACCCGCATCACCGTCGCCGATCCCGCAGCCGCACCCTCGATCCGACCCAATTACCTCTCCGCCGAGGAAGACCGCCGCGTCGCCGCCGAGGCGATCCGCATCACGCGCGGCATCGTCTCGCAGCCCGCTCTGGCCCGTTACCGGCCCGAGGAAGTGCGCCCCGGCCCTGCCTTCGAGAGCGAGGAAGACCTGCAGCGCGCGGCGGCGGAGATCGGCACCACCATCTTCCACCCGGTCGGCACGGCGGCGATGGGCACGGTAGTCGACAGCCGGTTGCGGGTGATCGGGCTCGACGGGCTGCGGGTGATCGATGCCTCGGTGATGCCGAAGATCACTTCGGGCAACACCAATGCGCCGACGATGATGATCGCCGAAAAAGGCGCCGAAATGCTGCTGGATCGAACCTAGTTTCTCCCCCAGCTTGCTCGGGGAGGAATACGCTAGGCCAGAAACTCCCGCGTGCGCTTCACGATCTCTCCCACGTAGTCGCGCACGTCGCGCCCGCTGGCGGCGGCGGCCATGAGCGTCACTTCCAGCCCCAGCACCTGCCCCCGCGGCAGGGCTTCGACGAATTCGCGCAAGGGCAGTTCGCCCTGCCCCGGGATCATGCGCCCGCTCATCGCCTCGGCCATGTAGTCGTCGTCGCCCTTGCGCGGCACGTCGCTCAGCTGGACATGCCCGATCAGCGCCGGGTCGAGCTGCGCCACCTGCCGCACCGTCCCGCCCGAGCGGAAGAAGTGCATCGTATCGATCAGCACCGTGGCCTTACCTGCGCCGATGTATTCGACCGCCTCCAGCGCCTCGGGCAGCGAGCGGATGGTGAAGACCGGCGTGAACTCGATCGAGAACTCCATCCCGCGCCCGGCCGCCATCGTCG